>Ga0247758_1001529_pt1 | contig 16601 bp, 14 predicted proteins | sample UWRJL156409C4_FD_180950 | JGI IMG/M metagenome (GOLD analysis project Ga0247758, IMG submission 180950) | Plant litter microbial communities from Arlington Agricultural Research Station in Wisconsin, United States - UWRJ-L156-409C-4 | ecosystem: Environmental > Terrestrial > Plant litter >...
CGCCTATCTCACGCGGGTGATCGAGATTTGCGGGCTCGAGAACGAACGGAATGCGCCCGGTCCGGGGACACACGCTCCAAGATCGGGAGGTTGAAACGATGAATATCATTGCTCGAAATGCATTCCTGTTGGGCGCTGCTCTCTCAACTGGCTGGGCTTGTGCTTCCGCGAATGCACCCGTGGATATCGGTGATGGCCGGAAGGGCGAACGATTGGAAGATTACGCTGCGCACTGGGAGGGGTACGCGGAGGCGTACAATTTCGCGGACGGTTCGGACAAGGTGAAGCTCACGCTCGACGCATCGGGCAATGGCACGCTACAGATCGGTGACAGCGCTCCGCTCCCGGTCGCAACCGATCCAAGCGTCGCTTATCCAGCGAGCTTCACGGGGACAGGGGCCCTCGATGAATACACGAAGCTGTTCCCGGGTTTTGCCTACGCGATTGATACGGCCACGGTCGAATCCGCGCGCATTCGTTTTACGCTCAATCCTTGGCAAGTTGCCCACGACTGGTGCTCATTGCAAACGGCGTATGACACTCAAGCCGTCGCAGGAGGCAGTGGCGGCGCAGGTGGCGCTGGTGGCGTGAATCGCGGGGGGGCAGGCGGGGACGGTGCCGTGCCGCCCGGTTATTTGGTTGGCCCGGATAGCGGTGGCTACGGGTTGGGCCGCTATCGCTGTCTGCCCAATTTCGAGCGAAGCATCAGCGATGTTTGCTCCTATTCGGTCAACGGTACGCCCGCCTCGGTCGATTGCGAAAAGGCCGAGCTATGCTTGAGCGGGGTCTGCTCGTGCGACACGCAAGGCTGTGACTATTACCAGCCTCCGAGCGGAGCGTACGCCACCCGCGCAAAGCTGGATGCGGCGCTCGATGAGGCGGGCAATTCGCTCGTCGGCACACTGAAGATCTCGAACGCAGCCCAGGTCGCGGTGACCGTGCGCTTGCATCGGGCCTCGAACAACTAACTCGGCGCGCGTTATTTCTTGCGCGCGGCAACGACGGCTGCGACGAACTCACGCGCGCGCTCGGTGAGCACGTTCGCGCGGCCGTCTTTCACCGCCGCAATATCGACGAGCTCAGAGCCGACACCGAGCGCGACCGCGCCCGCCGCCAAGAAGTCTTTCGCGGTGTTGACGTTCACGCCGCCGGTGGGCATCAGCTTCACCTGCGGCAGGGGGCCCTTGAGCGCCTTCAAATACGAGGCGCCACCCATGGCCGATGCGGGGAAGATCTTCACCACGTCGGCGCCGGCTTTCCAGGCGGCGATCACTTCCGTGGGCGTGAGCGCGCCGGGCATGGCGGCGATGCCGGCTTCGTGGGCGGCGGCGATCACCGCCGGATCGAAGCCGGGGCCAACGATGAACTCTGCGCCGGCTTCGATGCACGCGCGTGCATCTGCGGCGTCGAGCACGGTGCCCGCGCCGACCAGGGCGCGATCACCGAAGCGCGTGCGCAACGCGCGGATGACCGCGGGTGCGTCGGGGATGGTCATGGTGATCTCGAACACCGAGATCCCGCCGGCCAGGATGGCTTCACAGGCGAGCAGCGCGAGCTCCGGCGAGGGAGCGCGGACCACGGGCACGATACCGACGGTTTCGATTCGCTTACAGACTTCGGCTCGCGTCATCACTCATCTTTCGATTCTGGCGCTCGCGCCTTTCATCGCGCGCAGCACTTCCGGCAGCGTGACCATGGTCGTATCACCCGGGGTGGACATGGCCAAGGCGCCGTGTGCGACGCCGCAATTCAATGCCCAATCCGGCGATTGGCCGCTCAGTAGGCCGTAAATGAAGCCCGACGCGAACGAATCCCCACCACCTACGCGGTCGAAGATCTCGACGTCACGCGGCGGAACTTCGAAGAACTCGCCGTCGTGGTAGCAGAGTGCGCCCCAGCCGTTGACGCTCGCCGAGCGTGCGACGCGTAGCGTGGTCGCGATCGTGCGAATGTTGGGGAACGCGGCGATCACGTCCTTGATCATGGCGCGGAAGCTCTCGATCGGTAGCTGCGCGTAGGAATGGTCGACGCCCTCGAGCTTGAAGCCGAGCGCAGCCGTGAAGTCTTCTTCGTTGCCGAACAGCACGTCCACGAAGGGCATGAGCGAGCGGTTGACGGCTTGCGCTTGGGCCGGGCCTCCGAACGAGCGCCACAGGGAATCTCGATAGTTGAGATCGTAGGAGACGCGGACGTCGTTCTTCTTCGCTTCTGCCATTGCGGCTTTGGCCACGGCGGGCGTCTCTGGGCCGAGCGCGCAGAAGATGCCCCCGGTGTGCAGCCAGCGCGCACCGTCAGTGGCGAACAGCTTTTGGAAATCCACATCCGCGGGCTCGAGCTGCGAGATGGCGGTGTGCCCGCGATCCGAACAGCTCAGCGCTGCGCGTGGACCGAAGCCGCGCTCCACGAAATTGAGCCCGTTTCTGACGTTGCGGCCGACGCCGTCGTAGCCCTTCCACTGCAGGTAGGAGAGATCGACGCCGCCCTGCAGCATCAGGTCTTCTACCAAGCGGCCGATCGGGTTGTCGGCCAGTGCAGTAACGATGGCGGCGCGCAGGCCGAAGCAGCGGCGCATACCGCGGGCGACGTTGTATTCACCGCCGCCTTCCCAAGCTTGAAATGAACGCGCGGTATGCACGCGCAGCTCGCCTGGATCCAGGCGCAGCATCACTTCACCCAAGCTCACGAGATCGAAACGACAAGTGTCGGGGGGACGAGTTGCAAAGCCAGACACGATCAGTGCACTCCGGGGCAATCGGGGCGAAGCAGAGCGATGGCCGCCCAGAGCAGCGGAGCTTGACCGTGCTGGTCGTTCGAACCCAGGGCGATGCTGGCGTAGAATTGTTGCTGCGAAGCGAGCGTGCCCGCGTCCGCTTGGCCAGTGCCGGGACACACCTTGTCCAGGATGCCGCTGCTATTGGTCTTGGTGCCGAGAGCGAGCCAGCCGTTGCGCGCGGCGGTGATGTACTTGGCGTCCGTGAGCCAGCCGTTCCTGATGCCCGTGATCAGCGCAAAGGTGAACATGGCCGTGCACGAGCTCTCGGGGTTGGAGCTAGCAAGGTCGAGCACCTGTCGCCACATGCCCGCGTCGGCGCCGCTGGTGATTTGCAGCGGCAACAAGCCGTCCATCTGCTTCTTGTAGCCGGCCATGATTGCGGTGCGATCGGCGCCCGTGGGTAGATCGACCAGGAGCTCGCTCACGCCCGCCGCGACCCAGCCATTGGCGCGGCCCCAATAGGCTTTGGATTGCTTGGTGTGCCAGAAATTGCCGTCGGCTTGTTGCAGCGCGGCTTGATAGGCGAGCATCGTCTTGCCGGCGCGCGTTAGGTACTTCACGTCCTTGGTTGCGCGGTAGGCGTACACCTGCAGGCCCGTGATCATGAACATGTCGTCGGCCCAATACCGAGCATCCTTCGAGATGCCGTCGGCCGACGGGTTTTCCCATTGGGCATCGGCTCGGGCGAGCCCGAGTGTTTTGCTGCGTGCGTCTTGATTCTCGATGAAGATTTCGAGCGGCAGATCACCGAACGCGCGATCATCGACCGAGGCGTTTGCCGCATTGGTGGGCGCCGCTGTGCTGCCCGTGGCATAGCGCTCGAAGCCGGTGATCAGCGTGGTGTTGGTAGCGCTGTCCGTCGTGAGCTTGGTGAACTGCAGCGAAGCGACGTAGGTAAACGTCCAAGCGTAGCCGGCGCCGCCGTAGGCATCACCCGTGTGGCTCTTGAAATTGTTGACTGCGAGTTTGCCAATATCGAGCGGGCCTTTACCGCTCGGCCAAGTGGCAAACTCATTGATCACTGGGCAAGTGCCGGTGCCGCCGCCCTGGGCCGCGCCGCCTGCGCTCATGCCGCCCGCTCCCGCGCCGGTGGGCGCTCCGCCCGTCCCGCCGCTGCCCGCGCTTGCGCCGCCGCTGCCTCCACCGGCCGAAGCGGGTGCACCGCCGAGTGCAGGCGAGCCACCAGCCGGCGCGCCCGCCGTGCTACCGCCCATGCTCGCGATCATGCCAGCGCTGCCTGCGACGCTCGGAGAGCCGCCACTTCCGGCGGTTACCGTCGGATTGCTGGGCGCATCGGTGGAGCTGCAGTTCAAGAGCGCTGCCGAGAGTAAGATCGTGACGATCACGGGCGGCGCGAAGCGGTAAGTGTTGAGTCTCATCGGCTGTTCTCCAGAAGGGACACAGTGTAATGAATTCCAGGCGACGGGGGAGAGCTAAAGAAAGATATCGCAAGGATTCCCGTGTGCGGTGTGTGCTTCGGCGGCGCACTTTCCGTCTCCCATTCTGCATCGATCACCTCTGACTCGAACTTTCTGTCAGCAATTTCGCGCCAGCATTCGCAGCGCGATCGTGTTACGAAAACCCACCATCGCTTCAGGTGATCCATCATGAAAACCGTCGCTCGAATTCGTCCCTCCGTAGGCATTCTTTGGGGGGCGTTCGCCGCGTTTGCGACCGTCGCTTGTTCGGACGGAGGCGCGCCGGCGACGAGTGGGGCCGCAGGTGATAAAGCGACTGGCGGCGCAAGCGGCGCGAGCACGAGCGCCGGCAACGGCGGCACGAGCGCGGCGGGTACGAGTGCGGGCGGCACGAGCGCGGCAGGCATGAGCGCGGGCGGAGCGAGCGCGGGCAGCGCGGGCGCGGCCACCGGCGGCACGCCGAGTGGCGGCGGAGCGAGCGGTGGGGCCGGCGGAATTTCCGGCTCTGGGGGGCAAATTATCGGCACAATGGCGGGATCGGGCGGCAGCGCGGCCGGTTCGGGTGGTGCCGGTAATTGCGCGGGGCGCTCGCTCGCGTTGCTCGCCAATGGCACCGGTTCCGACAGCGACGCGGCTTACTCCCGAGTGGTGATCGATTTGGCGAGCGCGCTGCCGATCGGTAACTCCAAGCGCACGGTCGAGTTTTGGGCGTACATCAAGTCCACCGACTGGGTGGGCGACAAGAACGAGATTTATTACTACGGCACGTCCGGCACGACGACCGCGTTCGGCATGGATTTCGGGACCAACACCGTCACCGGCATGGCCAACAATCACGCCACGTTGAACCCGTTCACGGATGGCGGTTTCAACGTCGATAGCACGGCCGATCTGGGCATCACTTCGAGCAGCAATCAGTGGGTTCACATCGCGATGACTTGGGACGGCACGGCGCTGCTCACCTACGTGAATGGCAAGCTGGGCATCACCAGCACTGGGATGAGCGGTACGACCATGTTGGCGACCGCCGCCGGGCCGCTGATGATCGGCTGTAACCCCGAAAATAAAGCCTGCTTCAACGGCTATTTCGATGAGTTCAGCGTTTGGAACGTGGCGCGCACCGCCGCCGAGATCAAAGACAACTACAGCAAACCGCGCTCCGGCAGCGAGGCAGGCTTGGTGGGCTATTGGAAGTTCGACGATGCAGTGGGCTCGACGACGGCCGCAGACTCGCTGAAGAGTGGCACTGCGCACGCCGGCACGTTGATGGCCGCGGCGACCGCGCAGCTGCCGACTTTCGCGGCTCCCCCAGCGCCGCTCCCGCTCGTCTGCCCGTAGCTGCCCGGCCGAGCCGGACTTTTGGGGCGCTCGTAACTCCTCGAACTCGAGTTCATGCGGAGCACGGGCGAGCGCGAGCTACAGATTCTTACATTTCTGTGACGGAACGACACGGCCCACGCCACTGCTGACCACCAAGCGTTCGTTTGTCCTTTGTTTGACGCGAATGGCACTTTGAGCTTGCCGCGACGCGCGATAGTCATTTGGGGCGCTCGTTGGCTTTCCGCGTCGCCGCAAAAGTTCGGGGACAGTCGCAGTGCAACTGCCGTGACGGATCGGCGGAGCCTCCGCCACTGCCGTTCACGAACTCGCTACTCGAGCAGGATCCGTTTGATTTCCGCGATCAACGCGGGGCCCCGCTGGAGCCCCCGCAAACCCAGACAATTGTGTCGCGCTGTACTTTCCTGCAGTCACACCGAACCGCGCTCTGCGCGGCTCGGGTTGCGCCGCGGATAGTCGCTGTCATTGCCCAAATTCGAAAACGAAGCATGCTGTGAATCAGCAAGCGCGAAGCGTTGCACGCATTGGTCGCGTACAGCGCCGAAACGCTCGGCAGCGCAGCCGCAATGCTGCCAGACCCGCCCACGTGCGGGTTGACACCGTGAAGATAAACATGGTGTTATCCCGCCGTTTTAGGGGTTCGTGCTTGCCCCGCGTAAAAACGCGGTCTGTGTCAATCCCACCTTTCGGAAAGTCGAGCGCGCCAGCGTGTCTTTATCAACCGGTCTCGGAGCAATGAAGCGATCCACGGTTCTTTACACCGCCTGCCTGGGCGCTTTCGTGAGCATGGGTTGTTCACAAGGCGGTCTCGCGCCCGTCAACCCGGGTAGCGGCGGTGCATCGCCCGCGCAAGGCGGCTCGGGTGGCAGCCCGGTGGTACCAGCCGGAGGCTCGGCGGGCATGGTTCCCGTGACCGGCGGTGCTCCGGCTTCCGGCGGCACCGGCGGTTCCGGCGGCGCGAGCGTTGTTGGCGGCGCGGGCGGCGCGCCTTCGGCCGGGGCTGGCGGTGCTCCGGCTACCGCCGGTGGCGGCGGCCAGCCCGGTGCTGGCGGGAGCGGCGCGGCCGCGGGCAGTTCGTCGGGCGGGGCCAGCGGCGGCGGCGGCCTCAACCCGGCAGACATCGTGCCCGGTTTGAACGGCTACTACTGGGAGGGCACTTGCAAAGGCACCATCGCGGTCGAGGGCCACAACTGCCCGATGAGCGAGACGAGTTCGTCCTGTCCCACGAACGGCATCAACCGTGAGACGACAATGATGGTGAAAGGCACCACCGGCCAGACTTACACGATCAACATCGAAGTGCGCGGCGTGATCGGCACTCGTTGTTACACCGGCGGAACACGCGCTTCGACCGCTTCGCTGAGCGAAAGCGGCAACAACAATTGGTGGTACTCGGGCGGCACGTACGCCAACCCCACCGGTTGGTGGAACACCTACGAGCTCAAGGTGTCTCCCTCCACGGGCGATGCGTCGGGCGACATCTACTACTTCAACGGCTCTGGCGTTCAAGGCGGCAACGATTGTGAGCGCGAGGCCACCTACCTGGTGAAGTACAACGCGAGCTTCAAAGCCAAGGGTGGCGGAACGCTCACGTTCAAGATCCACGACCAGAACTGCAAGGGGCAACAGAACTGTGGCTCGAACCCCGACGGCACCACGGCTTGCGCCCCCCGTACCGTCGACTTGAGTGGAATGGCGGCAACGTTGCCCACGACCATCACTCAGCCCCCGTCCAACAGCACCTATAAGCCGCAGTGGATGTTGATCGCAGTGACGTCGATCACCAGCCCGTAAGAGCGTGCCCGCGCCGTCGAAACTCATCGGTCTCGGCGGCGCCTGCTTCCCTTTCTTTGCTCGATACCGACCGTAGGAGACCCACTTTCAATGTCATCGCGTCCGCGGCTGGTTGCGGCCTGCATTCACGGCTTGGCTTGCTTGTCACTTTCGATGGCGTTCTTTTTTCCGCGCAGCGCGCACGCGGAAAAGGTGCTGGTCAAGGGCGACAATTGGGACGTGTACACAGACGGCCGTGTCGGCGCCTTTTTGAGTTGGTCCCTCGGTGACGGCCCGCCGGTCACGGGCGGCAGGATGGTCACCATGCCGGACGGGTCGGTCGTGCCCGAGGTCATCAACGGCGGCCAATGGCTGGTGAACACGACGGACGGTAGCGAGCAGAAGCAAGGCGCCGTCAATACGATGCGCGTGCGCAGCGGGTTCATCGGCAACACGCTCGGCCTTGGCGTGCGCAGCGAGATCTATCCCGGTCTCAAAGCGTCGACCTACATCCAAATGTGGGCCGTCATCGAGCCCGACAACCGCAACAAGGGCTATGCCATCCCCGCTGACATCCGGCAGGGGTATGCCAAGCTCGAGGGCAATTGGGGAAGCTTCCTCGCGGGCAGGACGCGGACCTTGTTTTCGCGCGGCGGTACGGACATCAACGTGCTCTACGCGCACCGCTGGGGCGTCGGCTTTCCGAATCCGATCGACGGCAAAGGCCCCACGCAGGGCATGGTCGGCTTCGGCGTGTTGGGCAGCGGCTTCGCCCCTGGTTTTATCTACGGCAGTCCGGTACTCGCAGGCTTCCAACTCAATGTTGGCTTGTTCGATCCTGCGGCATTGAACGCGGGCGGCTGGACACGCACGCAGCTCCCCCGCGCCGAGGCCGAGCTCACCTTCGAGCGGCCCTTCGGTAGTCTGGGCAAGATCGTGCTGTTTGGGAACGGCGCCTATCAGAAGGTGTACAAGCCCGGTGCTTGCACACCCTCGCCGGCAACCGGACCGTGTGACGAAACGGCAGCAGGGTTTGGCTATGGCGGACGCTTGGAGATCGGCCCCGCGCGGCTCGGCCTGACCGGGTTCTACGGCAAAGGCCTCGGCTTCGGCTACGCGCTCGAACAGAGCTACGCCTCGATCGATCCCGCCAACAACCTGCGCACGTTTGACGGCTACTACACGCAGACCCAGGTCGTGCTCGGCAGGTTCGATCTCTTCGCCGGCGCAGGCATCACGCGCGTCTTCTTGACCGCCCTCGACAAGACTCTGCCGCAGTACAGCAACATCAAGAATCAGATCGGCTACAACGCCGGAGTCGTCTTCAACCTCGCAGAGAACGTGCACTTCGATCTGGAGTACATGCGTGGTGAGGCCCACTGGTGGCTCGGCGAAAAGCAGGTCTTGAACAATTTCGCCACCGGCATGACCGTGAATTGGTGAGCGCGGAACCGCCGAGGTCGCACTAACCGATGCCTCGAACGTCCGAATTCGTAGGCCGATACCGTTGGCTGATCTGCCTGCTGCTGTTTCTCGGCACATCGATCAACTACATCGATCGCCAAATTCTCTCGCTGCTGAAGCCGATCCTCGACGATCAGCTGCATTGGACGAACGCCGAATACGGCAGCGTGAATGCGGCCTTTCAGGCTTCGTATGCAATCGGGCTCTTGCTCTTTGGCCCTTTCGTCGATCGCTTCGGCACGAAGATCGGTTACGCAGTTTCGATCGCGGCCTGGAGCCTGGCCGCGCTCGGGCACGGCTTCGTGGGCAGCGTGAATGGCTTCTTTCGAGCGCGCGTCGCGCTCGGCGTCAGCGAGGGCGGCAACTTCCCCTCGGCGATCAAGGCGGTCGCGCTCTGGTTTCCGAAGCGCGAGCGCGCGCTCGCCACCACGCTGTTCAATTCCGGCGCCAACGTGGGTGCGGTGCTCGCGCCGGCGATTGTGCCGTTCGTGGCCGCGACTTGGGGTTGGCAATCGGCGTTCGTGCTCGCCGGTGCGGCCGGCCTTTTGTTCCTGCTGCTTTGGTTGCCCTTCTACGATCTCCCCGAACGCGTCGCCCGGTTGAGTGAACGCGAGCTCGCTTACATTCGCGCCGACAAAGACGAAGCGTCTCCCAGCGAGGAAGCGCACAGCAAGGGCTCGCAGAAGTGGCTCTCACTGCTGCGCTATCGTCAAACCTGGTCGTTCATCGTGTGCAAGTTGCTCACTGATCCGGTTTGGTGGTTCTTCCTGATTTGGCTGCCTGACTATTTCAAGAAGACGCGCGCGCTCGATCTCAAAGCGAGCTGGCTGTATTTGGTTTCGATTTACTCGATCGTGACCGTGCTCAGCATCGCCGGTGGCTGGCTCACGGGTTACCTCGTCAAGCGCGGCATTGCCCCCGTCAGGGCCCGAAAGGTCGCGATGTTCAGCTTCGCGCTGTGCGTCGTGCCGATTTTGTTCGTGACCAAGATGAGCACCTGGGGTGCCGTCGTGCTGATCGGCGTGGCCGGCGCCGCGCACCAAGCCTGGTCCGCGAATCTGTTTACGACCGTGTCCGACATGTTCCCCAAGCGCGCGGTCGCTTCGGTCGTGGGCCTCGGAGGCATGGCGGGCTCACTCGGCGGCATCGCGTTTCCGATCCTGGCCGGTAAGTTGCTCGATCACTTCACCAAGATCGGGGACATCACCGCAGGTTACGGCTTTCTATTCGCCTTCTGCGGCTTTGCGTACTTGCTCGCGTTCGGCATCAGCCACGCGCTCGCGCCGAAATTCGCGCCCGTCTCTGATTTGCCTTGAGCGGCGCGTTGCCGCCGTTCTTTGGTTGATGGTCACGCGACACGTCGTGTCGCACTCAGCCTTCGGCGTCGAAGTGCGGGAACACGGCGTGACGCGGGGTGCGATGCAGGATCGCGATCGCCCCCCTCTCGCTCGGCGTGTCTGCGGGCAGAAGTCGCCCGCTCAGCGACCCATCCAGCCGCCATCGACGGTCAACACGTGGCCCGTGACGTAGCGCGCGGCGTCCGAGCACAGGAACACTGCGGCGCCTGCGATGTCGTCTGGTTCGCCCCAGCGGCCCGCGGGGATGCGCTCGAGGATTTGACGGCTGCGGTTGGGATCGGCGCGCAAAGCCTCGGTGTTTTTCGTGGCGATGTAGCCGGGGGCGATGGCGTTCACGTTCACGTTCTTGCTTGCCCATTCGTTGGCGAGCGCTTTGGTGAGCTGGCCAATGCCACCCTTCGAGGCCGCGTAGGCCGGCACGAGAATACCGCCTTGGAAGGTGAGCAAGGACGCGATGTTCACGATGCGGCCGCCGCCTTGCTCGATCATCAGCTTGCCGATGCTTCGGGATAACCGGAACGGCGCTGAGACGTTCACTTCCATCAGGAAGTCCCAATCCGCGTCCGTGTAGTCGACCGCGGGTGAGCGCCGAATCGACCCCGCATTGTTGATCAACAGATCGATGCGCCCGAACGCACTCACTGCCCTCGTGGCGAATGCATCTTGCGCCGCGCGATCGGAGAGATCTGCCGACAGCGCGACCGAGCGTGGGCCGAGCTTGCGGATCTCTTCGCTCGTGGCTTGGGCTTCCTCCCCACGGCCGTGGCAGATCACGTCAGCGCCGGCTCGCGCGAGCCCTTTGGCGATGGCTGCGCCGATGCCCGTGCTCGAGCCGGTGACCAGCGCCACCTTGCCTTCGAGATTGAACCAATCGAGAGACATGCTTACTTCTTGCTCGCTTCCAGGCCAGAGCCAGCTTGATCGAAGCCCGGCTGAACGTTGACTACACCGAATTGTCGATCTTCGACTTCACGGTGCGCGGCCATCATCCAAATGAAGTTGATGCTGTGACCAGGGGCCGCGACGTTCGGGTGGTAGCCGGCGGGCATCAGCACTGCGTCGCCGTCGCGCACCAGACTCACGAATTCAGGCTGGTCCGGCTTGGTGTACACGAGCTGAATGCCGAACGCGGGCGCCGGCATGTCGAAGTACACGTAGACTTCTTCGAGTAGCTTGGTGTGCTCGTGCGGCGGCCAGCTGGTCCAATTGCCCGGCTGCGAGCGGGTGAAGCCGCACAAGATTCGGCCCGCTTCGACGTTCTTGCCGATGATGATGTTGAGGTCGCGCGTGGTCGCGGCGCCGCCGGCCGTGAATTTCAAGGCCGCGTCTTGTTTGACCTGCGCGTAGCGCACGACCTGCAGCGGGTAGTTTCCTTCTACGTCTGCGGAGCACTCGACGAGGTCGACTTCGGACGTGGTCGAGACAGCCACGGCAGAGCCGCGCGGCACGTAGATCGCATCGTACGTGTCCAGCTCGTACGCAGTGCCGTCGACTGATACCCGGCAAGCGCCTTTCATGCACAAGAGCGCGGTTTCGCGGTTGCCCGTTTCGAACGAAACGTTGGGCGCGCTGCTGTCGAGCCGAACGCGTCCATAGGCCAAGTGTGCCAGGCCGCTGTTCTCCGGGGTTACGGAGATGACGCGACCGAGGCTTTGGGCGGTGCCCGAGAAGATCAACTTTTGGGGATCGAGAATGACGTCGTTCATGGCGAGCTACTTTCGTCTGCCGCTACTAGAGAGCGCGCCGGAGTCTATCTCAAATGCGCTGTCTCTGCCTTGCTCGACAAGCAACGTTCGTGATATTTCCGCCCTCGAAAGTGGGCAAAATATGACGAGAGTTCGATACGGTTTGGCGTGCTCGGTAGCGGTCTCCGTTGGGACCTGTGTGGCAGTTGCGTTGGCGGCGCCACCAGCAGCACCGGCCGGCGCCAAGCCCGCTGACGCGAAGGCTGCCGCTGCGACGCCTGCCCCTCCCAAGCCCGTGAGTGCAAAGCCCGTGGACGCGAAGCCAGTCGTCGTCGCGGGCGCCAATCTGCTGAGCGTCACCGTCGCGAACCCGTCGGCGTTCGCGCGAACCAGGGAGACCATCGCGCTGTCGGGTGCGGAGCTCGCGAAGCTTGCGCCAGGCTTCGAATTGAAGCAGGCATTGGTCGTCGATGCGGGCGGTGGGCCCGTGCTCTCGCAGTTGGTCGACATGACCGGGGACGACGAGCCCGATGATCTGGTGTTCCAAGCCGACTTCGCTCCCGGTGAAGCCAAGCGCTTCAATCTGCGTCTCGGTCAGCGTCATCCCGTCCCCGCCGCGGAATACAAAGCATACGGTCGCTTCGTGCGCGAACGGCACGATGACTTCGTGTGGGAGAACGATCTCGTCGTTCATCGCATGTACGGGCCCGATCTGGAGACTTTCGCCAAAGATCCACTGGTATCGAGCGGTATCGATACCTGGGCCAAGCGCACGCCCAAGCTCGTCGTCAACGAGTGGTACATGACGGACGACTATCACCAGGACGCGGGGCAGGGCGCTGACTTCTACGGCGTCGGTAAGTCGCGCGGCTGCGGCGGTCTCGGCGTTTGGTCCGGCGGCAAGCTGTACTCGTCTCGCAACTTCACTCATTCGCGTGTGCTCGCAAACGGCCCCATCCGCCTCGTTTTCGAGCTCACTTATGCGCCCTGGGAGGTGCCGGGTGGCGCGCGCATCAGTGAAACGAAGCGCGTGATCCTGGACGCGGGCACGCCCTTCAATCGATTCGAGAGCACTTTTGCCGGCAGCAAAGGCGCGCTCTCGGTGGGCATCGGCATCGCCAAGCACCCCGGCGGCGCGGTTCAGTTCGACGCAGGCTCGAGGGCGATGCGCGTTTGGGAGCCGGTCAAAGACACCAAGGGTACCGCGAGCGGTAACCTGGGCTGCGCGGTCGTGTTGGGCGCTGGTGTGTCACTCGAAGCGCAAGCCAGTGACCTCGACTACCTCGCGGTGACGCCGACGGATGCAGCAGGGCGGGTCGTCTATCGCGTGGGCTCGGCTTGGGATCGCGCCGGTCACGTGCGTGACGCGGATGCTTGGGCAAAAACGGTGGAGGGGCTCGCCGCTAGGGCAGCCGTTCCTCTTCAAGTCCAAGTCGTGCCTGCCATGCCCAAGTAAGCAAGGACGAACGCGCGGAGGTTGCTTCGGGTGGCCCTAGCCGCTGTTCCTACGCGCGTTCAACTCCTCCAACTCGCCCGGGGCGAAGCTGAAGCGTTCAGTGCCTTCGTCGCTGACCGATACGCTCAATTGCAGGAGTAACGCCGACGCGCTCGGATCACCGCTTGCGCGTGCCTTCTCCAGGTATGCCACGGCGGTGCCGAGGGCAGCGCTCGCTCGGCGTGCGTTGCCCGTCGCCAATGCACGGCCGGCTTCGATCAGCTGCTCTCCCACGTTCTGGCGCCAGAGTAAGGCAGCCATGTCAAACCGAACCGCGGGTGCTGAGATCCGAACCGAATCGCATCGACTTCATGCGCTGTCCTTCCAAGTGTGGCTTCACGAAAACCCATAAATGTAGATCGTACCTGCGCCTCAGCGCCAGTCGCATACGTAGTGGCCACATACGAATGCACGACATGAGCAAGCGCACATGTCGCGAATTCTACGCCTCGGCGCGTATCGGTGCCGTCGATCCCTTTTAGCCTCGTCTTGCGGGTTTCGTTTTGGGACGGTGATTTGCCCGGAGTAAGACGAATCGGCGCGTGGGTAAGGGTGCGCGCTTTGGCGCCTGTGGCGAAGTCAGGCGGTTTTTCGCGAACGGCGGCAAACTCCACGGTTGGCCTCGCCTTTGCAGTGAGTGCTGCTCGTGGAAGCCCTCGAATTGGACACTGACTCGCTCTTGGAGCGGATTGCGAACGTAGTTGGTGATTGTCTGGCAGTTGGCTCGTTGAATCGCAAGACCGGCGCTCTCAGTGCATCTCTACCTCGTGTGGACTTATGGGCCGCTGCGCTGTCACGAGCGGCAGCAGGCACCGGCGCAGTTTTCCCGGGCGTACGCTTGGGCGCGGTCGCTGCGGTCCTGAACAACGTTTCGGACAGCAAAGACCGAGCCTCGCAGCTTCAACACGTGTCGCTTGCTACGGAAGGCGCACGCATCGTCTTCCAACGCTGCCCCTGGGACGAGCGCGATGTGCTGTTCGTGGTGTTGCCAGAAGACGGTGGCGCCGAGACGAACTTCGCGCTGCTCCGACTCGTGTTGGAATCGGTTCGTCGTGACGTCGCCATCGTCCGCGCTCCGCGCGTGGAAGAGCGCTGCTGGAACTAGCGTGCGTCGTGGTGTCGGAATCCGCGTGCAGGCCGCACTGCCTCGCCAGCGGATAGTACTTTTTAGTGTGTCCGCGCTGTGAACGAGTTCACGCTCAGCAGCGTGCGTGTCTGTTGATCGCAGACGATCGCAGTGCATTCTCGTGTTGCGTCGATCTGAAATTGCGCTGCGCGTGGTGCAGCAAATGGCGCGATTTGTCCGCGGAATTTGACGATCAATGCGCTCGATGGACGCTTGATCACGCTGGCGGTTCTCGCCGGCTCATGCGTTGTTCGAACAACGCATGAGCGAGAGTGGTGACCTGCGCGAAACGTGTGACTGCTCGCGGCGAGTGTTCGAGAGTGCGAGCGTCGTTGCGAATGTGTGCAGAGGGCTGGACGTTGAGCAGCTCCGATGTTAGAGACATTATTGTCTAACGTTGCGAATGCGCGCTCGCGTTTGCTTGCGCGCTAACTCTCTCGAGTTGTGGGTGTCGTGGGTTGAGTGGCCCGACGAGTTCGTCGGAGCACTCGAAAATGGGATGACGGCTTTCGTCATCCCGGAGCGCACGTGCGCTTGCTCCCACAGGGTGTGGTTTCGGGGCTGACGGGATTCGCCATTGTCGGCGAAAGCGTAGTGGTGCGCGCTCACTTAGATAACGCGCGATATCTGACGTTTGTACAATTGAAAGGATCACCCAGTGAAAGAAGTCTTGAGGTACATCTTCGACAGGAAACGAGCATACAACCGCCTGCCGTTGTTCGAATGGATGCGCGACGAACAGTTGAGCCCGAGGCAGCGTCTGGCCTTCTATCCGTGCATGGCGCACTTCATCATGAGCTTCGGCGACCTGAACAAGTTCGTGCTGCGTGAAGAGCGCCCGGGCGATACGTTTCAGGACATGGTCAACGCGCACACGGCCGAGGACGACCATCACTGGCCCTGGTACTTGGAAGATTTCACCAAGCTCGGCTTCGACGCAGAGATGCGAGGCACCGATTGGATGAACTTTCTGTGGGGTGAAGAGACCAAGCAGAACCGCATTCTCTTGGCGCGCCTCACCTCACTGATCAAGATGACCAACAGCCTGGAGCGGTTGGTCGTGATCGAAGCCATCGAAGAGACGGGCAACGTGCTGTTCAGTACGATGTTGCCCCTGGCGGTCGCGGTGGAACAGGAAATTGGACAGCAGCTTCGCTACTGCGGTCCGTTTCACTTCGAGCTCGAGTCGGGCCACGCCGTCGGAGCGGATCATCGCGCTCTGGTCAGCGTCAAGCTGGACGAGAACGCGAGAGCGCGTTGCCGCTGGATGATCGACGAGGTGTATTCGGCGTTCGAAGGCTGGACCCACGAGCTACTCCGCTACGCACACGCGCATCCGCTGCCTGCAGAGCAAACGGATTTCGCGTCGGCCACCTTTCGGATTGGCGCCAGAGTCGCAGTCGAAGAAGTCGACGAACTCGAAGAGCGCAAGCTGGGCTGAGCGGCGAGAGTCGCGGGCGCGCTGGTCGTGCTCGCGGTTATCGTGAACGAGCTCGTTGAGGCTCCGATAGCCGGAGTCTCAACGAGATGGCGCGCGCTGACGATCCGGCCGTAGCCCCCGCCGCAGCTGCGAGGGCGCGTTTTAGCGCGCCTGCGCGCGAGCGACCGCTTCTACCATGCGGGGGATGGCGACCGAGATCAGGATGCCCAAGTTCGCGCGCTTGTTGTCGACCAGGATGCCCTGGAGCAGCGCCCCGTGGTTGACGACCGCGACCGTGTGGTTGCCCTCCATGTCCAGCAAGTAGTATCGGGCGAGCGGTGGGAAGTTCGAGTCGGTCAACGAACTCTCGAGTTCGGTGGTGATGCGCGTGAACAGCGCGACCGCCACCGGTTGCTGATTGTATCCAGCTAGCGAGAGGCCGGCGGTGCGCTCCCAGATATCGGTGGCGACGAGCCCGTCGCGCAGCACGTTGCGGAGATCTTGAACGGCAAGGTCGAGGATTTTGGTATCAATCATGGGTTCTTTTCCGGTTAGTCGCGAGCGCGCGCCCACGTTGAAGGTTGAGAATTAGAGCCTGCGCACGGTGATTTCCAGCGCGTCCTTGAGTTGTTCGAACGCGCGCGAAGAGAGCGGCTCGGACCCGACGGTACCGAGACAGAAGCCGCCACGCTCGTTGCGAGTTTCGACCCAGGACATCATGTTGTCGCCGAGCCAGAGCGCGCCGGCGGTC
>Ga0247758_1001531_pt1 | contig 16580 bp, 24 predicted proteins | sample UWRJL156409C4_FD_180950 | JGI IMG/M metagenome (GOLD analysis project Ga0247758, IMG submission 180950) | Plant litter microbial communities from Arlington Agricultural Research Station in Wisconsin, United States - UWRJ-L156-409C-4 | ecosystem: Environmental > Terrestrial > Plant litter >...
GCCGAACAACCGACCAACCGACCGAGCTGACCAACCGACGACGCCCCGAGACGCGGACGACACCGCCAAGTCCAGCGCCAGACACCAAGATGACGAGGTCTCCTTCGGCGGAGCCTGCAAAGGTCTCCAAGAGGAAAGGTAGGCAGCTACCGGCGGGTCCCATCCCGCCCCCGGGACAGCAGACATGATGAGACACTACGGGACAGGACAAGACCGACTAACACTCCATTTCTCGCCGCCAGGTACTAGAAGCGTGTCGACCCTCACACCCTCCCAGCTCGCAAGGAAACGAGCAAACGATCGGGAAGCCCAGCGCGCAATCCGCGCCCGCACCAAGGAGCATATCGAACGGCTAGAGCGGGAGCTGGAGGAGTACAAGAGCCGCCAAAGTCGAGACGAAACGATCCAGAGCTTGTTGAGGAAGAACAAGGCCCTGGAGCGCGAGCTGCTCACCGTGAAACAAACCTACGGCATCCAGGACCGCCCGTATCCAGCACCAGGTATGTATCTGAGGGACACGCGCGACACTGCGTACTGTGGTTTGACACTCGCGGATCCAGGCTACGACATTGATGGGCTCCCGCCCGCTGGATCCGGGGTGTCCAGCCGGGCTTCTTCTTTTGGCAATGGCTCAGGTGACTACAATGCAACGCCCGGGTTCGGGCCATCCTATCTCCCTACGCCCGAGCCCTGCGAATCGTGGCCTTCAGTGGTGCCCGTTTCCGCGGTTTCCGTGCCGTCCGTGGTTTCAAGCCCGTGCTCATCAACCGGGCATCCGGAAGATTACGTGCCGGGCTATATTCCCACGAGCGTGCCGGCATCGATGATGGGTGGTTCCGTCGTTCCGTCTACGAACATCTCTTGCCTCGAAGAGCCAAAGGTGGAGTTCGAAGACATTGATGCCAGTAAGCATATTCGTGATGACAAACAAACTCGAGGCTGTTTTGGCTAAGAGGTGTCAGCACCAGCAGATCATGGATATCCGCAGCCCAACGTTCAGCATTCTTCGGCATATCTGCAGCAGCAATCGTGGCCCATGTATCCGCCGCCGACGTATTACTCGCAATCTCCAACACTGTGACTCGGCTGAAAGACTGCGCTTTAGGGCTCGGCAGTTTCATCCTCGGTCCACCAACTCAGTGGCTGATGGGCTGACGGCGGACCGAGAACCACGAAAGTCAGTTTCTGAGACCTCGGAAAGGGGGCATCCAAGTTTGGGGGGCGAACTAAACAAATACCCTTTCGAGGGAAGCTGGCTTGCGGGATCGACTTCACATTTTCTCTATGGATAATTGGCAACATCGCAGGGCGCGGCTGAAATGCCCCTTTTGCGCGGTCGACAACGGCGGTGCCCGTACAGTCGCGTTCTCTTCACAACGGCGGAAATTGTGACTTTTGCGGAAAGGGTGGAGTAAAGGGTACTACAGCATGGGAGTTATGTCGGGTCAAGGTAAATAACGCATGGAAAGGAAATTGGGCATTCCAACCTGGGCCTGACATACAGGCAGGTTGAGTATATGGGTGGTCATTTGAGCATTTACCATGGGCAATGTCGTTTTAGCGATCATATCTGGTTCTGCACTGCGTGGGGGATCAAAACTAATGCCATTATGAAAGGAATCTTGGGCTGAGCGCGCCTCACATCGCAGAGGTTGCCATAGCAGCTCCAATTAAATAAAAAAGCATATAGAATCTTGCTTGGATGTATTAATTAGAAGGGTAGCTGGCGTCGTGTATCAACAACTATCGGCGCTATGGGATGTCGTTGTAGCTGACCCCACGATAAAAATAAAGATAATTAAAGAAAGAAAGAAAAAGGGCAAAAAGAACCATATGACGGTGTGGCACAGTACTTTCCTCGAAAGACGTTATTTTCACAAGCACGCTTACAACCGCTTCTGAGAGAGAGAGAGAGCTCAAGCCACGAGACGACGGACGGACACATGCAATGCATGTAAGCAACGTTAACCAAGCGTACTTTTCTGGTAGGTTACAAAAAAATAAAGATTAAAAATTTAAAATAAAATAAAATAAAAGGGAAAAGGGGAAGTTCGAGCCTGTTCAGGCAGCCGCCCTCTTGATCGGTCGTCTTCTTTCCGACATCCCGCACAGCAGGGCCAAAGGCGAGGGGGTGGTGATCGAGGAAACCCACTTCATCACCATCTCTCACTGCCCGAACCAAGCTCTAGGAGGTATCTATCTGCTAGAACCCATCTCGAGATCATCTCGAGATCATCAGCAGATTGGGTTCTGTCTGGGACCGCGTGGAGGCGCAGAGGCCCCCGTCTCCTCCAGAGCCCCACCGCGAAGGCAAAGCCCGACTGCTGCTACCCCTGCCCGACCAGGCAAGCCGGTAGCAGTGTAAGACGTATTCTACGAGAACTGATCGAGTTTGATCCGGGAAAGCGCGGGCTTCTATGTGTGGGGCGGTTAAGCTTTGAGATAGTGGCTGAAAGCCTGAAACCCTATGGAAACCCTATGGGGCTCTGAGCTATGATTGCATGGAAGACGCACAGAAAACTCTGCTCACGGGGCGAAGCACGTGTGGCAGATTTCGTCCTCAGCCGACGTTTTAGAGGGGGCATCGGACGGATGTCTTGGCAACTGTCGCCAACTCCCACTAACCGCGAGAGGCTTGATCAGGTTGATCCTACAGCCCAGATACTTGGACATGGAGCACAATGGGCTTACGGGAACGTGAAGTAACTGTAACAGAGACATCCGGGATAACTTACCGCCTGATGAAGAGTTTGGGTGCCCCGTGCAGGAAGTGCGTGGTTTCTTCTTCCCTGCTTCTGGCCGTCTCCATACTAATCCACTTTGGAGCCATCATAGGATGGAGCGAAGAACGTTTTAGATGTCTCCACCAAAACTAGATGCGCCAGGATATCCCGACGCAGAGCGCATCCAGGATGGCAAGACGTATTATTGAGAAGGGGACTTGGGCGGGCCTGTGCTACTGCGGTAGGTATCCGCACAACTTGCTCTCCTGAGAAGACGAATGGTGGCGCTTCAAGAACGAGCTAGGATCTCGCAGGCCCAACAAACAAATGGCATGAAGGTGTTGCAAGCCACTTGGAAATAAGCGGGAATAGCGCCGCTGGGGAGCTACAACCCTAAAGAAGCCCCCTTAGCATTTTTGATGAGCACTTGACTCCTCGGGAGGAAGCCACTGGGGATTATCCTTGGCGCGGCCGCAGATCCGCTGAGCGACGGTGTCAGACCGACTGTTTGCGTGTTCGGCACTGCTGGTCGCTAGGCGATTCCGTCGACCCGAGCAAGTGACTGTTCGCACCTCGGCTCGTAGCCGTCGAGGGTTGTTGCGAGCAAAAGCGACCGGTCGGTACCCTGCCATCGAGCTCCTGGCTTCATGCCGGAGCCGAGACCATATATCCTCCAACCCCAACCGTGCATAAGCTTCTCTGAGTGCGCGGCGGGCCCATCTGTTGGGTGCCCAGAACGTGGGTGATTCCCCTGCCCCATCGCACGTGAGGAAAGCATACTGTGTGCGGTCCTCAGGCTTGTAGCGAGGGACCGAGCCCGCTTAGAGCAGCGCCACAGCCGCCGTAAACCTCATATTTGGTTGGTGACACTGAGGGACGGTCGCTGGCTGGGAGATCAATGGAACTCCGCTCGGTCGCGGGCCGCGAGCTGCCCCATGAGAGATGCAAAGTGAATTCGATAACCACAGTGTAGCTCCAGGGCCGAGTGGACACGGTGATGGTGGTGGATCTAGAAAAACGGGGGGCGCATGTAGTGCACGAAAATACTGCGCAAAACTCAACGGAGCGAAGTTGGCTTTTGGTGCAGAAAGGTCGGGTCGCTTCGGGCGCCCGGCTTGCTCCGTGGACGAGGTTCATTCTGTCGGATGAGGCTCAAGGCACTCGTGCTGTATTCCGGGCTTGGCAGACACGGCAGATCGAAAGCCAGCAGCACAAGCTCAACGCCAGACCCAGGGCGGCAAGGGATGGACGCGCTCTACCGTCAGCACGGACAGCGGATCCGGTCTTCGACGGTGGGAGGGTTCCTCCGGGGGCTTGGGTACCAAACAGACAACCAGGTTCCGAGGGGTAGCGAGAATGCTCCGAGCGGATCCTGCATCATCTGCATCTCGATCCCGCTGGCCGCTGCGTTTGCGGCCGTGTACTCCGTACATCCTCGATGTATTACGTACTTCGCGATGGCTTGCGTTGAAGTCGGTGAGAGCGGGCAGAATGCAGATTTTGTTCGGCGCTAGAAGGGAGGCACCGTCAGCTATCTCACTCTCCATTAGAGTCGTTTGGTGGGGACTTTGCTGGCGGCATTTACGTATTCTGACTTGTGTGCTTGTTGGTTTGTGTCTTTCATTCCCGCATTGCAAATTCTGGCGGCCTCGGCAGGGCAGGTTGGATTGTCGACCCTCGTCTACGGTTTGTGAGAATTAGGTTGAGAATTAGGTGAGGAAAGCGCGCAGGCCAGCGCTGGAGGCGAATTTGCACTGTGTCAAAGGCTCAGCACAGGGCACCCCTCCCCCCCACAATGACTCTCCGCAGTCACAGTGCGTCGGCGACCACCAAGCATCGCAGCTTGGCACGGCCATGGATGCCTTGTCCAGTCGCCGCGATGGTCTCACCCGCACCCGACAGCTAATGCAGGTCGAGAACCTTGGTGCACCGGCCTCTCCGGCCACCCTGGCCTCATCGGCAAGGGGCGGCGGGGCCAGCGCGTCTCTGGTCCGGGCGGCGAAAGAGGGTGTGAAACCGGCCTCCCCGCTCAGCTCAGTCCCTTCGCCCCGAGCTGAGACAGACAAGTACAGCCCCGACGCGCCCGGAGCCGGTGTTTCTCCGTGGACGGCAACGACACCGCCCCTCCCCATCGCCAGTCGCTTGCCAGTGGGACTGGGGACGGGACCCGGCTCCTGACCGGTTTCATGCAGGACCACGTGGCACACAAGCACGTCATTGGCAGTTGGCCGGTGCGGAACCGACAACCGGCTTCGCCCCGCACCACATTGTCAATTCTGCATGTCAGCACAGCACTCTAGAACGCATATGCATATGCAAATCCACGGCCATACGACAGCCGGACGAGGGCGGTTGCGTCAACCAGTTGCGGCGGGCGCACTTCAGGGCTCATGTACATACTACCGTGTATACTGTAGCTGTCATCGGATAACAGGGTTCGGAAGGCGCATTCCATCTCTTACCTAGGTACGGTACCCATCCCTCGCAGCCACCGACGCCAGAGCTGTTTGTTGCTCGCCTACCTCGATCACGTCGCCGTTGCCGTTGCCGTCGTCCTCGCCGTCTCCACTCCGGCGTTCAGTCCGCCCATCGTCCCCCAGACCTACGGCGCCGCACCCAACGGCCCCCTGAATCGTGCGCAGGCGTTCCCCAACACCAGCACTCGCTCGCGCAGCCTTTTTTGATGCAAGACGGCCTTCGGGACGCCGACGGCGAGCATGAGGATGAAGCCCTCGAAGCAGCTGCCGACGTCGACTCGGAGAAGTCGTCTGTAATCTCCGACGACGAGGACGATATAATCGAGGATTCCAGATGGGCCGATCTCGAATCCCGGCCATGGAGCGGAACACCGACCCGCCCCGGGAGCCCCAATACGCCGCGCGTAGTCACATATGGCATGCAAGGGCGAACGCTGACCCAAACACGCGTTCCCCAGGCCAGCAAGGATGCCACGGCTGTCACTTGGAGCGACCTTCCGCGGAAAGACCAGCTCATCGTGCTCACGCTTGCTAGGCTGAGCGAGCCCCTTGTCCAAACGTCTCTGCAGGTATCTGCCGTTGCTGATCCGACGCCCTTTGCCTCCTACTGATCGTCTGCTAGTCGTACATGTTCTATATGTTGAAATGGTTCAGCCCAGACTCGCCAGACTCGGTCATCTCCAGCCAGGCTGGCATTCTGCAGTACAGCTCCTCATGCATCCTATCTCCAAACGCCCGGCGCGAGACCTGACGATGATATGGCTGTAGTGCTAGCTTCACCGCTGCGCAGTTCTTGACTGCCATGCTGTGGGGCCGGCTCGCGGACTCGAGCCGATTTGGTCGCAAAACGGTCCTGATGATAGGGCTCGGTGGCACAAGTAGGTCAAGACACTCAGCCATTGGGCGCTTCCGGTCGTGTAACCACTGCCTAACACGTCCGCTAAGTGCTCTCCTGCGTTGGATTTGCCTTCTCGACCTCTTTCTGGCAAGCATTGTTCTTCAGGTCTCTGGGCGGCATCACCAATGGAAATGTTGGTGTCCTTCGGACCATGTAAGACCAAACTCCGCCTTTAGCGTGTATTGTGCCGTGATGCTGACCCTTTCGAAGGATCAGCGAGATTGTCAGAGAAAAGAAGTACCAGTCCAGGGCCTTCCTGTTGTTGCCCATGACTTTCAACATCGGCGTCATCATAGGGCCTATCCTCGGCGGAATCCTCTCAGATCCCGCGCGGACGTATCCATCAATCTCCGGCGACGTCGAGTTCTTCAAGCGCTTCCCTTACGCCGCGCCGAACCTCCTCTCGGCGTTCTTTCTCCTCTCCGCCATGACTTCCATCTGGCTCTTTCTGGAAGAGGTTAGTACCCCGCAAGTAGCTCCAACCTGGCGACCTCGCTGACAGCTACAGACACTCGACTCACGACTCGAGAAACGCGATTGGGGCATTGAGATCCGCCGCAAGATACTCGCGTATTTCTCTCGCAAGACACCCTCTACAGCCTACGCCTTTCTCTCAACCCGGGACACCAGCACAGACACCGAGCTGTCACCGTTAGACAACACACCGGATTCCCCACCACCGTCCGCCTTCGGGAACCGAACCCGCGCAGGGCCGCACCGCCGCCGCTACACCCAGCGACTCGCCTTCCGGCGCATCTTCACGCGCAACGTCGTCTTCACCCTGCTCTCCAGCTTCATCATGGCCTTCCACGTCGGAACCTTCAACTCCCTCTGGTTCGTCTTCCTTTCCACCCCCGTCTACGACCCAACCAAACCCCCCTCCTCCCCGCACGCCCACCCGCGCAACCCCCCCTTCATCTTCACCGGCGGCATGGGCCTCCACCCCCGCGAAGTCGGCCTGGCCATGGCAATCCTCGGCGTCCTCGGCATCGCCCTCCAGCTCAGCATCTACCCCTGGCTGTCCGGCCGGCTCGGCACCATCCGCAGCTGGCGCATCTTCCTCATCGGCTTCCCCTTCGCATACTTATTCGTGCCCTTCCTCAGCCTCGTCCCCAGCTCCGAGGCCAGTCCCCCGCCGAATCCCAAGAGCGGAATCGCCGTGTGGGTCGCCATCACGGGGGTGCTTGCGTTTCAGGTCATCGGGCGTACATTTGCGCTGCCGGCGCAGACAATCCTGGTGAATAACTGTACGCCGCATCCTAGCGTGCTGGGTACCGTGCATGGCATAGGGCAGAGCGTCAGTAGCTTTGCGAGGACTGTTGGTCCGATTCTCTGTGGGTTTCTGTACGGGTTGGGTCTGGACAGGGGAGTTGTTGGTGCTGTGTGGTGGGGACTCAGTGGCGTCGCGGTATGTGGTCTTGTAGCTAGCTTCCTGGTGAGAGAAGGGGACGGGCATGAGATATGGTTAGAAGGTGATGATGAGCATGAGTAATAGAAGGTGTTGATGATGATGATGATGAGTAGATGGTAAATACTACATAGATGTTGCCCTTTGCCGGCATTTACAATACAAAGAATCACAAACACACATGTTATCCATCTGAAGGTCACGAAACAACACACACACACATCTCGGTTCAGACACAGATACTCCTGCAGATTTCGTTGGCTCCAATCATTTCAGATAATATCATCGGCACGATAAACCGGGAAATTTAAATAAGAAGCCACGACGGCGGCCGTCAGAAGATGTAATAAATTTCTCAATACACTCTCCCCATTGCCCCCGCATTGCCCCTCTACAGCCAGGGATCCAAGCAAAATTACGTTGTAGAGGCGGCATTGAGAGGAACGCTTCCCACGCCGCGACATGCTCGAGCTGAGGGGCATGGCGGCGTGGAAGCCTACCACAGGACGTCTTATCCAAACCATCCGCCGGCTCTCCAGCATGCCGTTGCGCTGGCGGCGTTCGATACCGTTGTGTACTGGGTTTGTCTGTGGTGCCGAGGTTAGCTTTGGGCTTGCTTTTATGTGAGGTGACTTTTCGCGAGGTTACGTACCCGACCCATACGGTTCCGGAGAGGTGGGTTGTCCGGTAGACAATGTCGGTCTGGGTGATGGCTGCAGTGTTTCCGCGGACGACGGTAACTGTGACGCCTCCTTGGTTTCCACCGCCCCCCTGGCAGATGGTAGAAGGAGCAGGGGTGCTATGGGATGTTGTCAGCATTGGTAATAAGATGGGGAGAGGGGTGGAGGGGGAGAGGGTTCGTGGCATATTTCTCAGAGGTAAGGTCTTACATGGTAGCGGTGACGGTCCGGAGAACTGCATCTTGTTGTCAGCATCGCGATCGCCAGATATAAGATGGAGAGTTGGGCATTTTGCTTACCATTCTCGGTGACAGTCCTGCCCGGGATCGTTGTCTGGAGCGTGCTGGTGACGGTGTAGGTGGTCTGCGTGTACGTCGACGTCACGGCAGCCACGGCGCCAATGGCGGCCACGGTGGCAACATCTCGCTTCTCTGCAGCAACGGTTGGGTTAACAACCTCATCGGGTCGCTGGCCCGGCCCAAATGTCTGGCAGCTAGCGCCAAGGCAGAATGAGGCCGAGGGGGCAGAGGGGAACCCACTTCCTGGGTAGTGGCAGGTGGCGGTTGAGGTCAGGGTAGTCTGCCACTGGCTTGTCACCTGCCCATCGGTCGCTGTCCGGAGGATTGTCGACTGGACCGTCACGGTAGGGCCTTGGTTGTAGTTGGTGACCGTTCTTGTGGGCACGGAACCACCAGCGCAAGCCTGTGTCACCGTCTGTGGGACGAGGATGAGGGTCTGGGTCTGCGCAACCGTTTGAACAACAGCTATCTGGGAGTTAGCGGTGATCTCAAGGCGGACCAAAAGGGGGGATGTTAATTACTGGATCCCCTAGCAGTAACCGTAACGCCGATCACAACGGTAGGCGTTACCTGGAGAGTGTTAGCTGCCAAGCTCACAACACCCGCAAGGATAGGGTCGAAGTGCGTACTGTTTGCCACACGGTTTGTGGTGCGCCAACCGTGAGGGTGACGGTGCGCTGGACGGAAATCTGCGACCCAGCGACGATGATCCTCCACGTTCCGGACCTCATGAGCGAGAAGGGGATGCCGCTGTATGTTTGAGTAAGTTACTGTTGCGAACACCCATGCTGGTTGGGTTGTTCTTACCATGTCGACGTAACCTGCTGGCCCGCGGGCTGAGTCCGGATGGCCGAGCAAGCATACTCGCTACCATCAGGCCCGACTAGGACGGGGTTGATGGACTCTTGTTGGCAGTCTTGGAAGATTGTAATGAAGCTGAAGTACTGGTTGGAGGTCGAGTCAATGTTGTAGCGGCCGCCGTTGGAGAAATCCACGCCGTAGCTTGTGCAGTCGGCATGCACGCGCAGCGCGAGGCATGCGACTAGCACCCATAACCATTGGAAACCCGCCGCCATCTTGATGTGGCAGGAGTAGGACAGATCACGAGTTGACGGGGTCTGTGGTCAACACTCCGGAACACACAACGCGGCGGCCATCTCCATTATGTACTGCTTGCTGTTCACTCTCCCTGCAGCCCCTCGAGCCGGGAAAACGGGAAGAGGACGCACGAGGAGCGGCACAGTTCATCTGTATCGCGCTCCCACCGACGCCGGTATGAAGAGGTCGACAGGGATCCATGACATGTTGGCAGAGGGCGAGATGATGGAAGCCGCGGGTGGGGGAGCCAGATACCTGGTGATGGCGTGGGAGAAGCCAAAGAGCCATATTGCAAGGCAAGCTCTCCCATATTGGCACGTCATTCAGCCTGTAGAGAATGCGGTTCCAGCAACCAGAATGCACATCCTCCCCCCAAGTAGCTTGGTCAGGGCAGAGCTCCCCCTGGGTCTAGAGATCGGATGTGAGTGGGGTGAAAATGCCCGCTGAGTCCGTCTGCAAGGGGAGAGGCACGAACTCCGTCCGGATTGAAGTGCATGTGAAGAAGGCGGCTTGATTGGAGGGACGGGTGGGCGATAAATAACCCGATTAGCTCGCGTCTCTTAAGAAGATATCTCCCGCAGCCATGGGAAGGCCGGCTGCGATCGTGCGGCAACGTCGGTTCCGCAAGTCTGGGCAGACACGAGTCTTATGTAATACAGATCGAGCATCGCTAGTCGTCATGGCCAGCCAGCTCTCCTGGCAAACAGGGGGTGGAGCGATGGCCGCATAGCATTCTGCACAGCGACACGATATGGCAGCGATGGGATGGCTGCACGCATGAACCGACGGTTTGGAAACACTCATATCCGAGAGAAACAGAGAAGAGAAAACAAGCCATTCGACACCCTAGCCTAGTGAATGGCCGATGATGGTACCCCGGGGTTGGGATGGGGGATGGAGGATGGGAGGCGGCTGCATTTTGCCTATATCGCGGCACCACGGGCAGCTATCATCTCGGTACCCGTGCTGGCTATGATGCAATCAGGAAACAAAAACATAGGGAAGAGTCGGAGGATATGATGGGACGAACCACGGCTCGCCGGCTTCGAACACCCGCGTTCCCAAAACAGCGCGAGACGTCTTGGCTAGTGCGGGTTCGGGCGGCGCAAAAGGGGGGAGGTTACAGACCCGGACCTGCTGCAAGTAGGGGGCTATAGCATGTGTCGCCCCAGGCCATGTCCGAGGCAAAAAGAAGGCTCACACCGAGGGCGGTAGAGACCAATAATGGCGAAGCGTGGTATAGCTATGATGCGTATAAACATGACCTGACAGCCTAAGTCAGGGCGCGCGCGATAAACAGGCAATGGGACGGGAGAGAGACAAGTCTTGGCAGAGCTCTTGAGGGAGCTCGGGATGCCAAGACCTCCAGGGACGGCCTGGCAAATTCGGTGGTTGGTCCTGCTAAAATCCCGAACGAGAACGCCGATAACGATTGAGAAACGATTACAAGCTGCAAACAAACACTGGCTCAGCGATAGTGCAGGTACCGAGAAAGTGCAGTGCCTGGGAAGCCAATCGAGAGACTGTGTTTTTGGTGGCAAACACACGCGGATTGGTGGCTCGTCGATGGCGGATGGTAGATGCTTGGAAACACTCGCAGGCCCGCCTTTGTTCCTTGGGGGAGCGACGTGCCTGAAAGCCCAATCTACCGGCCGCCTGGCTCCCCTAAAAATAGGGCGGAGGCTCGCTTGAGAGTGCGAAGTGGTCGGGACTTGAGGGAGACATCCCGAAAGCCAATATGACAGCGCCCAACTCGGCTAGTTCGCTCGCGTTCGGCAATGCTGCGTAGCTCGTCAGAGGCTGTCTCACTGCACGATCGAGACGAAATGGAAGCCGGATTTGTATTTTCCGACGCAAGTGCTCTCCCGTCGATGTCGCCAAGGTAGGGAGGGAGGTGTCTCGCTCGCCTGGAAGGAGCTGGCCGCCAGGAGCTCGCCTTCCAGATTCCGGGTTCTTTCCCTCGCTTCCAGAGAGCAATCTCGACGCTGCGAACCAGATGTTCTGGCAGGGTCTCCCCTGTTCCCACTCGTTTGTCTGTTGTTCGGTTAGCAGCAGCGTGGCTTGGAGTTGCTGTTGCGGTTGTTGTTGTTGTTCCTTTACTGCCGGCATTTCTTTGTGGCGATGATGAAGTGGCCGTCGCATTGGTCGCAGTTGACTCGTGCGGATGGGTGATGGCGGGGTCGATAGACCGTAACACCCTCCGAACCTCGGCTTCAAGTGGGGCTCATCGTGGAGGGGCCGCTCCCGCTGTGGCCACGGCGACACAACGACTCCAACCGTCCCCTACGGCCCGGTCCCCGGTCAACTGGACTCCAGATACCTGGCAAAACATGGCACAACAACTAAAAATCAGGCTCGGAGGCCGAAACCTGGCGGTGAATGCCGAGCCCCTCCGACCGGAGGCCTTTTCGGCGTTCGGTGACGTCGTTGAGAACCCGAGACCGGATCTTCATCCGTCAGCTGCCGCTGTTGCTGCCGCCAGCTCCCCAGCCCCCCCATTCAACGCAATCAGCGCAAACCAGGGATCGGCCATAAAATACCAACATGTCACGAGCATGGTGGATCTCTACAGCCAAGCCCCGAGCGGCCGTCCGGGTGTTGCCGTCGCCAACATGTTTGTATGCGCCTCCCGAGCCCTGATTCCGGCACCCGGAAAGCCACCATCCGGAGAAATATTCCCCGTCACCGTACTAGAGCGCCATCCGTATACCACGCAAACATTCATCCCCCTTTCTGCCAACCCGGCCAGGCGGTATCTCGTCATCGTAGCCCCGAGCCTCCCTCCCAGCGATGCCGACAAAAACCTTCCAGTCCCGACCTCCCCATCCACAAACCCACATGCGGGCAGCCGCAAGCTCCCAGGCCGGGGTCTTCCGGACATTCGCCGATTACGCGCATTTATCGCAACGGCCGAGCAGGCTGTGACGTACGGCGCTGGGACTTGGCATGCGCCGATGGCGGCACTTGGGCCAGTGAACACAACTCTTGATTTCGTCGTCGTCCAGTTCGCCAATGCTGTCGCTATCGAGGATTGCCAAGAGGTTTTCTTGGACCCGCCAGTCACCACACCGCAAAGCCTCCCTCACGAAGGGGCAGTTTTGGTCAGGGTGCCTACTGCTTTGACGAGGGCAAAGCTGTGACTGGGTTGGCAGTGTCATGGGCCGCATCTTCATGGCGTTCCATTCGGGAGAGCGGGAAGAAACATCAAAGACAGAGAAAGAGGAGCTGATCACGATTCACTTTGATATCATTATAATACGGTAGACAAGGACAGCTCAGTAAAAGAAATCATAGACAAAAGCTGCAGCACGATTCCGTCTTGCTAATTTTCATTCCTGCTCAGTGTCCTCCCTGGTCACAGCCCGGTCCGAGAAGACATCGACCGCCGAGACACTCTAGATGAAGGTAGCTCTTGTGGGATTTCAATCGCGAAGGCAACAAGCAAGAGAGAGAAACACGGTACCAACGAGCTAGCTTCATCTGCCATCTTCGCGGAGGGGTAGATTCAGATTGAAGTCGCGAATATTCATAGCTAGCTCGAGGCGAATCCTATCTCGTCTGTCTGTTATCTTGAGATTGCTTTGTTGTCTCGACTATGTCGGGATCCAATCCAATTGATGCCGATTTCCAGGTGTCCCTGACACCGAAGAAACCGAGCCCCACGCCCAGGTACCAGTCAAACTCTTGTTTGTGTTTGTATTTCGAAGCCTTTCGCTGAAGCCCAATTTCAGTCGCTCTTACCCGATTATCCGCCATGCCCACCGTCCCTTCCGCCTCCAAGACCCCGTCATCTCCACAAACACCACAACTCGGACAACAAAACGAAATGCAGCTCAGCGACAAACGCATTGTTCCATCACACGTTGACGAGACCTACCTACTTGCCTTCGCTCTCCCTAGGTATCGGTTCCCTCCGCAGAGCATTCGCTATCCAAACGTTGGAGCCTTGGTTTCGCGGTTTCTGATGCTAGCTTCTATCTACCGCAGAGATCTCTTGCTCGTATCCGGCACCCTCATTCCGCGCCCGCAGTGACTCCTTGAGGCATCGGATCCCCGAGAGTGTCCCCACGACAGACGTCCGGATGATCCAGACCAGACGCCATCGTATCTCCCCGCCATCCCGCTTCGCGAAGAGCCCTTCTTTCCTAGAGATGCTTGCTACAATCTGTCGCTTCGGATAAGATGATAATATTTGGCTACAAGAGGAACCTGGGAATCCGAGAGCTCGCGCTCAAGCAAGAATTCCGATGCCAGATTGCCGAACTACCTTGCGTATCTTCATGGTCTTCTGAATCCACCACCGTTGTCTCCAGATCTTCTTCGAATCAATTCGGGAAGTTCGCACCGTGATTTGAGACGTCAAATGTCGCCGCCGCCAATACTCCGATCTCCATCGAACCCAGATCCAGCTGTCTTTGGATTGGCAAAGCCCACTCGACTCATATCGAGTCATAATAATTACTTCTGTCCCGTACTATCGCCGACCGTGCTCTTGCCCCTTGTGCCATTCCCATCGTGTTTCTATCTCTCGTGCTGTCCCTGCTTCTGCCGACTTGCGGAATCCACAGTACTGTTCGATTGATCGATCGATCGACCCCTGTGCTTGTCCGGCCGCTTTCCATATAGCTAGTTCGCGCGAAGTTCGGGGGCCCTATCTTGTAGTCGTTGCGAGTTCTTGAACTGCAAAAGTGAGTACCCGTCTGCGACTGTCAGCGTTCTTTCTCTCTCATCCGAGGAATCCCTTCGAAACGAGGAGGTGTGAGACTGAATGCCTCTGCTGTTGTAATGCGAGAAATTCTCCAGCTTCTGAGCAAGAGGAGCGGTCCGAGCCTACCGCACAGACTCAGCGTGAGCTTGGGAGGTTGCCGGACATCTGCCTTTAAAGGCGGCACGTTGGGCATTTGTTCCTATTACTTCAATTATTGTCAAGTTCAAGGAGTTCATCGCGTTAGATTATCACGAAGGAAAGGAAGGCATCATCACAGAAACATATCACCAAAGCATCATCACGTCAAGGGGTCAAGTTTAGTAGTCCCGAACCATTCATTCAATTAATCCTCCAAGGCAATTCCCGCCTATAGTCCATCATCAGAAACACTCCCAGGACAGTTTATATCCATCGTGCTGTCAGTCTATCCGCTGATACAGCCTCATGCTCCGACATCAAAAACTCGCAAGACAATTTATGTCTCTCTCTCTCGCTGTCAGCCCACTCGCTACAGCCTGGTAATCACCAATAATCCTCCAAAGACATTTTATGTCCTTCTCGAAAAGCCGCAAGCCCATCCGCTTCAGCCTCTTCTGGGATACATCACCATGATCAGGCAATTTGTGTCTCTCCTGCTGCCAGCCAATCTGCTACAGCTCTCGTCCATCTCATCAACCCTGGTCAGTCCTGCTGTTGCCATTTCAACATCCACCATGACAAAGACTTGTATCTCCGGTTCGAGCGGTGTCGTGGTCCCAAGTCACGAGCTGAACAAAAGATCCGGTGCTGCCCGATCGAGAACATGAAACTGCGCAAGGTAACCGGTGAAACGAAGACTTGGTTCGAACCCATTCCCAGCCCGCTCAATACTCGTCGAGGTCTTCTTCGGTGGGGTTCTTGAACGGCCAATCCGGGTAATTCCTTGCGTCCACTGGCTCCGGGAGGCTCAACCGTGGCGTGTACGTGGTACCATCGTCGAGCCACCAAGGAAGCCTGTCCTGATGAGGCTCGAAAGCCGTGACAAGGCCTGGATTTGTCGGCAATCGCTCTCGCACTGCAGCCTCCTCAATCGTATTCCTCGACACAAAGTGCCAGATTCTGACCTTCTTCTTCTGGCCGGTACGGACGCAGCGCCCCTTTGCCTGCCGTATGACCATGTCTCTGTGGGCCGGGTCGGGGTGCATGTATGGAGTGGCAAAGATGACGTGGTTCGCCATGGTGAGATTGCTGCCTGCGCTGGCGTCGCTGTCGATATCCAACAACAAGACTCGTTTCCCGTCATCCCTCTGGAATTTCCCGAGCTCCTTGGATGGATCAGGTCCTTCTAGATCGGTGAATTCGACATTTCGCATCATGAACTCGCTCTGGATCGCGTTCATCATTTGCCGGTACTGTACAAAGACAACGACACGATCATCTGGTAGGATGACATTCTGGATGAGGTTTGTAACCTGCTGCGGCCTGGTATAGTTGCCATCGCTGTGTGCGCCAATCTCTGAGCAGCGGAGGACTGGTCTCTCAAGCGTGAACAAGCCACAATGTGTGACTACGCAATGCTCAAACATGGCCGAGTTGCATTCCAGACAAATGACATGCCCACACGGAACGACGAGGAAACTCGTGCCCTTTGAGATGAGTGTGTTTCGGCAGCCGTCGCATTCGCGGTTGTCGAATCCGTCTTTGCCCAACTCCAAAAAGTGCTTCGCAAAACTTTCCTCGCGCCTGGCCGTCGGAAGCTCTTGCTCCACCTTGTTGAGCTGGATAATGGTGGCCTTGAGATCTGCAGCGGTGTCCACGAAATCCTTGTTGGCGGCCTTGCCGATAGCTGGAAACTTGTCGTGGAGGTTGATTGCAGCGCGACCGTCGCGATACCCGGCTGCCTCGAGGAGGCCATTCCTGTACTGCCAAAGCCTTTCTTTCAGAGTAACATTGCTGTCACCGCTTTTGAAAGCCACGTTGCGTTGCGCCAGCTTCGCCTGAAGATCTGCCTTGCTCATGCCTGCATAGTCGCCTTTGTCATCGGCGCTCATCGTTGGCTTTCCTGGCTTGGAGTTCGTCCACTTCTTGATGTACGCCTTGAGCTCCACCTGGCTTCCAACGCTAGCGTTGAGCTGATTGTGGGTGGCAGCGATCAATGACTCGATCCTTTCGGTGGGGAGACGGCGAGTATTCTGTCCGGCACGAGAGAGGATAGAGCGTCGACGTGCGTCCGTATCCTCTTCTTCATCACTGACTGGAACTCGGAACTCGAGCGGAAACAAGTCAAGCGCGAGTTCTTGTAACTGAACG
>Ga0247758_1001534_pt1 | contig 16553 bp, 16 predicted proteins | sample UWRJL156409C4_FD_180950 | JGI IMG/M metagenome (GOLD analysis project Ga0247758, IMG submission 180950) | Plant litter microbial communities from Arlington Agricultural Research Station in Wisconsin, United States - UWRJ-L156-409C-4 | ecosystem: Environmental > Terrestrial > Plant litter >...
TCCCTCAGCCATCGGCAGATCCACGAGACCCGCTGGTACGTGTTCTACAACGAGTTACATGGCACCCCCGAGAACTGATTCTTCTTTTAGAACTGGCCTACCTCCAAAAAGGCGACAGTTCTCGCAACACTGTTTCTCGCCCTGTTCGTCGGGTTCTCGGCACCATTTTGCGGGCAACTGAACATCCAACAACAGGCGGTCCTCTATGGGAAGACCCCCGTTCAGATTACCTATTTTGTAAGATTTGCTTCAGCCTTTTCACGCGCTTTGGCGGGCTAACGGCGATTTTTGCAATTGTAGAATTCGGCTGCCTCAGCCGGATTGGCAACAGGGGGCTACCTCTGGTGGCCTCTTTCCAATAAGTTCGGACGGTCTTCGGTCATCTTCTGGACACTGCTCGGCCAACTTGCCTCGCAAATATGGGCCCCGATGATGACAAAGCCCGACCAGTACGGCCCGTATCTCGCGTCGCGGTACTTCTCGGCTTTCTTCGGCGTGACTGTGAGCGTTCTGGGTCCGAGGTATTTGGTCGACATGTTCTTTCTGCACCAGAGAGGCCGAGCGTTTACCATCCTCCATCTGGCCTTGAACTTTGGCGCATCTGCTGGGCCGACCTTTGCAGGCTTCGTTGCCGCAAATGCATACTGGCCTGTCGAGTATTGGTGGTCAGTGGGCTTGACGGGCCTCGCCATCGTCGTTGTTTTTGTCTTCCTCGAGGAGACGAACTACGACCGCAGCGAAGGCGCCATCAACCGCATTAAACCGGAAAGTTGGCTCAAGGACCGCTTCGAAACGTTCTTCCTAGGGACCAAAGTGGCATCCCCGATATCATGGACGGCCACGCTCAAAATCGCCGCCACGCCATTCAAAATTGCCGTTGCGCCGGTACTTCTTATTATCGCGGGCTTTGATATGATCAGCTTCGGATTTTACGTCGCTCTCAACGCACTCACCCCTGTCTGGCTTCAACTCCCTATCAAAGCGGGAGGGATATATGGCTTCAATGTCACCCAAAATGCCGCGTGTAAGCCCGTCTTACCTGCACGGTTCTTTTCTATGCACCGTATCGCTAACCCCCAACTTTTAGTCACCTTTCATCACTGGATCGCCTTCATTATCGGCCTTGCCTACGGCCACTTCTTCAGCGACCGAATACCGCTGTGGCTAGTGGCGCGCAACAAAGACGGCGTGTGGAAGCCCGAGTACCGACTCTACGCGCTCTGGCCGACCAACTTCGTCCTGATGCCCCTTGGTCTCGGGCTGGTCGGCTGCGCTATGCAATACCGGCTCCACTGGGTTGTCATGGCGCTGGCACAGCTATTTGTCACGATTGGCTCGCTGGTCAGCATCCCCATCACCGTCAACTACATCTGCGAGTGCTTCAGGACGCACACGGTTGAGGCGACCCTGGTTTTGAACTCCATGCGTCTTTTCCTCGGGCTGTCAATCAACTTCTACATCAATCCCTGGATTGATGCCGTGGGTGTTGGCTGGGTTTATGGGATGATGGCGTTTTTTAGTCTGTTCGCGTTCATGTTTCTCGTGGCTTTGATGGTTTGGGGCCATGCGATTCGTAGCGTCACCCCGTTCCACACTGCCGCTTCAGAAGAGGGGCAGCATGTTCTGCGGAAACGACTGGATGACCATGGGTTCTGAAGCGGGACCAGTGTCAGTGCCTGGAGGGTTGCGAGGAAGGATGTCCATGCTTGTTACACGGCAGCTTTTCCGTCCCAAGGGGGGAACCTGGTCAACTGACCATTCTCACACCATCAAGCAAACCGTGCGGCACGGCTCAGATGCCGGCAGTTACAGCTTATTCCAGTGCTATATCCGAGTGGTAATCGAGTTTTCGCTCACACCGATCGGCCACAAATTCCCAAACGGTTTCCCCTGAATAACTCGGTCGTTACCCGACGTCCTTTGTATCTTGGCACCTTGGCAGGGCTGTATCTTTGACTTCATCCTCCTAATTTGACTTACACAAGCAGCACACAATTGAGGCGATGCCCTTCCTCAGAACATCATCTCCTTCTAACCTCGCAATGATTGGATCCCGCGATCGCTCGGTCGGGTGGTACGATCCGCCCATCACGTCAGTCAACCAACCCGTTCGCGAGCTCCTCGAGAAGTACAGTCTCGTGCCACCTGATGAGGTCATCCCTCGGATCATCAAAACAGTAACCCCCTTTTTTTTCAACACACCTGTTATTTTCTGCAACCTAACACCTAACCTCACCATCCAGCGCGACACAATCTGGGATGTCTTCCCCTGGCCGTGCGTCGGCCAATTCCGTTTCCTCGACCTCTCCATGAGCCGAAACCCAGCATACGCCCAGATCCTCGACCGACTCAAACACAAGCAGGATCGCATCCTCGACGTGGGGTGCTGCCTCGCCCAAGATCTCCGCAAACTTGCCTACGACGGTGCTCCCGCCTCATCGCTGTTCGGCCTCGAAAAGCAGGCCGAATTCATCTCCATCGGGTACGACTTCTTCGGGGACAGGGAGACCTTATCCGACGCGACATTCATCAATGCGGATCTCTTTGACCGGGAGAATGAGGAGGTTTGCAAGGCTGTAGGAACGTTTGGGATTGTCAACCTAGGAATGGTGCTGCACATCTGGGATCTCGAGGGCCAGATCCGTGCGTGTCAGCGAGTGGTGGAGCTGCTGAGGGGCGAAAAGGGGGTTATGGTTGTGGGGCAGAGTGTCGGGGATGTGGTTGGCAAAGAGGTCAGCAGCAGGGGGAGCAGGGTGATTTTCAAGCACGATGTTCAGACTTTTACAAAAATGTGGGAGGAGGTTGGGCGGAGGACGCGGACGCGGTGGGAAGTCGAGGCTGCACTGGACGAGGGGCTGGGGATTGACAAGAAGAAGAGGTACTGGGATGAGCCGAGCACGAGGAGGTTGTCTTTTCGGGTTGAGAGGCTTTAAGCGGTGACTTGGACGGACATCAGGCCGACTGGTAGCTAGTATTGACTGGAACCAAGCTCGTATGCTCAGGGAAAAAAGTGAAATAGGTACAGCAGGCGGGTAGGATGTCCTTTCCGAATGTCTTATGGTACGTTAGGAGTTGATGACCTGACCTCTCCATCAGAAGCTTCGCTATGTCCGCTCTTGCAGCCCTAGTTCTACTGGGCCGGGAAGCCACTTTAGCCTCTGGGTGGGCACCCCCTCGCCTTTCTGACTTTGCATCGCCGGCTGAGTTTGCCGCATTTTCCAAGCACCCCTTTGCGATGTGGCTCGTTCGTGTTTCCCTGCCGCCTGGTTATCTGGTTGCCTCGTCGGCGGTACCTGAACTGCGGCAGAAGCTGATCGACTGGTTGCGGCGCATCTCACCAAGCTAGTGGCCGGAATTTGACCTATCCGGTGTCAACATGGAGACCTGGCTCACTGTGGTTGATGTCACTACCTTGCCCGAGCACCCATCCAGTTGGGAGCTGGACGTGCTCCTCTCTCAGTTCCAGTCGTGCCAGGATGGTCCGGAGAAGGAAGAATTGAGGAAAAGACTCCAAGCTATCATTGAGACCATCATATTGTTTCTTCTGGGTCCTCAGTTCGGCGTTGCCGGGCGAGATGACGTTCCAAGCACAAGCAACCCGACTGGAGCTACGGGTGTCTCGGAAATGGACGTTGACGTGACAAGCCGCGGGATGGTGGTAGGGCAGTTGTGCTGCGACCCAGCGCTGTTTGTCGAACTGGCGAAGAGATTGGTGAAGGATGAGGCAGCGAGAGTGAAACTTAAGATCGAGCCCTTGGTGACCTGGGAGGTGTTCGTGAAGGTGGTAAAATTCTACCTCTTCGCGAGCAGGATAACGCCTCCGGATCAAAGCTCCGATAAGTCAAAGACTGTTTTGCGGCTGATGGAAGCTATTTATAACGGAGACGACACCGTGGCAACAAATCCGACAAAGAAAGGAATTGCAGAGGCGGTGGAGATGCTCATTCCGGCTCTCAGCCCCGACGGCGTTGAACATGAATCCCGTCCCGGGGTCGTTGACAACGTCGTTAGGATCCTGTGCCCTGAATTTGTCTTGACTTAAGATCAAAGCTTGGTCGATGTTTGCTTATTTTGTATTCCGGTTGGCTGTGAATTTGTGAGAATTTTTCATTGAGGTAATATCAAATGTAACATGGAAGTTTTGAATGAGAAATGGAATTTTCGGCTGTCTAGGTGCCTGAGTGGTGAGGTTTCAAATCGACGCGATGTGACAACTTCTGCGCCATGCTTGGATGTTGCCCGAATCCCGGTGACACCAGGCAGCGATAAGCCATTGGATCGATGCCGTTGGTCTAGGGCCCAGTTTACCCACAACTAGCTCCAGTTCCTAGGAAGTCTCCTAAAGAACTGACAGGTTCCAATCCGACCATCATATCGCAACAGCGGAACAAGAATATAAGGTCTCCTGCCATTGCGATCAGATACATTACTGCCTGCCTCCCTGAAACCCATCCGGAAAATCCACAATACTCACCGCAACATCCAAAACCTCACACCCCTCCTGCACCGACCCCCCCGTCCCCTCCAACACCCCCCTGCAACCAAGCCTGCGCCCTGGGCGGCCCATTCACAATCTCGGCAAGATGCCCCCCAACCGTATTCCTCTCAAACCTAATCCTCGCTCCCACCTCACAATACCTCTGCACCAACCAATCGGTGCTCTCAATCGGCGAGAACCGATCCCCCGCCGCCTGGTACGGAAACACCAGCATCTGCGGCACCGGATAGAACGCCGCTGACGCGGGGCACGACGCCGCCGATGGCCGGCCATGCCGGCGAAGGAGAGTTCGGGGGCGTACTGCACTGCGAGCTCGACGGCGAATTCGGAGGCGAGGCTGCCGCCAGAGTAGCCCCACATGGCATAGCGGGTGATGGGGCCGAGTTTGGGGGGTTTGCCGGCGCCGGGTCCGGGGACGGGGGGTTTCTTGCCGGGCTTGTTTGTGTCAGAGTCGGTGAGGGAGAGGATGGCGCGGATGGAGTCGAGGGTGGCGTGGCCGGCTTGGACGTTGGCGCAGTAGGAGGCGAAGGGGCCTTCGAAGTCCGGGGAGACGACGAGGTAGCCGCGGGCGAGAGCCCAGGAGACGGGGCTGCCGGGGGTGGAGATGGCTGAGTTGTCGAAGCTGGGGCTTGAGTCGATGTCGAGGTTGTAGGGGATTTGGTAGGAGAGAAGGGGTCGAGCGGTGGACGGGTTGTATGACGGTGGCAGGCAGGAAGAGGGTGGTTATGGCGTAGGAAGGGCGATAGCGGGTGTCGGTGGTGCGGTAGAGGACATGGTAGGCTGCTGAGCAGTTGGGGATGGCGTTGGAGTAGGCGATGGGGGCGGTGCGGATGCGGAGGATCTCGCCGGGTTCGGCCTTTTCGAAGTGTGGTGGTGCCGCGTAGAAGGGGTCTTCTGAGGGGGGAACTGGTGTTGCTGCCCACGCGTTGGGGATGAAAGTGGCGAGCAGAGCGCCCCATGTCAGGAGATGTCTCATGGTCGGAAGAGGGACTTGGTTGGATGACTACCTGTAGAGTTGCGGTTTTGAAAGAAAACTAGAGCATCAATAGTCGGCTCATAATTAGCAGCTCTCACTACCAAGAGGCAAGGGTTCAATATCTCAATTTCCGGGGCAGCATTCTCCTTATCATGCGCTAGAGTTGCTCCGACTGGTTGAGCGCCGATGTAGGGCTTTCAGTGCGCGGGTAGGTATTGGCGGAAAGACGTGACCTGGAAACTTTGATGTTCAGAGCAGGAACGAGCCGCCCCTGCAGCTCCCTTCCACACTAGAACGAGACGGGCGGCACCATCTCTCTAACTGCCCCGCACCACCACTCCCACATGGCACAAACAGCCGAGCCCACCACCAGCACATCATGCCTGGCCTCCCTGAGGCCTTGCCACGCGGCGTTGTGGCTACTCGCTAATCCCTCGGCGCGCCCAGAATGTCGTTGGTGCGATTTGAGATGGCGTCTCGGAGGGTTTGCTTTCTCCTTGCATCATTGATGTTTCCAGACCTTGACAGATGACACCTCCAAGTTTCTCGGGTTCCGGTATCAACGCGACGCTCTGCTCAACCTGCAGCAAACATACACTTCAGTCGTTGCATCGAGGAACGGACAACCATCCTCTGAGCGGGGATCGTGATCTCTGCCGGCTGATTCGGAACTCACTCAACTCCAGTCCCGAGCTCTTCGACAGCAATGACTCGCTACAAATCACCCTGCGTGTCGACTTCAAGGAGAAACGGTTTGAAACAATCGTTGTTGAAGGAATAGCAAAGCATAATGCCTGCTACCGGCTGAAGGAATGCACCCAAACCCGCGCGGGCTCTTCTCAGCAGCACACCTTCTCCCGTGACGCCAAAACACCACCGATCAGACTCTTGACTGCCTACAACTCGCTGGGGAAGCGTATGACAAAGATCAAAGCAACTCCACTGCATGGTACGGACCAAAATTTCGAGTTGTTTTGCGCCAGGAGGACCATTCCTGTTGCGGGAAGTCGATCAGCAGGAGGACACTGAACGACGACAAGAAGCCGCAGTCGCAGCCAAGGCGGGTAGTGGAGGAGAGGTGATCTTTTGAACTTGTTTAGGCCAACCACACACTTTTTTTATCCTGTTAGACAGTTTTGCTCATGGAAGAGGCGAACTTTATCACCAACACACCCCTGGCGGCCGGGGTCGCCGACTCGGGCGAATCCTCTTCGGGAAGATGGAGCCAATCGCTGCTAACGAGGCATCTTGGTTATGCGCATAACTTTCTACAGTGAGGAGTCAAAAGTCTGCGAGCACCCCGCATTTCCCAGCCTCCCACATTTTATTCCACAACATACATCCGGCTATATCTCCACAACGGCCAGTTCCTCAGCAAATCTGATAGTATTGGGTGATTCTGGAGGTTCCAGGCTTCAATATTTTGTGTACCAACCCCTGGCTTTTTTGACCGCTCGGAGTCTATTAGGCATGGTGTCGATTAGCCTGTCAATCTACACCTGATCTATAGCCCTCTAGGCTAACCGCAAACACTGAGTGAATTTTTCAATATCTAGCTTGTTTTTTTTAGTTCCCATACGTTAGGGAACATTCTTTTCATATTTCTCTTCAAAGCCGCCTAAACGTGCTTAATGGGGTTCAAATCTGGGCTGTGAGCTGGCCATTTAAACCAGGAGATCCCACTTACTTAAAGCCATTCCTTAGTCGACTTACAAGTATGAATGTAAGCGTTATCTTGCTGGAAATGCTGCGTTTCGTCGTAATGTGGGAGTAAGCCCTCTGTTAGAGCCTTTAAATACAAGTTAGTAGTATATCCTTTACGTGCTACAGTCTAATTTCTCTCTATAATAATTAACTCGCTCCTCCCCTCCTTCTAGATCATTCCCCAGACTATAATCGAGATATTTACTTTAATAACTATAGGTTTTATGTGACGACCCTGCAGGCCGTCACTTGGGCCGGAGCGGCCCGACGAATCCCCCGCACAAGGAACAGTGCAGAAAGACAGTACGCACGGTACTGCGCACTGGGCCAGGGGTGCAAAGACCCGAAGCCCCTACGACCAACCAGGAGTTGCTCAGTCTTGGCAGGAGTGCTCACCTACTGAGCGTCTGTGAGACCTCTGAGCAAGAAGTGCTCAGTAGCAGGTTGCTCAGTTCCTCACTGAGCAACAGGCCACTGAGCAAGGTACAAGGTACCCCCCGTCTAGTTAGTATAGATAGCTATGGTTGTGCCCACAACCACCGTGAGGGACTCTGGTTCCTCACGCTAGTATTCAATTGTTCATTTGTGTCCTACTGTTCAGACTCACCTCTGTGCATTATAGTGACAACGACCTACAGTGACATTGAACCCCCCGTCTAGGAGTGCTAGCTCAACAAGCCGTCTTCGGAACGCCCCTTATCTGTTGGCGTCCTGCCATACGTTCTGTCTTAACCCGCGCCAGTCCTCTCGAGGCCTGTGTCGGGTGCAGGTCGTAATATTTTAAGATTAATATACTTTTTATTCCACTTCTTAGAAGGGAAACGGAATACCTAAGCAGGCGGATTTAAGGTGATATTTTAATAAGAGGACTTATCTGAGAATATAATTTAAATAATTTAAACAGCTAGTAAGCTTTAAATATATAAGTTACTTTCAAACCACTAAGTGACCCAATGGCGCGCTCACTTTAGCCGGCCGCCACAAGAGTACAAATCGCTGCACGCGCACATGGCAATAACTCCGGTTTTCCGTCGATTTGCCACCAGAGAAGCACAAAAATCGGCCAATTTACCCTTCATTTCGTAGAGTTGTGGTGGTTTGAAGCTGGTGGGTTGTCGGGGCGTGTCGCGTTCGCGTTTAATTGAAGGCGGGGTGCTCGGATACTTTTGACCCCTGACTGTACTTCCCCCGACCAATCATGATCAACCCGCGCCGCATCCCCCAATGGTCACCGGGCATTCGGGGCGGGGTTTCTAGGCAGCACATCCTCATTGATAAGGGAATCCTCTTCTTCCTCCTGAACACGACAACATCCTCAACAGCGCAAAACTCCAAACCAGATATACCCAATGCAAACAGAATGACCAAACAACTCCCGTCCGCCACCCTCGAGCCCACCGAAGCACCAACCATGACCGAACAACAAGCCCTCAACAGAGAGGCAATGAATGCGCTCCTCGCCAAATACCCCAACCTCGCCGACCCAGAGCAAGGCAGGCAGTACATGGAAGAGCTCAAGACGCACTACCCCGAGCTGGGTCCCTACCTCGAGCGTGACACCGCCGACTTCAAGAGCCAGAGTCGTGAGGAAAGGATCGCGAGCATGGCGAAGCGGTGCGAGAACCTTGCGGGGATCATAGGGGAGCCGAATCCACATGCTGCGATACCCGGTGGGAATGGGGAGCCTTGGTATGCGACGTTTGTCAATTATCAGACGGCTATGGAAGTATGTGTTCCCTCTCTTGGCGAATGACAAGGGTGATGGCTAACATTGAGTGTGACGGAGTAGGAAAACTTTGACAAGAAGAAACAGGAAGAGGTGATGGAGTTATCGAAGAAGATGCACGCAGAGGGACTCACGACTGAAGCCATCGAGGAGGCCCAGAAGGCGGTGAGGGAGTTGTTGGCGGAGCATCCTGATGTTGCGGAGCAGGCGGTTGGGTATCTGTTCAACAAGGAGGCACTGGAGAAACGGAGGGAGCAGATCAAGAAGGATGTTGCGGAGGGGATGCCGGCGGTTTCGCTGTATCCTATTGGGACCGCAATGGGGACGAAGGCAAAGGGCGAGGAGGTGGGTGAGAGCTTGGACTGAGATGCGGTACGCACATGGTCGGTGGATGATTGCTATTGTTGTAAAGTCTTGATAATTTTACGTTACTATTGTGCTCACGGCTTTTGTTTGTTATTCCCCGAGTTAGCTCTTGAATTTTATATTGTAAGGTTGCCATTGATAACGGGGTCGCGCACCCCTTTGCTGTTTATTGGGAAGAACTTCAAGCTGCTTCCCTCCCAGCTGTTCAGTGACAGACTCCCAGTTTCTCGCCCACGATGAGAGTCACTCGCGTCCTGTCCCTCGCGCTGTTGGGGTTGGCTTCCGCAAAATGTGTGTCAAGGCCAAGACCCTCATCGTCGACTGTGTCTGAACCAGCGGCGGCATCATCGTCATCGGCAGCGTCGCCGTTCGGTTCGGTCTCGGTCTCCGCATCGGCGTCTTCAGTGCCGTCCATCCCAAGCGTCCCGGTATCATCCTCAGCTCCCTCGATCCCGAGCTCTAGTGCAGCGTCTTAGATTCCGCCTGTTTCCTCCATCTCAAGCGCTCCAACACCATCGTCCTCTATCTTGCCAATTTCGAATGCGCTGATCTCATTATCCGTGTCTTCAATCCCGCCCACCTCAAGCACCCCAATCTCATCCGCCTCTTCCGTCTCTCCACCCAGCTCCACCTCCTCCGCACCTCCCGCAAACCCAACAATCATCACCGGCTTCCGCCTCAAGGTCCTCACCACCGGCTCACCCGGCGAAAACGGCTGGAACATCCGCGGCTTCCGCACATACAACGAAAGCGTCTGGGACCTCGACCACTACACCGACGAAGAGAGACTCATGATGCGCCAGCCCGCCAACCCCAGCGGCGGCGTCCCGCTGTTCAACCTCGACCTGACCACCGGCGCGATGACGCGGAACTCGCCGAATCCGAGCATTGATGGGATTTAATTGTTTATCAAGCCGCGGTTTGATTGCTGGACGTTTGAGAAGAATATATATACGGCTCCGCCGGGGGAGATAGCGGGTCGTGGTGGGTTGCCGGTTGTTGTGGAGGTTCCGAGTGGGGTGTATGAGTCTGGCTCGATTTTGAAGTGGAGTGCCACGGTGCATCATGCGCAGTGTTCCGCGGGCCAGCCGGGGAGGGATGTCACGTATAGGGAGTTTTGGCATAATTGGTGGTGGGGGACGTTGCCGGAGGGTTGAACGGGGGCGCCGGGGTTTTATTGCCGGATTATGCGAATGGGTTTTTGTATGATTTTGCGATGTACTTTGGGGAGGATTGTGAGGTTGAGGGGCCGGGGTTTGTTTGAGGGATGGGTGGAGGGGGTTAGAGGATGAGGGGGGCTAGGCTGGCTGCCATGAGGGCGCACGCCAAGCCCTTGACCGAGATACCGTTTCTCCCTCCTGAGTTGATCTTCAAGTGAATCTGCATGATGCTCGTTATGTTTTTGTCTCTCTCCGGGTGACGTAAATAGCAATCTGAGAAATCCGTGTCGACCCGCCCATCGCTCATCGTGAACACCCTGAACTCGGGGATCTCGCACCATGCGTAGCATTTGTTGACGATGCTGACTGGGTTCGGGCGACAGCAATCGTTCATGCGCTTCTCGGTTTCGTTCGTCATGGGCGTCAAGGCGTATCGGATGTCTTTTGGGATGGGGAAGATGGACGGCTCGGGGAGGGTGATTGGATACCCTGATATCCCCGGCGAGACAGTTCAAGCCTTCGACCGCGCGTGGTCATTCCTCTATTAATGTAGGCTATGATCATGGCCAGCATATCATCTCCAGGTTTGATGATGATGACCTCCGGCTCTTCGATATCAAGTGGCTTGTTCCACCAAAGTGAGTAGATCAGGATGGTGCAGATTGCATGCCCGAATGTGTTGAATTCCAACAGGCTGATGGCTAGTCCTTGGCCTACACGGGAGAGGCACTGAATGCAGAACCATATAGCTTCATGCGAGTCAGATTTGGACAGCGGTTCGGTCATGGGTCGACTCATCTTGAAAACAGACTATAGACTTGGCAAGGATACTCCCTTTGCTCTTATCTTCAATGAAGGACTTCGGCAAGTCTGGGACGATTCCGGGCAGTTGTTCCTCCAAGTAGACCAAGGCTTCGGGTGTCATGGAGAGGCGGACGTGTCTGTCTTTACCGCTCGCCATCGATGGGAAGAAATTCGGCTCCCCGTCAGAAATTTGAACCGCGAATCCTCTCATGACGGCGAAGTAGCTGTGGATCATTGTCCATTTGTGCTTCCTGCCGTGGAGTCTTGGAGCTGGTATTTCAAGGGTTTCTTCGACATCGATCTCCTTCTGTGTCGACTCGGACGGCTGTTCCCTGGGCGATCGCAAGAGGGAGCCACGTCTATATTTCCCTGGCCTCTCTTTGGCGCCGATGGGAAAGTGATATCTCATTTTCTCATTCAGACTCCTCGCCGCCCGGTATTGCTGAAAGGCGGTAAAAGCAACCAACTCAGGGGCTGTGCTATTTCGGGAGCTCCCGCCAGCGCGGTTGCGTGCACTGCCACGATGCACATGTGCCGATCCCAGCTGGATGTCCTGTATCGGCCACTGCGTTCGGGAATTGGCCAGAAACGTTGCACTGAGTTCAACCTCGTACAGGAAAACCAGATATTGATTGGTGGGCGTAAGCTGCTGGCATTCTCGGTCAACGATTGCGCCGGCCATTGGCATCGGTGTCTGTGGCTGGCCTTCCCTCTCTTTTTCTGCAGGCAGCAACTAGCACAAATTCAGACACACGGGAACAGGAACAGGTCAAATCAAAGATCCTGATGGGTATCTCAACTGTTAAACGCTACCAAACCGACGAGAACTCACTATTTTCCTTTCATTCTCCCCTACCGCCGTCTCCTCTCCATCCTTAACCTCCTTGACGTTACTGCCATCAGACACCTGTGTCCCCCCTAGAGGCCCTGCCAACGCCTTCCCCTCCCACACCAACCCCATCCCCTCCACAAACTGCACCTTCGCCGCAGGCGTCAACCCATCATTCCCGGCAGCCTTCGCCAGCAAAATCGCCGCATCCTGGGCTTCAAACCCAACAGCCCTCCCCCCAACCCACCCCCTCGCAAGCCCTCCAATCGACCCACCCAGCAGCAACACATACACCGCCAACCAGCCATAAAGATACGGGCCCCCGCCTAGCCTCAGCACGGAAATACGCACCGTGACCTGCGCACCCTCGATCTTGGGCGGATTATGCACAGCCACGGTCTCCACCATCTGCCGCATACTCGACACCACCGCCTGTGCCGACTGCGAGAGCACCGTACCCAAGACGTCCCCAAAGTCAGTCAAATTCTCCGCGTCAAGGTTGTACTTCGAATCGCGGAACCCCTTGGCTAGCACACCCCCGCCGCCATTTGCGCTGCCAATGATACTGTCCAGATTATACGCCAGTAACCGCTTGACCCTCGGCCCGAAGGGGGGGCCGTCATCTGTCGGAGTGGTATCAATGACAAGTGGCTGATCTGGCCCGTCCATTGACACGCCCACCAGTATCTGCCTGCCAGAGTAGCGACATTCGAACACGGTCCCCTCCCTGTTACTAAACCCAGCAACAAGAAACACATGCACGGGTTCGGCCATGTTGCCTGCGCTGTTGCTGTTACCACCGGTGGGCAGGGTAATGTTTGACGCGACTGCCAGCGTGCCGTCGAGGACGTCGGCGGCGTCGCCGCCGACAGTGTTGGAAATAACCGTGATATTCCTATCAAACCGGCCCGGATTGAGGCGTGCAGCGGTGGTGAGCCAGAAGTCTGTACCCGTGCGAATGACCTGCGTAAGCGCGTAGTTGGCCGTTTGATTGGTGCATGTTACGTTGACAATAGTCCCGAAGACGGTACCGCGTAGGTTGACAAAGGTGTAGTTGGCCGGCGCAACGAAGTGGTCCGCGGCGCCCTGGTATGAGAGGTAGGACTTGGCGTTGATGCCGACGCCCCAGGTCCAGAGGGTGTTGTAAGACGTGTCGCCGAGGGGGCCGTCTTCGGGGACGGCGGCGTCGGAGGGGTTGGGGATTTGGAGGTGGTATCCGAGCTTGGCGATTTGGCCGTTGATGAAGGCGCTGCGGTACATGAAGGAGCTGAGGGTAGGGCCCAAGGTGTTGGTTTGCATCGAGGGGACCCCGATGGGAAAGACGGCGCCGTCGGCACGCTGGCTGGTGTAGCTGCTGTTGAGAAGCGAGAGCGGGAAGGAAGGGCTGGTGTTGGTGACGTCTTCAAAGACGGTCTGGGCGGAGAAGAGGGCGACAGTCGCGGCGGAGGTCAGTGTGGTCGCAAGTAGCATGAGAACAAGTGCGGTGCGCTCGGGTGAAAGGGACAGGCGGCCCTTGGCTGTGATGAACTGGTCCAAGGCGCGCTTGGTGGTTAGGGGGCGGAGGAAGATGGCGGGAATCCCGCGTGCAGATGCTAGTTCGATGCGCGACAGAAACGCGTCGTAACTGGTGACGGCGATGCTTGCCATGATGCCTACGGCCGTGCCGATGACGACCACGGCCACATTCCATGTCGCTGGATCCACCCCATCGAGTGTTGACCATCCGGGGTTGCGTTGTGCTGCATTTGGTAGTGGGAAGAGGATGGGCTTCCCTCGGTTGACGAAAATGGCGAGTCCTAGTAGAACGGCGAGGAGGACGGTGGTTATGCCGTTGAGAGTGATGGACTCAACGCCGCGAACCCGGCGGTTGGCTATGTTGAGTGAACCCGCCGCAGTTGAGGGCATACACGAAAACAAGCTTCGAGGTGGAGCAGAACTTGTCCCGCAGGGCTGGGAACCGACGCGCTTTAAACCAGTGCCAACGTGGTGGGCGGCAGTGCAGCTTTTAATTTGGTTGCAAGCACGCGGTGCGAGATCATTGGCTCCCGAACCCCCCCCCCTTGTGATGATGAAGGTTTCGGGATTGGGGTTTAGCCCGTCGAGGGTCGCATCGAACGGTTGAAACATTTCCTCCCGGATTGGCTATAAAACTTTGGTCGCTGTTGAGAGTGGCACCTCTGGACAAGGGTGAATGCAGGGAGCATCAATTCGGGGTTGTGATGGAGGCTCTCGTATGGCGTCGCATCGGATCGGTACATCAGATCACCTAGATTCTTCAGCAGTCGATTGCACACCAGCGCTTCCATCCTTGATGATGTTAGAACGAGGCGGAGTTATAATAGTGAAAGGCCCGTGTATTCTGCCCCTGAAACCCTGAGAGCCTTGGAAATGGCTATCCTCAGCACACCCACTCCAGGAGATATAACCAACTAGTCCTACAAGCAGAAACATTTCTTCTTTTTTTTGATCTGTAATCTCCATCGCCAACCCCCGATGTCCAGCATCTCTGTCCCCCTGGATCCATCACCCCATGTACCCCTGACGACACACCACTTGAACCCTCAGGCAGTTGTCACTCACAACTCCTCATGCTCAACACGGGGCTTCTCACTTCTACGCATCAAATACATCAGCACCATTCCTCCAAACAATTCCAAATATTTAAAAACTTACCCAACCTTCCCAAACAAAATCCCCTTCAAATCCTCCAACAACCCCTCCCCACACATGCAGTTTCCACTGCACTCCCCCATGGGACAAAGCGGTGTCGTCGCAGGAAGCACATCACACCCCACCGCACGGCGAGCAGCGGGGAACGGCTGCTGGACGTGGTCCGCTCTGTACGGGTGGCACTCCGGACCCTCCTTGATGGGCTGGCACCAGTTGCAGCAGGGGCATTGCTTGGGGCAGATGGGTTTGACGCCGGACCAGGGAGGGGCGAGGGGGACTAGTCGGTCTTTGCCGGGGAGGATTTCGGGGAAAGGGGATTCGGCCATGGTGGAGTCTTCGGTGGCGGGCTCAGCGTCCGTATCAGGAGACTGGTCAGAGAGAATACCCCCGCCGGGACCGAGAATTGCCTTCTCGAGCTGCTCAAAGAGGGTCTCACGGCAGAGACACTTTTGGGTGCATTTGCCGATGTCGCAGACGGGGGTTTCCTCGGGCAGGGAGTTGCAGCCGATGATGTTGCGGATCATGTTGTATGTGGGCTTGGCGGGCAAGTGCGTTCTGCGGCATCGTGGGAGGGGCTCGCACCAGTCGCAGCAGGGGCAGGACTCGGGACAGGTGATGATGGCGAAGGGGGGAAGTCGCTCGCTGGCTAGCACGACTTCGCGGGTGTCCCTGATGGGGGGAGTGGACGCAAGGACGGCTGCTGCTGCGAGGAATTGCACAAGAAAGAGCGGCGCAACGAACATTGTGTATAAGGGATGTCGTGGGCAAATGCGGGCGGTTCGGAGAGAAAGAGGCTGGTCAGAGTGTCAGGCGTGATTTTGTAAGTGGAGTTGCTTGGTGGTTAACAGTGATAGAACCTACAACCCGGCTGACGATGGGCTTTTATGCTTGCTTCAAAACATGAAAGAGACATCGCCATCATGAGAGTTGCCTGCCCGTCTTCTCTCAACTCTTCCTTTCTGCCTTGTGGTTTCATGACGTACATGCCTTAGATTTGCAGGACTTTACTCACCGAAAGGTTTTGTGACAATCCCGGTGTCCATCCGATGAGTTCGTTGCCTATGACTTTGATTCGCCACCATTCAGCTCCCGATTTGCCAAGAAATGTTGTGGATGAGCTGGACCTTGCCGCGCCCTCCCTGCATGTTGCTGCGTGGTTCAGCCACTGCCGAAGGAGCACAGTGGTCGATGGCAATTCTCAGCCAATAACTCGGTCCCAAGACCCAGCCTGCCGGGTGACTGACCGACGCCTTGGCGGCAATCCTTTTTGTTTGACGCCACAGAGACCACTGAAACAGTCCAACCAGGGAATCGGACGTCCCACTTTCCCATTGAATCTCTGATTCATTGTTCGGTCAATGCAGGCTTCACACCACCCCAAAGTCGTTGACTCGTCAGCAACAAACCAGGTGGCCGGAGACAGCAGTTCCTCCGCTGGGAATCTCATTTCCTAAAATGACCTGACGCGTACGTAAGGCTTTTTCATGTCTTTCCGCGGTTTCCGCATACTCATCGGGCATCGCGATGTCGTCGTGTTGACGGGCTTCATCACTTGTCACTGTCAAAGCTAGCGCTCCATTCCACGACACGACCCCCTATCCCGTCCTCCTTTTCAAGAAGGGCAAAGCAGGCAATCAAAACGCTTGCGGACAGCGGTTTCACCTCTTTCAACCCTGCTTCGGTCGCTCTCACACCATGTCATCAGGGGGGAGATTCGAGCCAGCTGTCCGCCAGCTGGCCATGGCCGGCGACACTCATCATTACTCCTGCACCGTATCCTCTCCTGCTGTCTCTGGGACGATCCCGGAAGAAAATGGGCC
>Ga0247758_1001535_pt1 | contig 16534 bp, 11 predicted proteins | sample UWRJL156409C4_FD_180950 | JGI IMG/M metagenome (GOLD analysis project Ga0247758, IMG submission 180950) | Plant litter microbial communities from Arlington Agricultural Research Station in Wisconsin, United States - UWRJ-L156-409C-4 | ecosystem: Environmental > Terrestrial > Plant litter >...
TCGGCGCGACGAAGGCTCTCCAAGCCATGGTATATAACCTCCTGAGCCTCCTCCATCGCAGGGGTGGGGTCTACGCGCGCGGTGACTCGCCTCCGCTTTAGGGGCTGGTGCAAAGCCTCCTCAGCCGTAACGATGTCGCCTATCCTTACAAACTTGCCGTTTGGAGGCTCTTTCACCTTCTTCCTACTACGTGGTTCCGTAGCCTTTAAATCCTCCTTTAAACGCGCGTTTTCGGCTTCTAACAAGGCTATCTTTACGTTACTTTGATCCAGCACCTTCCCTGCCTTACGAAGAACACTCCTTACGGTTCGATTAGTAGGGCTTACGTACCCCCTAGCGTTATTAACGGCCTGGAGAATATTACGGCTCTTTTACGGAGTCTTAACAGCACTGTCCGCAGAGATAGGGGCTATCTTAAGGGTCTGCGGCCGTTTAAGGGGGGGAGAGTGAGTTTCTAATCAGTGCCTTAGGATTATTAAGGACTTAAGAGGGGTTAAACAGCTATATACCAGTCTTTTTAAAGCCACTCTTTACGTTAGTAAGGCTTACACCCTCCCTAAAGGCATCCCTATAAGCCAGAAGGAAACGTTATTTATAAGCTAATGCTAAGCCTTAATAGGCTGTAAGTAGCTTTATTCGTTACTTATAGTAAGTCTTAAGAGCTGAGAAAACACTATAGTTTAAAGGCTAAGTTTTATAAGAGGTGTAGGCTAGTAAAAACAGTACCTGAACCTTATTCTTAAAGGCTAAGTAAGCTAATTTTTCCAGTTCGTGACTCAAGTGGGGATCTATAATAAAAAGGCGCTACTCCGTAGGGCCTACAGGTATTACGACCTGCACCTGACACAGGCCTTAAGAGGACTGGCGCGGGTTAAGACAGAACGTATGGCAGGACGCTAACAGGTAAGGGGTGTTTCGAAGACGGCTTATTAAGCTAGCACTCTTAGACGGGGGTTTAATATCACTATAGGTCGCTATTACTATAATGTACAGAGGTGAGTCTGAATAGTAGGATATAAATGAATAATTAAATATTAGCGTGAGGAATTAAAGTCCCTTACAGTGGTTATGGGTATAATTATAACTATTTATATTAGTTAATTAGGAGGTATTTTATACCTTGATTACTATACTTACTTAACACGAGGAGTGATTATAGTGATCAGAATGCCTTTAATCACTGTAATCACTGTGCTTTTAGCGAGATTAAAGTGATCACTTAACGATTAGTTATAGGGGCTTTAGGTCTTTGCACCCCTGGCCTAGTGCACAGTACTGTACGTACTGCCCTTCTGCACTGTTCCTTCTGTGGGGGATTTGTCAGGCCACCCCGGCCTAAGTGATGGCCTGTAGGGTCGTCACACGATTCCCCCTTTTCCACGTTCTTTTTCCATAAAGAACTACTTGTACGTTCCTTCTTCTCTTCACCAGTCGTTATATCGTCTAACTAGGTAATTAAGAACAGGAGAAACGTAACGCCCTTATTAACTAAACGCCACATTATTAATATTAAGTTTATTTTTACTTTTAGGATTGTTATACCTGTGAAGTGTAGCCGTTACTGCCGCCTAAACCTGCCAGACTGTAAGGTGGCTAGTAAAAGTAAGTCGTGCGGCTATTGTGTGGTGGCTGGTGGGACTGTATACTTATCTTATAACGTTTATAGAAACGATCTGTCTGTCCTGCGTGGGGTTTTAGACGAAAAGAAGCGCCTTGATATTAAGGAGTGTGAAACCACTCTTTTTCTTCGTAATATAGCCTTTAAGCTTCTACACCTTAAGGATTAATAGAAGGGGCTGGTGTAGTGGGCAGACGAACTTTTTAGCCATAAGTTTAACATTATAGTAAAGGAGGAGTATAAGGCTTAGGAAGTAACCACGCCAGTTCTTAAGTTTAACTAGGGAAGCCTTTTAGCAGAGCCAGTATATAGTTCTTTTTCTAGGGGGTTACTGTAACTGGTGACTTTTTAACTTAATTTATTACTCTCTATTTATTTTTCTTTTTACTAACTTTTTTAATAATACCTGTTTTTATACGGAATGTGCTAGGAACTCTAAAGGAGGCCCAGCCTCTTTATTAGGTTTAAGGTCCTTTTAACCCTAGTTAAGGTTTCTGATAAATGTCCTTTTATACCTATTAAGGAGTTTCTTACCACTTTTTAAGCTTTAAGTCCTATAATGGTCTTACTTTTTAATTTAATAATTTAAATGTCAGATCTTATCTTATTTCTAGTTTTTATTATTAGTTTTAATTAGTTTAGATTTTTTTAATAAAACTCTGTAATTAGGTCTGGGCACTTAAGATTTTTAACTGGCTCTTATAAGTTACTTTCAGGGCCGTAATCTAACTACTTAATAAGATATTTAAACGTGTTCTTTCCCTTTTATAAATCCACAACTTCCCTAATGTTATATTTATCCTTATTAGCGTTAATCTTAATCTTCTTTTTTAAAGGAACTCCTTTTAAGGCAGGTTTTAAAAGTGAGATATGAAAAACCTTAATTTACACTTTTATGTTAGTAGGTAAGTCTAATTTATAATTAAAGGTGGTAACCTTTTTCTTAATTTAAAATAATCCGTACCTTTTAAAGTTAAGCTTTTTACTAAGCTGTTTTAAATACAGGTTCTGTGAAAAAAGATAAACGTAATCTCCCTCCTGAAGAGTTAGTCCCTTAACTTATTTATTATTATAGTGGAGTCCTTTTTTAAGTATTAGTTACTTAGTTTAGTGTTTATTAGTAAACTTCTTTATTTATTTATATATAAACCTAAGTTCAGCTTACAGGTAGTTATATAACTTTTACATCCAGTTTATACAGATTACGGCTTAAGGGGTGTTAGTAGGTGGGCTTTAACGGAGCTTAAGCTCTTTATTATAATTAGTAAAGAACGGTGACACACTTGTTAACTTAATTAATATTATATTATAGGTTATCTATACTGTTAGTAATAATTTAAGTTAATTATCTTATTTAAAATTAACGTAAGCTTAAAGATATATTATAAGTATCTAATTAACTTACTCTGTTTAGCCGTCTGTTTATAAGTGGAATGCTGTTAAAAGTTTGCTTTTCACACCTATTCTCTATATTAGCCCTTATTAGAATTTTAACATGATTAGTTTATCTTAATCTGTAACGATATTATCTGGCTAAAGGTATTATGAAATTACCTCTTTTTTAAAGATATAAGTAAGTTACTTTACTATTATGTCCTTTAAGGTTAACAGGAAGTAAGCCTATTTCGTTAATCTGTTAATTATTATAAGGACTTAGTTATAAGCGACTCCTGTAATAGGGTCCTTAGACTTTAAAATCCTAGTAACGAAGTTAAGTAAGATGGAACTTTATAACACTTATAATATAGGGAGTGGTTTAAGGAGCTTATAAGGCTTATAACACTGATTTTACTTACAGTGGCAGATGTTACAGTTATTAACCACTTCCTTAACTAGCTTCTTTATTCCTAAGAAGGCGTACGCTTACTAAGCCTGTGTTAAAGTCTTAACCTAGCCTATATATCCTCTAAGTTAAGATTTATAAACCTGTTAAACATACTCCTTTTATTTATCCAGGTTATAAATATATGGTTTCTCTTAATACTAGAGCCTTACTCCTGGTTTAAGCGCACCGTTTACACCTTTTAATAACTGTTTTAGCTAATAACTAATTTTATTATAGTTTAGATACTTTAAATATTCCTTCCTATAGTTTTACCTATACCCTAAGAAGTCTTTTAAAGGGCATTTATACTAGCAGGTGCCTTTTACTAGCCTTTTTACTTAAAAGTCTTATTATTATTAATGGATGTTATATTTTGTTTATAAATTTATACAGATATTAATAATTTATTCTAAAGTCTAATTATCTAACATTTAAAGTGTATGTTTTAACGTGCTGTTCCCTGTTTTATTAAATATAATAATAGGGATTAAAACTGGGTTAATATCCTTATAATCCTGTCTTTAATTAAGAGTATTAACTTACTTATTATCTTTTCTTTTAATGTAATAGATCTAGAAGTGGAACGGGGTTATTAATTCTGCCTATTATACTTATTATAAATTAAGTTCCTTTATTAGGAAGTACTGGAGATTATTATAATCTGAAAAGACCTGGACTGGTTCTTCCGTACCACTTAAATACAGTACCTATTTAATAAAACACTAAATAATCACTATTAGTTCTTTATTATAAATTAGATATTATAAAGCTAGCCTGTAGATTCCTTTTAATAAGAAGGTAACTGGGTAGCGTTTCCTATTATCCTAGACTTAGTTAAGTTCTCTACCGATTACAAATTCTAAGGAATTTATTTTAACTTAAAAGGGCTTTAAGAAATTAAGGAGAGTTAAGATTAACATTATAATAAAAGTGTGTTTAAAGTCTTTAAACGCCTTCTGCTGTTTATCGGTCCACTTAAACGGTTTTCCCTTACCTATAAGTTTATAAAGTGGTTTTATAATCTTTATAAAGTACCTGATAAAATAGTAATAAAAATTTATAAAGCCGATAAAGGTTTGTAACTTTTTTTAATTCTTTAAAGTAAGTTAATCCCTAATTGCCTCTATCTTCTCTAATTACATTTTAAGCCTTTTAAGGGTTACTTTAAACCTTAAATAGTTTAGTTCCTAAATGTAAAAGTGGCTCTTCTCCAGGTTTACTATCAGTTTTACTTTTTTAAGGGTTATTAAAACCTGTTATATATGCTTTTAATGTTCTTTTAAAGTTTTAAAATAAATTAAAATGTTATTTAAATATATAAAGATAAACTTATTAAGGAAGGGGTGGAGAATACTATTAATAAGGCCTTAAAAGGTTACAGGGGCGTTTATTAATCCTATTAATATAACACAGTACTGGTAATACTTATTATAAGTCTAAAAAGCCGTCTTATACTTATCCTTTTCCTTTACTTTAACGTGGTTAAATCCCATAGGGAAGTTAAAGCTAAAGAATTAATTTACTTTAATAATCTGTTTTTACATTTTCGTAATAAATAATAGTGGGTAATGGTTTTTAACTGTATTTTCATTTAACGTTTAGTAATTAATAACTATATATAGCTTACTGTCTCCCTTCCGTGGGATAAATAGTATTAGGTATCCTGCTGGGGATTAAAACTTTATAATAAACCTATTCTTTAGGTTTTTATTAATATACTCCCTTAAGGCCTTAACCTATTAGGGGTTTAAGTGGTAGGGCTGGAAGCTGTGGAGCTTTACTCCTGGCTTTAATTTGATTTTATAGTCCTATAATCTGTAATCTGGTAATTATAATATCTTTTTTCAGAATAGGGTAAACTTCTTATACTTTATTAGTACTTTAAATAAGTTAACTTCTTTACTTATCTGTAGATTAGCTTTTAACTTCTTTCCACCTTTTAAATCGTTATTTAAATAATATAGTAAACCTTTTAATCTTTTAACCGTCTTAATAAATCTAACTTAAATTATACTTAATTTTAAAGGTTTAATATACTTTTAAATGCTTTATATATTTTTAAAACAGTTTAGTACCTTCTTAGCTTTTTTTAAACAGTAATTACAGTTAAGGGACTTACTAAAGGTGAGGTGGCCACTCCTTTAATTAATTACAGGGTTGTACTTTTCTAGCTAAGGTAGACTTAATATCATATTATAACCTGTAACTAGTGTAACGTTAAAATCCACTTATTATTCATCCCTGTCCACTTTAATTAGGAGTAGCAAGTAGTGGGTGACTTTATTATTATTATATTAATACAGGCCTCCTTCTCTATTCTAAATGGGAATAACCTCTTTATACTCTTTATTAGGGAGTTTCCTTTAATTAACTAATAAGGGGTGTATTAGGTTAAAAGCACTCCTGTTATTAATTACTGCTTTTACCCTAAATAACCTCCCTTTTCCGTCTATTATATTAATATTAACGGAATAATACTTATACTTTTTTAACATTTAAGTTATAGTAATTATCTATCCTTAAAGTCTTATCTAACTTAACCTTTAAATGCCTTTTCTCCTTCTTAAGGTTTTTACTAACTAGTAAACTACTAGTTTCCGGCCCTTCTAAAGGGCTTGTAACCTTTTCCTAATTCCTTTTAAAAAAACAGGCAGCTTTAATAAACCTAGTAATTAATCTTTCTTAAGTTTTCACACCTTAATATCCAGTCGACTTTAAATAGTATAATGTTCTTAAAATCCTTAATAAGTTAATAATACACTTTATAAACTTAGATTATAATAATGTCTTTTTACTCTTAAATCTATTAGTAATCTTCCCACTTTTACCACTCTTTAGCTTTTCTATTAAGGTGTAATAAATACATTATAATTAGGTAGTTATTAAATACCTCTCCTTACTAATATATGGTGGGGGCCTAGTTAACTATAGTAACCTTCCGTTTACTGCTAGACTCCCTTATTAGGGAGTAGGAGACCTGGTAATAGGTTAGTTCTAACTTTACCTTAATAATAATGTAGTCTTATCTTTATATACTGGAGAAGTGGTTATAAAGGGCCTTAAGTCTATAATGCCGGTTAAAAGCGTAGTTATCGTACATATAATTAATCCACAGTATGTCTTTATAACTAGGGTGGTTAATGTTAACTGTAGGTGTTATAGTTATAGAGTATGGAATGGGGGAAGTGGCGCCTTATTCTTTTTCTTCTTTTACTTACCTTTATATACGTTATTTCTCTTAAACCTCTTTTTAAAACTTAGGTAATAGTAACCCAGCTTATTCCTTTATAAAGTGGCCTTCTTTAATAAGTTGGTACTTAAGTTAATTAGTAAAGTGAATTTTATTATAAAGTTATAACCTAATTTCCACTACTTTATCTTTAAACGTTATAGTAAAACCCTTAACTTATAAGTCCTCCACTTTATCCACCTTCTCTTAATATTTCTCCTTTAACTCCTAAACCCTTTATTAATATACTTACTTTATACTTTCTTAAGGGACCTTTAAAGTACCGGCTTAAGGTATACTAGCTTTAATGTAAGGCAGTTATTTAAGCTGTCCTTCTTTTAAGGAGGTAAGGGTGTAAATCCACTTAGTGTGCTTAAAGTGTTTAAAAGTCTTAAAGGGTATTATTAAAAAGAACTTTCGTTTCTTCAGTTTGATTTTTTCAACTTATTCTCTTTTACCTTTTAAGGCTTACTTTACCGTTTTAATGGCTTAAAGGGCTAGTTCTTCAACTCCCTTTACCATTCTGGTGATTTTTAAGTCGGGGTCCTTCCTGGACTTTTTTAATTCCTAGGCTTACAAGGTAAGGTTTTTAAGGCCTGTAATAACCAGCCAGAACATCTCTTCTTAAAGTTAGTCTTCCACAACCTACACTTTTAATAATTTTAAGTTTCCACTTTAAAGTTAGTCTTTTATAACCTACACCTCTATAGCTAACTCTTTTAAAATACCCTTAAGGATTAGGTATACCACGTCCTGGGGTTCTTTCTCTTCTTCCTTATCTCTTAAGTTACACTTATCTATTTAAATGTAGTTTTCTTTATTACTTATTATCTTGATATAGATATCTCCTAAGTTAAACCTGATATGCTTTCCTCCTTTTAAAATAGGTTTCTAACTGACTTATTTTAACAACGGGCATTACTATACTATATAGCCCTTTTTATTATAATTAAAGCATTAAACCTGGGATAGGTCTTTAAACTGCTTTTATTATTACTACTGTTAAGGCTTATTATGGTTAGGTCGATTCTGATAATTTATTATATTAATATTTATCGGCCTAGGGTGGTGACCTGTTATAATTAATTAATTCCCCTTCTTAGGTTTGCTTAGCTGGTAAGGGGTCCGCTCCTTCTAATAGTTCTTTTAATAATAGTGATTATAATACTAGTTATTAGCCTTAATAACCATCTTAATTAGCTCCTAAAGGTAATCTAGTTAATCTTCTTAATAAAGGTCTTTAATAACGTGCTTTTTCAGGCTACTCCAGAATAGTATTATTAGGGCTTCTTAACCGAGCTTAGTCTTTACTACCTTTAACTTAAAACGGGTAGAGAACTTAAGAATTAAGGACGTCTGCCTTAGGGCTATAAGGCGTTATTTAGCCTACTTAAGGGCGTTTAGTTCTTTAAACTTAGTTTAAAGTTAATTAATAAAAATATTAAAGTTATTAAAAAGGGCTTAAGTCTTAGGGGCTTCCTTTTATACTCTGTTTACAGAGAGGTTATTAATTATCTTTATATAGGGTTTATATTAATAAGCAGTTACTTTATCTAGTAGGGCTTTGGTGAACCTGACCTTTCCTTCTTCTTTAAAGAACTGCTTGTTATAATAGGTGATATAGCTTTAAAGTTAGGTTATTTAGGACTTTAATTACGTAAAGTCTCCTTTAAAGCGTAATAATGGGGGGAGCTTTACTTATTTCTTTTATAAGCTCCTAAGGTTATTATTCTTTAGCTTAATAACGTTAAGTTAAGCTTAGAGTTTTTTAATAAGATTAATGTAACTTTTAATATCTCCTGGGAAGGCCTTATTAAGTTCTTTAACCAGTCCTTACTAGTTAAGGTTTAAGTTTTTAAAAGGTGTAATTAACTTATTAACAGTAAGGAGTTAAGGCTAAGTTTACGCCTCCTTGATCTTTTTACCTTTTCTGGAAGTTAACATGTTAGTGGGAGAGAGGTGGTGTCTGGGAGTTTAATAAACAGCGTTTAGAATTATGATGTTAATATTATATTATAACTTACACCTGATATAGGCCTTAAAAGGACTGGTGTGGGTTAAGATAAAATGTATAGCAGGACGTTAACAAGTAGGGGGTGTTCTGAAGACGGCTTATTAAGTTAACACTTTAAATAGGGGTTTAATATTACTGTAAGTTACTGTTATTATAATGTATAAAGGTAAGTTTAAATAATAGGATATAAATAAATAATTAAATATTAATATGAGGAACTAAAGTCCTTTACAGTAATTATGGGTATAACTATGACTATTTATACTAGTTAACTGGGAGGTATTTCGTACCTTAATTACTGTGCTTACTTAATACGAGGAGTGATCACAGTGATCAGAATGCCTCTGATTACTGTGATCACCGTGCTCTTAGCGAGATCAGAGTGATCACTCAACAATTAGTTGTAGGGGCTTCGGGTCTTTGCACCCCTGGCCCAGTGCGTAGTACCGTACATACTGCCCTTCTGCACTGTTCCTTCTGCGGGGGATTCGTCAGGCCGCCCCGGCCTAAGTGACGGCCTGCAGGGTCGTCACAACAGGTTTAGTTTCCGGTAAATAGACCTTTTTAAACTATTTTAAGGCTATCTTTGTATTGCTGAAGCTAGTGGGGGAGTAGTTATACTTTTAATTACAGATATTAAACTGGTTTTTAACCTATTTAGGATATTACTATCCTTAAAGACTTACCCCCGTAAAGACAATAATTAAAGTTAACCTCCAGCCGTTTATAGTAACTATCTCTAGAATAAATACCTAGGTGGTTTTATTAAAGGACTGAATAAGGGCTTTAGGTGTAAGAGAATTACCTATAACAGTCCCAGCCGCTATCTCGCCCTCTTATATGCCGTATTTATCCATATTAGCAATATTAGTGTGACGGATAACTTTAAACTTTAAGTAAAAGCTGAGAAGGCCGTAAAACTCCTTATAAGCCTCCTTTATAAAACCGTGCTTCCTCACGCTTTTTAACAATACCGACTTCTTTATTTTAACATGCGTGTAGCGTGCCAGAAAGCGGTCTACCTAACGGTAGCTAATAGGGGTCAAATCACCTCCTTTAATAAGGACCATTATAACCATTCTAATAATCTGGGCCTTGCTTGGAGGCTGCGTAGAGGCTTCCTCATTAAGGCACTAATTAATAAGGAATGACTCCTCTTTAGAAGAGAGCCTCCAGTTAGTTAATTTACTGGTTTTTTTATTAGTTACACCGTGGATACGGTCATAGAGGGTTACTTAAGGGATGCCCTAGTTTTGCGCGGCCTCTTGCTGTGTGACTCCGCGCTTAACTTTATCGATTGCCGACGTAATATTCTGCTCACGCACAGTATTTATCTTTAATTTGGTGTGTTTTGGTGAAGAATTGAAGGAGTGGTGGTGGTGGAAATGGGGAGGTGGTCGAGGAGGAATGGTGGAAATTGTGATCGGCAATCAGGTTGATTGGTTGTGGGGTCGCGACTTCTAGCAGAAATGACCAGATTTTAGATCAACTCCTGTCTGCTTCAAACACCACCATCGCACTCATGACCAGGCAATATTGGGACTTGTTGGCAACTAAAGAGTGGTTGTAGCGATGCTTGATTGTTCTAAAAACTGTGGCTGCCTTGGCCGGCCTGAAATAGGTGTGTGAATAGTAGGGCCAAGTGGTGGTTCCTACCTGAGGTTGCTTGCCAGCTCAACACAACGGACATCATCAACCCCCTAAACGATAAGGTACATCAACTTGCGAGTGAGAAGGGCTTTCGTCATTACCGCTTCAGGACACAATTGCAGGAAGGCCTACAGAATTAAAGCCCCATGGCCTGTCTTGACAGTAGGATGGGGTATTTCGCACTGACTTACATGTGGGGACCCTGTCTTTTATCCGGAGTTAGGGTGCGTTCTTTTTCACTTTCGCTTGCTGAAATGGAGCCTTTGAAACTGTAAGAAACCCCACGTAAAAGGGCTGTATCCTTCCGGCCCTGACTGCCTGGAATGCCACGTCCACTTCATTGTCCATGGCCCAGGCCGAAACATCCGGTAGGTGGTGTTGGAGATGGACTTTCCCATTTGCAATATTGACAACCACCAGACGCGACTTAAAATATGGGAGCATTATCGGAAGGATAGATTTTTCTCTCGCTCCGTCCCGACCGTTCCGAAATCTGACCGTCATGACTTCAATGGCCACCATCTACGCATCTTCGAGGCGCTGGCCACGGCCGCTGTCGGGCTAGAACGGCTAGGGTTGAATTTTCGGGAGGAACTATATATCCGAGAGAAATATGGGGCATTTCTGGTGGACCTTGCATAATGTGGAGAAGGATAAGGCATTCTTCGGCAAGAAGTTGTTAGAGGTCTTCGTAGCAAGACGATGCAAACGGCTGTTGTGGTTGGGACCGTGGATAGGAGGTGGATGGTGGCCGTGGCTGATCTTATGCGTGTCACTGTCCGGGCACAGCTGATCGAGGCAGGGCGTGAGGAGTGGGTTGTTGTTCAGCTAAAAGGTTCGTAGTAGTGACAAGAAGAATTGATGCTCCAGATGCGCGGTTGCAAGACATGGATTCTGTCGGCCCCGGATGCCTGTCAAGGACGCGACCAATGGGGTTCCTTCCCAGCTGCAACCAGGCAACCGCGGGTCAGGCAGCTGCGATGCTACCTTTTCCCCCGCACGTCGCTTGAACAATGCGGAACCTGGCGGCATCCTCTCGCCCTGACAACTTACCGCCCAAGATGTCGCTCTCTCTCCTCAATGTGCCCGGCGAGATCCGAAACAAGATTTATCACCATCTGTACGAATCCGCCTTCTCGAATGTCGGGAGACCGGAAACCATCATCCCATTCAACGGCGAAGTGGGGCTCGCGAGCGTAAAATGCGACGGCCTCCTCGCCTTGATGCGGACCAATCGCCGTATGTCGTCCCATGCAAAGCTCACGCGTAGGTGGCTAACATCGTGACGTAGAACTCCACGCTGAAACGACCTCCTTCCTCTACGCCCCACTCTACATCTTCCACGACAGCAATACAGACTGGAACGTTAATTTTATCCTCAACGGGCCAGGCCGCCACCTCAGACGCGTCGAGTTCCTCTCCAGCGAGCGTCTAATCTGGTGGTTCACGGGGCCACACTACAGCCAGCCAACGCTCGAAACTAGCATCCGCAATTTTGAGGCACTCGCCTCGGTAGCCGTGAGTCTCGAGAGCCTGGAGATTGCGTTTAGTCGCGAATTCGCAATCTACAGCACAGCGGGCGGGCAGGTGATTCGCATCCCGGAGTATTCGTGGATGGATCCCCCGGTTGAGCTGCCGGTGGACTTGTTCCAGGTTTTGACCTCCGTGTTGAACGAAGAGCAAATTCGGCAGATGGTGGAGTATGTGAGGGGAATCGCAAAGAATCAGCGGGAGCAGCTAGAGACGATCGAGAAGGCGATGATAGAGAACGAGCTGTATCGACAGGGGGTGTGGAGAAGACTGGATCTGTTTCAGGATCATAAGAGGTTCTTTGGGGGGACAATGTTAGATATTCTTGCAAGGCTCGGGCCAGCCATACAAACGATTGATATGTGTGGCACGGTGGACTTGAAGTGGATGAGGGCTTTGGCAGTCAGAGCTGGTGTGACGGTGAGGGCGCAAGAGGCGGAAGGGGAGGAATGGGTAGTCGTCAAACCAGGGCCTTCGAAGTAGAGTGCGCACGCTGCGTACTGTCTAGATGGAAGGGGCTGTTTATCAGCAGTGGATGGCTGCTGTGGCAGAGTTGACCGGCGCGACGGTTCAGGCACAACACTCTGACACAGTAGCGGTCGTTGAGCCATCGTGATCGGGGGGTTCGGGGAGTCAGTGTATTCATTTTCTAGCAAACAACACCAGCCTACCTAGTAATAAACTCGGTAGGCAGTGTCCAACAAAAAAAAAACGGTTTGTTCACAACGGGACAATTGTCGCGTTCACCCGCCCTGTTCCCTCGCACGCAAGCCTGTTGAAGCCCAATCCACATGTAAACTCGACTCGACCCTTTCCAGTCACGTCTACCGGCGTCTCACCCCATTGATGGTGATCTCGACCGTCTGTCGAACCGTAAAATCTGAGAGTCACCCCTTAGCTGACAAATACCCAACTGTTGGGATGAAAATGAGGGCTGTAATTAATATCCTACCTTGAAGTCCCGCCGACCCATTCCAGTCATAACGAAAGCTCGTCTGGTTGCTCGTGACTGTGTTGAGGACCACCTCGTCACATAGCAAATCACCGCTGGAGCTCGTGGTGGGTCCGCGTGTATACGTGCAGTGGACGGTGGTGTCTGGCTTGCCAGAATACACGCTGAAGACGTGGTGCCAAACATATCCTGTTGTTGAGGAGCCCCCGGACAAGATGGGGTCCCAGTAGCCGGCCTTGAGGTCTACTGGGAGAGCGGGTTCGTTTCGGGGAAGAATCAACGAACTGAGGGACAGATAGGGGTTAGGAGGTGCGTTGTGAAGCTTGGAGTATCACTGGCGTATAAATAGGTGGTGACTATTTCTTGCGTCCTGTCTTGAACAGAGGGGCAGGCGGATGATAAATGTGGACGATCGGGCGTATTTGCCGTTTTAATAAGACGACGTGCAAGGAAGGATGATATGGGCTTGTAAGATTCACCTGTGTAAGCAATTAGCGATCGATATCGCCACGCCTCATGGCAGTCACGACAGCCAAAACCGGATTTGAGGTTTTGGAGTCGGGACCAATTAGGCTAGGCAAGTGCGGTGTGCTCACCTTACCCCGCACACTCCCCCTGGATGAGGGTTCTCGCCGCTTGAAACTTTTACCGTGCCTTCAACTTCACCAACTCTGATCCTACACCCCACCATGTCACCCACATCCAACCAGGATGAGCACTTCCCCTTCCTCCTACTCCCGGGCGAGATCCGCAACCAGATCTACAGCTACCTCTACTGGTGGAAGTCCGAGCCCGACCACGCAGGCGGCCTTGCGCCCTTTCATATCCACGCCAATGGCAACGGAGAGTTCGACGACCTGCTCTCTCTAATGCGAACCAACCGTCGTGAGCCCCCATTCCCTCCCGACCCTCTCTCTATACCTGCCATTCCACTAAAAACCCCAGAACTCAACCTCGAAACCACTCCCTTCCTCTACTCCCCTCTCTACCACCTCTACCGCGATGGAAGAACCCCCTCCGGCCGCCCCTCCGCAACTACGTCCTGGACCCTCCGCTTCCTCTCTCCCCACGGCCCCGCGCGACACCTGCGGAAGGTATGCATCCAACTCGGACGCGTGCAATACGCCCGGGACGATTGGCCACGATTGGTGCTGTCCTCCCTCGCTCGCAACGCGCGACAGCTAGAAAGGTTAGATATCATGCTGCACCATTTGCCCCGCGTCTATCGCATGCGTGTGGATGGGTTTTAGGTCTAGCCGCCGGAGTATTCGTGGGTTGATCCGCCGCTGGAGATACCGACGGCTGTTATCTGCGTTTCGGGATCAGAGTGTGGATCCGGGCGTGGATCTGAGTCGGAGTCGGAATCGGTGTCCTCTGTGACTTCCGGGGAGGACCCATTCCTGCCGATTGTCAAGTTCCTTGCGCCTGGGGATGAGGTAAGGCAGGGGATAATTATGACTAAAATTAACGAAAGCATTGTAGGGAAGCCATATCGGCATGAACTCCAAGGGGGCTTTTGGGGTGACGTTGAAGCATGACTTGTTATGTTGGAAGAGGAGAAGAGGTTTTGGGGGTGGATGGTGATTGGAATCGTTGAGGAGTTTAGTTCGATTTTGAGGGAATTCAATTTCGTTGCAAGGGTTGACAAGAAGTGGATGGCTGCTGTGGCGGATGCAGCGGGTGTTCGGGTGAGGGCGAAGAGGAAACTGACTGATAGCGAGTGGATTGTTGTTGAGCCAGGGGCTTTGGGAACGGGTGTTACGGACCGAGCTACGGCCAATCCCTAGGTACTGGCGAGGTTGCCCAGGTGTTATTGGTTATTATGGAGTCAACGGTGCTAAGCTCTGCTCTCCAGGTGGAAATACACCTTGCAGCTAACTCTAGACGGAAGTCTAACATTCTCTCCTTATAACGGAAGACGGCTCCACAGTCACCCAACCGCCGAAGCCTCTGTCCAGCCGCCCACGAACTGTGACGTCCATGACATTGGCGAGGGCTGCCATCCACTTCCTGTCTACAACCCCCACCCAGCTCAGCGTCCGCAGCGTGGGACTCATATCTTGGAAGACGCCTAGCATATGTTGCCAAAACAGCTGCTGCTCTGTCATTTGCCGAACTTCATGCAGCATTGTGCTCCAGAATCTCGAAGAGGGATCGTGGTTGTGCCTGAAGTTGTCGCCTATCAACCCCCTCATGAGAGTCTGCTTGCCATCGTCTCCGGGGGCCACACACTCCAACATCGCGGCCAGCTGCTCCTCGGTGGGAGATTGGGGAATTTCGCCTACGGACAGCCCGGGAAGATGATATGGAGGATCTATCCACGAGTATTCGGAGAAGTCAACGTCGACGCCCCACAAGCGGAGCATGCGGCCAGATGGCATGGGAGGGTGGTGCTTGACGGTCTGAATCTCCAAATGCTCAATCCTACGGGCCTTCTCGGCGATGGCCCTTAAAAGTCGCCCCTCATAAGCCAAAAGGCCGATGGGCTCCCACGATTCGCGAGGCAAGTAGACGGGTAGCACCCTCGGATCCCGGAACCGCATAGCAACCGATCGAAGGTGCCGACCGGGCCCGTTCAGCAGGAAATCGATATTAGGCGCGAGCGGGCCAAGCGTGAACTTCCCCTGGTGATAGAGGAAGGCGGAAACCTCCCGATATAGCGCTGCGCGGCACCAAGGAAACAAGTCAGAAATCTCAACGACATGAAGAGCGATGGTGATTCCTACACCGACAGGTTTGCATCAACGACAGCAAGCCGCTGCAGCTGATGCCGTCCAGCCTCCGCCTGTGGTTGGAGAGCAGCGCTGTGTTGAACAGATCGCGCTCGTACCACTCTCCGCTCCCTTGGGCAGGCTTCCCGAGTAGATCGTGGTACACCTGGTTTCTCGTTTCGCCTGGCAGTTGAAGGAACAGGAACACATTTCGCCCGGTTGGACGGCCGGCGATCAAGCGACGGCCAGGAGGCATGATGCCGAGGATGCTCAAGTTCCTCTGTTGGCGTGAAATCTTCGCGGGCGTGCCTGCCTGATAAATACTATTGAAGGGTGTGCTTGCCTGACTCGGAATTCCAGGTTGTGCGGAATGGAATACGCAGGTGCCGTTGTGCCTGCAGGTACGAATGTCCCGGTTGTTGCAGCATTAGGCAGCAGCCCGAGCGGGTGGGGCGCTTAGCTTCTCAGCTTTGGTGGCCAATTCTCCTCGACACAAAACAATCTCGTTTGTGAGTTCTTTCATGCTCCAACAACCAACCATGGAACTACGTCCAAAATGGTAACGAAACGGTATGGCATTTGTCCTTTTTGGGGCGTTGAGACTTTCTCACACTCTATGACGGCGAGGCCTCACAGCGCGACCAACACCGTCAGCACCTAAGAGTGTGACTCATCCCAATGCGCAAGAGCATCGATTGACATATGAGTTACAATCAACTCGTAGCCTAGAGGTTGTCGGGTTTCCCTGCAACTAATATCAACCTGGGTAGCGCGACATATAACCGACAGACAACCGCGTCCCGCCCAAAATGCCGACCGTTGAACATCATCCCCAACAACTCGACATCCCTCATCTTCAGCCCAACGCTCTGCACCCACGTGCGTCTTCATGTTCTTCCACCCCTCATCCCACTCCCCCCAAACTCCCTCCCCCACCTCCTCACCTTCCGATCCATATCCCACCTCACGCCCACCATAACCAGCACCACCACCCACGCCAACACC
>Ga0247758_1001536_pt1 | contig 16530 bp, 1 predicted proteins | sample UWRJL156409C4_FD_180950 | JGI IMG/M metagenome (GOLD analysis project Ga0247758, IMG submission 180950) | Plant litter microbial communities from Arlington Agricultural Research Station in Wisconsin, United States - UWRJ-L156-409C-4 | ecosystem: Environmental > Terrestrial > Plant litter >...
CAGTCAGCCAACCTCGCTTCACAGAAGCGAGTGTGGCCAATGCACTCCGTGCACTGGCCACCCTCACGGCTATAATAACACGGCTTCCACTCTCGAAGATAGAAAGAATTAATCACCTTCAACACACACTGCTTTCCAATGCCTTAACCCCTTTTGCATTTCAACAGTAATAAAGGTATGTTTAAGCCCTTTAAACACCTGCTGCTATTTATCAGTCTACTTAAACAGCTTACCTATTCCTATAAGTTTATGTAATAGTTTTACAATCCTGGTAAAGTATTTAATAAAGTATTAATAAAAGTTAATAGGGAAGTTAAGGCTAGAAAACTAATTCACCTTAACAATCTATTCTTACATTTCAGTAATAAGTAGTAATAAGTAGCGATTCTTAATTATATCTTTATTTAACATTTAATAATCGATAACTATATAAAGCTTACCATCTCCCTTCTTTAAGATAAACAGCACTAAATACCCTATTAGGGACTGGGATTTTATAATAAAGTTACTTTTCAGGTTTTCTTCCATGTACTCTTACAGGGCTTCTACCTACTTAAGGTTTAAGTGGTAAGGCTGAAAGCTCCTAAGCTTTACTCCTAGTTTAAGTCTAATTTTATAATCTTACAGTCTGTGTTTTAACAGTTGTAATATCTTTTTTTAAAACAGGGTAAACCTCCTATACTTTACAAGTACCTTAAATAAGTTAACTTCTTCACTTATCTGTAAATTAGCTTCTTACTTCTTTCTACCTTTTAAATCGTCATTTAGGCTATACAGTAGGCTTTTTAACCCTTTAACTGTCTTATTAAACCTAACCTAAACCGTACTTAATTTTATAAGCTTAATGCGCTTTTAAGTGCTTTATACACCTTTAAAGCGGTTTAAAGCTCCCAGAGCTTCTTCTAAACTGTAATCACAGCTAGGGGACTTACTAAAGGTGAGGTGGCTACTCCTTTAGTTAATTATAAGATTATACTTTTCTAATTAAAGTAAACCTAATATTATATTATACCCTATTATTAGCGTAACGTTAAAGTCCACTTATTATTTATCCTTATCCACTTTAATTAAAAGTAGTAAATAATAGGTAACTTTTCTATTATTATACTTATATAAGACTCCTTCTTTATTTTAAATAGGAATAATCTTCTTATACTTTTTATTAGGGAGTTTCCTTTAATTAACTAATAAGGGGTGTATTAAGTTAAAATCACTCTTGTTATTAATTACTACTCTTACCTTAAACAGCCTCCCTTTTCTATTTATTAAGTTAATATAAATAAAGTAATACTTATAATCTTTTTACATTTAAGTTATTATAACTATCTGTCCTTAAGGTCTTATCCAGCTTAACCTTTAAATGCCTTTTCTTCATTTTAAGGTTTTTACTAACTAACGAACTATTAGTTTCTAGGCCTTTATAAAGCCCCAGAGCAGTTTCCCAGCTTCTTTTAAAAGTAGGAACAGCTTTAATAAACCTGCTAGTTTATTTTCTTAAGGTTTTCACACTTTAACATTTAGTTAACTTTAAATAGGATAATATTCTACAGTTCCTTAATAAGTTAATAATACACTTTATAAGATATGATTTTAATAATGTCTTTAACTTCACAATTCCATTTATAATCCGCTTATTTTTACTACACCTTTACTTTTCCTTTAAGGTGCATAAAATAGGATATAATTAAGTAACTAATAAGTAAGGCTCCTCACCAGCACATAGTAAAGGCCTGGTTAATTATAATAACTTCCCAGGAATTATTATTAACTAATCCTTTCTTAAAGGTGTAAGAGACCTAGTAATAACACTATCCTAGCTCCACTCTTATAACGGTGTAATCTTGATTCCGTATATAGGGGAAGTGGTTATAAAGGGCCTTAAGTCCAAAGTGCTGGTTAAAAGTATAATTATCATATATATAATTAATCCACAGTAAGTCCCTATAGTTAAGATAATTAATATAAATAATAAGGGTTAAGTTTTAAGAATAGGGGACAGGGGGGGTAATGCTTTATTCTTTTTCTTTAACTACCTACTTTCTTATATATTATTTCTCTTAAGTTCCTTTCTAAAATTTAAGTAATAGTATCCTAGCTTATTCTTTAATAAAGTGGCCTTTATTAATAAGGCGATACTTAAGCCAGTTAGTAAAGTGAACCTTATTAAAAAGTTACAACCTAATCTTAACTGCTTTATCTTTATTTTCCATAATAAGGGCTTTAACTTACAGGTTTTTAACTTTATCTACTAGTTCTTAATACCTAACCTTTAAATCCTTAACCTTCCTTTAATACTCTTACTTAAAGTCTTAACAGGGTATTTTTACAACTGCAGTCTTAAGTAAACCAGCCTTAATATAAAGTAACTAATTAAATTAGCCTTCTTTTAAAATAGTAAGGGTTTTAACCCACTTAACATATTTAAAATACTTAAATGTCTTAAGGGGTATTAAGGAAAAAAGCTTCCTCTTTTCCAGCTTAATTTTCTCAATTTACTCCCTTTCACTTTCTAAGGCTTACTTCACTTCTTAAATAGCCCAGAGAGCTAATTTCTCAACTCCTTCCACTATCTTAATGTGACGACCCTGCAGGCCGTCACTTGGGCCGGGGCGGCCCGACAAATCCCCCGCAGAAGGAACAGTGCGGAAGGACGGGGTACACCGTCCGAGCGCACTGGGCCAGGGGTGCAAAGACCCGAAGCCCCTACGACCAGTAAGGAGGCGCTTGGTGGTCCACAAGGACTAATAACACTAAGCACCGTTCAGTTAGCTGCTTGGCCGCAACTGCGTGGTACACCACCAAGCACAGCGAACCAAGTAAGGTACGAAGTACCTCCTAGTAAGTTAGTATAGATAGTCATAGTTGTGCCCACAACCACCGTAAGGGACTCTGGTTCCTCACGCTAGTATTCAACTGTTCATATGTGTCCTACTGTTTAGACTCACCTCTGTGTATTATAGTGACAGCGACCTATAGTGACATTAAACCCCCCGTCTAGGAGTGCTAGCTTAATAAGCCGTCTTCGGAACACCCCTTACCTGTTGGCGTCCTGCCATACGTTCTGTCTTAACCCGCGCCAGTCCTATCGAGGCCTGTGTCGGGTGCAGGTCGTAATACTTAATAAGGTTTAAGTTAAGGTCTTTTCTAAAATTCCTTAATTCCTAAACTTATAATATAAGGTTTTTAAAGATTATAACTGCTATTTAAAGCTCTTATATTTAAAGTTAGTCTTTAGTAACCTACACTTTTAATTATCTTAAATTTCTACCTTAAAGTTAGTCTTTAACAATTTGCACCTCCGTGGCTAACCTTAACAGGACTCCCTTAAGGTTTAGATACTTTATATTTTACAGAAGTTAAAGATCCTCCTTATTTACTTCTTCTTCTTCCTCTCTATCCTCCTTATCTCCTAAGTCGCACTTATCCATCTAAGTATAATCTTCTTCATTATCTGTCAACTAGATGTAAATATTACCAGAATTAAACCTGATATGTTTTACCCTATCCAGGACAGGCTTTTAACCAACTCTTTTTAAAGATAGGCACTGCTATACTATATAGCCTTTCTTATCGTAATTAAAGTATTAAACTTAAAATATATCCTTAAGTTACTTTTTCTGCTGTTATCGCTAAAGCTTATCACAGTTAAGCCTATTCTGGTAATTCACTATATTAATATCTATTAAGCTAGGGTAAGTGTTATAAATAGTGCTTTAATATCAGTAATTAACACAGTAAGGCTTTGGTATACTTTTTCCGTTAATTATAAGGGGAACATTACGCTAATACTAGCCCTTCTTCTCTAATTATCGTTTAAATAGCCGATTATTAATAATAATAACCTTAATAGTGTATTAATTAAAGTTAAACATATATTAATCTTTCTTATAAAGCTTATCCTTAACATTATTTTTCAGTCCTTAATAAAACCGATACTTCAAAGCCAATTTATCCCAGTTAACGTAATATCAGTCACAGTTAAAGGCAGACAGGTACGTGGCTATTAAAAATAGCTATACCAGCTTCTCCAGGCGGTCCTTAACTTACTTCTACTTATCCCAGACTTTATATATCTTGATAATCTCCGTCTTAAAGTTAACCTATCCCTTATACTTATTAAAGATCCTTATAATAATAGTTCTTCGTTTTATAAGTATGGAATTTAAGTAATCTTTAATAATTACTAAGAACTATAAGTTAAGGTCACCCTTAAGCCAGCTTACAGTATAAAGGACCTTCCAATCCACTATAATAATTACTTAAAGCTAAAAGTCACGCTTTATATAAGTAAGTTAAGTAAATAATTTAACGCTCTTACTAGTAAATTTAAATAGCTAGCTGGTTTTAAGGTTCCTAAATAACTACTAGGTGGCTAACGCATTTCTAATCATTATAATTATGAACACCTTATAGGTTTAAAAAACTTCCGTAAACTCTACTTAAGAGAGCTCTTCTCCTTTATCCCCAGTCTCCACTCTCTAAACTTTAAAAGTAACATTAGGTACTAGGATATTATCAGATAGGTTATTATTTCCAGTAGGGTTAGGAGGTAAGATGTGGGCTATAGTAAGAAGAAGGAGAGGTTATCTAGAAGTTTAATAAACAGCGTTTAAAACTGGGACGCTAATATCGTATTATAACTTACACCTAATATAAGCTTTAAGAGGACTGGCGCAGGTTAAGACAGAACGTATAACAGGACGCTAAAGATAAAGTAAGCGTTTTAAAGATGGCTTATTAAGTTAACACTCTTAAATAGGGGTTTAATATCACTATAAGTTACTGTCACTATAATATATAAAGGTGAGTTTAAATAGTAAGATATAAATAAATAATTAAATATTAGCGTGAGGAACTAGAGTCTCTTATAGTGGTTATAGGCACAATTATAACTATTTAATCTAACTAACTAAAAGGTATCTTATACCTTAATCACTATACTCACCCAGTATAAAGAGTGATCAGAGTGATCAGAATGCCTCTGCTTACTGTAATTACCGTGCTTTTAGCGAGATCAGAGTGATTACTTAATAATTAGTCGTAGGGGCTTCGGGTCTTTGCACCCCTGGCCCAGTGCGCAGTACAGTGCGTACTGCCTTCCTGTACTGTTCCTTCTGTGGGGGAACCGTCGGGCCGCCCCGGCCTACGTGACGGCCTATAGGGTCGTCGCAATTTAACTACGTTAAAGTGAAGGAGGAGGATAAGTATAAGATAGCCTTTTAAACTTATAATAGGTATTATCAGTATTAAGTTATGCTTATAGGATTAATAAACGCCCCTGTAACTTTTTAAGGTCTTATTAACAGTGTTTTTTAACCCTTCTTTAATAAGTTTATTTTTATATATTTAAACGACGTTTTAATTTAGTCTGAAACTTTAAAAAAGTATTAACAGTATATATAATAAGTTTTAACAGCTTTTAAGAAAGCGAAGCTGATAGTAAACTTAGAAAAGAGTCACTTCCACGTTTAGGAATTAAACTATTTAGGATTTAAAGTATCCCTTAGAAAACTTAAAATGTAACTGGAAAAGATAGAGGTAATTAGGGATTAGCCTACTTTAAAAAACTAAACAGAGTTATAAGCCTTTATCAGTTTTATAAACTTTTATCAGTGCTTTATTAAACATTTTATAAGGATTATAAAACTATTATATAAACTTATAGGAATAGGTAAGCTGTTTAAGTGGTGACTCGGGGCGTTTATTCAGGCCGACCCTGTCGTTCTTTTTGGGCTCTGTATGTAATATTATTGTAGCTGCTTATGTATATAGCGATGCGTTCTCTGGCGCGTGCTACCGTCAAAAGGGGCTGCGTCGCGCGGTTCTTTAAACCGCGCTTCTTTTAACAATCATCATTCCGACGATTTTCACCACAAAGACCTCCCATTGAAAGCCCAGTGACATTCTGGCCCTTCGATCGAAGGAAGATGACCTAATCCACGGTCGCGTTTCCTTTGTTATTCTATACTAGGCTCCGTTTTATGCTAGGTACTGTTATATACTAGGTTTTGTTCCATACTAGGTACGTATCTGTTTTTCTGTCAGTTGCATTTGTGTCCCTCCGATTAGAGGACCAGTAGTCTGGGAGTCGGCCTTTCAGGCCGACAGTACCGTTCTGTGGGTGTGGTTCTCCTTGTGGTTTCTTCCCTGTTATATCACTGCACCAATTCAGTGGATAAATTAATAGTAGAAGTCGTTTAAAGGACTTAAACACGCCTTTATTACAGTATTAGTCCTAGCCCTCTTTAACTTCTTAAAGCCTTTTTAAGTTAAAATAAACTCCTTAAAATTTGTAATCAGTGGAGAACTTAATTAAATTTAAGATAGTGGGAAACGTTACCCAGTTACCTTCTTATTAAAGGAGATTTATAAACTAATCTTACAATACCCTATTTATAATAAGGAACTAATGGCGATTATTTAATGTTTTACTAAATAGGCACTATACTTAAGTGGTATGGAAGAACTGGTCTAAGTCTTTTTAAACTATAATAACCTTTAATACTTCCTAACGAAAGAACTTAACCTATAATAAGTATAATAGGCAGAACTAATAGCCCCGTTCCACTTCTAGATCCACTATGTTAAGGGAAAAGATAATAGGTAAGCTAACACTCTTAGCTAGAGATAAGACTATAAGGATGCTAACTAGGCCCTAATCCCTGTTATTATGTTTATTAAAGTTAAGAATGGCATATTAAAACATACATTATAAATGTTAGACGATTAAACCCTAAAATAAACTATTAATATTTATATAAACTTATAAATAAAGTATAAAATCTATTAATAATAAGAGGACTTTTAAGTAAAAAGGTTAAAGGAAGGAACTTATAAGTATAAGTGCCCTTTAAAGAACTTCTTAAGGCATATGTAAAACTGTGGTAAGGAGTGCTTAAGGTACCTAAATTATAACAAAACTGGTTATTAGTAAGGATTACTGTTAAAAGGTGTAGATAGTATGCCTAAATTAGGAGTAAAACTCTGGTATTAAGAGAAACTGTATATTTAAGATCCAGGTAAACGAAAGGAGTACGTCTAATAAGTTTATAAGTCTAGATTTAAGGGATATATAGGTAGAACTAAAACTCTTATATAAGCTTAGTAAGCGTACGCCTTCCCTAAGATAAAGAACCTAGTTAAGGAGGTAGTTAATAATTATAACATCTGCTACTGAAAATAAAACTAATGTTATAAGCCTTATAAGCTCCTTAAACCCCTCCCCGTATTAAAGGCGCTATAAAGTTTTATCTTACTTAACTTTATTACTGGGATATTTAATTTTAAGGACCTTATTATAAGAGTTAATTATAACCAGATCTTAATAATAATTAATAAACTGATAAAATAGGCCTACTTCTTACTAACTTTAAAGAATATAATATTTAAATAACTTACTTATATTTTTAAAAGAGAGGTAATTTTATAACACCTTTAGCTAAATATTATTATTACAGATTAGATAAGCTAATTACATTAATGTTTTAATAAGGGTTAATGTAGAGAATAGGTGTGAAGAGTAAGCTTTTAACAGCCTTCCACCTATAAACGGATGGTTAAATGTAATAAGTTAATTAGATATTTATAATATATCTCTAAGCTTATATTAACTTTAAATAAGATAATTAGCTTAAGCTATTACTAATAGTGTAAATAGCTTATAACATAACGCCAGTTAAGTTAATAAGTGTGTTACTATTCTTCGTTAATTACAGTAAGGAGCTTAAACTCCGCCAGGGCCTGCTAACTAGCGCCCCCCGGGCTGTAATTTACACAGACTGAATGTAAGAATTATATAACCACCTGTAAGCTAAACTTAAGTTCACACGTAAATAAATAAAGAGATTTGCTAATAAGTACTAAATCGAGTAATTAATATTTAAGGAAGGACTTTACTATAATAGCGAATAAGTTAAGGGCTGACTTTTTAAAAAGGGGACCATATCTACCTTTTTTTATAAAACCTGCATTTAAAACGGCCTAATAAGAAGCTTAACTCTAAAAGGTACAGACTGTTTTAAATTAAAAAGAAGGTCACCACCTTTAATTACAAATTAAACCTACCCACTAGCATAAGGGTGCTATTACAACCTGCACCCGACACAGGCCTCGAGAGGACTGGCGCGGGTTAAGACAGAACGTATGGCAGGACGCCAACAGGTAGGGAGCATTCCGAAGACGGCTTATTAAGCTAACACTCTTAGACAGGGGGTTCAATATCACTATAAGTCGCTGTCACTATAATGTATAGAGGTAAGTCTAAACAGTAAGATATAAATAAACAATTAAATACTAACGTGAGGAATTAAAGTCCCTTACAGTAGTTATGGGCATAACTATAGCTATTTATACTAACTAACTGGGAGGTACTTTATACCTTACTTATAATGTCGCGAATACTTATTACGCAAGCACTCTGCACTATATAAGCGTCCTGTTTATAAGGTTTCTCCTGCTTACGATATAAGTATTTAATATACTGTAAGCAGCGCCTTATTAGTTATAAGGGCTTCAGGTCTTTACACCCCTAGCCTAGTACGCCTGGATGGTATACACTGTCTTTCTGCACTGTTCCTTCTACAGGGGATTCGTTAAGCTGCCCCAGTTTAAGTGACGGCCTATAGGGTTATTATATAATTCCCCCTCTTTAACGTTCTTTTCCCATAAAGAACCTAAAAGGTAAGCTTCTCCTTTCACTATTTCACTATATAATAAGTGTCCAGCTCCTAAGTCTTAAAACGGGAATAAGGTAAAAGCACTAACTATTATCTAAACCTTACAGCTTATATACACGCGTTTAGTAACGAAATGTCCCCTTATTCTTTTTATAAGTCTACTAACCCTCTGCTTATTTATTAGGTTTCAAACTAGTCTAATAACTGTAATTACTGTTTAGAGAGGTATTAACCTTCTTAATGTAACGCTTTTAATATTAGTAAAGTAAAGTTAAAGGCTTTTTTTATTAAAAAGCAGAACCTTAACTTATAAGTTAAGTCTACTACTTAACAGCTCCATAAGGTTACTGCTAAGTTTTAAAAGGTGTTAGTGTACCTAGCGCGCCTTTATAAGCAGTAATCTTACCTTAAAGACTAGGTTGTAAAAGCGTTTAGTTGTGAAATGGAGTTATTAGAGTTCTAGGAGAGTAAGGAGGCTAAGTTAGACGCTTCTCTTAAAAACGTAAAGTCTTTTAACTAGGGGAACTTTCTGGTAAGGTCTTTATATCAAGTAGTCGCTTTATAACTGGGTTTATAACTTCCTTTACTAAGGGCCTATAAGTATAAGTTTTTATTTCTTTTTCTTTTACTGACTTTTTTTTTTTCTTTAACAGCATTTATTTTTATATGGGACTTATTAAGAGCTCTAGAGATCTTACCTTCTTACTAAGTTTAAGGTCCTTATAACCCTGGCTAAGGTTCTGATAAATGTCCTTCTATACTTATTAAGGAGTTTCCTACCACTTTTTAGGCTTTAAATCCTACAGTAATCTTACTCTTTAATATAGTAATTTAAATATTAGATCTTATCTTATTTCTAATTCTTATTATTAGTTTTAGTTAATTTAGATTCTTTCAGTAAAACTCCGTAATTAGGTCTAAACACTTAAGATTTTTAACTAACTTTTACAAGTTACTTTTAAGGTTATAATCTAACTACTTAATAAGATATTTAAATATGTTCTTTCTCTTTTATAAATCTATAACTTCCTTAACGTTATACTTATCCTTATTAACGTTAATCTTAATCTTCTTTTTTAAAGGAACTTCCTTTAAGGCAGGTTCTAAAAGTAAGATATAGAAAACCTTAGTCCGCACTTTTATACTAATAAGTAGGTCTAATTTATAATTAGAGGTAGTGACCTTTTTCTTAATTCGGAACGGTCTGTACCTTTTAAAGTTAAGCTTCTTATTAAGTTATTTTAAATATAAGTTTTATAAAAAAAGGTAGACGTAGTCCCCCTTTTGAAAAGTTAGTCCTTTAACTTATTTACCATTATAGTGGAGTCCTTTCTTAAGTATTAATTATTCAGTTTAGTATTTATTAGTAAACTTCTTTATTTATTTACGTGTGAACTCGAGTTCGGCTTATAAGTAGTTATATAGTTCTTACATTTAGTTTACGCAAACTGCAGCTTAGGGGGTACCGGTAAGCAGGCCTTAACGGAGTTTAAGCTCCTTACTGTAGTTAATAAAGAACGGTAATATACTTATTAACTTAACTAATGTTATATTATAAGCTATTTATACTATTAGTAACAGCTTAAGCTAATTATCTTATTCGAAATTAACGTACGCCTAGAGATACGTTATAAGTATTTAGTTAACTTACTTTATTTAACTATCTGTTTGTAAGTGGAAAGCTGTTAAAAGCTTACTTTTCACACTTATTCTTTACATTAATCCTTATTAAAACTTTAATATAATTAGCTTATCTTAATCTGTAACGATATTATTTAGTTAAAGGTGTTATAAAACTACCTTTTTCTTAAAGATATAAGTAAATTACTCCGCTGTTATATCCTTTAAGATTAACAGAAAGTAAGCTTACTTTATTAATCTGTTAACCACTATAAGGATCTAGTTATAAGTAACTCCTATAATAAGGTCTTTAAACTCTAAGATCCTAATAATAAAGTTAAGTAAAATAGAACTTTATAGTGTTTATAATATAGGGAGTAGTTTGAGAAGCTTATAAGGCTTATAATATCAATTCTATTTCCGGTAGCAGATATTACAGTTATTAACTACTTCCTTAACTAGTTTCTTTATTCCTGGGAAAGCGTATATTTGCTAGGCTTATGTAAAAGTCTTAGCTTAGCCTATATATCCTCCGAGTCGAGATTTGTAGACCTGTTAGATATACTCCTTCCGTTTATCCAGGTTATAAATATACAGTTTCTCTTAGTACTAAAGCCTTACTCCTAGTTTAGGCGCGCCGTCTACACCTTCTAGCAGTTATTCTAGCTAATAACCAGTTTTATTATAGTTTAGATACTTCAGGTACTTTTTACCACAGTCTTACACGTACTTTAAGAAGTCTTTTAAAGGGCACTTATACTTACAGGTTTCTTCCGCTAACCTTCTTACTTAGAAGTCCTATTATTACTAATAGATATTATACTTTATTTATAAGTTTATATAGACGTTAATAGTTTATTTTAACATTTAATTATCTGACACTTATAGTGTATATTCTATTATACCGTTCTTTACTTTATTAAATATAATGATGGGGATTAAGACTGGATTAGTATCCTTATAGTCCTATCTTTAACTAAAAGTGTTAATTTACCTATTATCTTTTCCTTTAACGTAGTAGATCTAGAAGTAGAATAAGGTTATTAATTCTGCTTATCGTGCTTACTGTAAGCTAAGTTCCTTTATTAAAAAGTACTAAAAGTTATTATAGTCTAAAAAGACCTAAACCAGTTCTTCTATACTATTTAAGTACAGTACCCACTTAGTAAAGCACTAAATAATCGCTATTAATTCCTTATTATAAATTAAGTATTATAAGGCTAAGCTGTAAATTCCTTTTAATAAAAAGGTAATTAAGTAACGTTTCTTATCGTCTTAAACTTAGCTAAGTTCTTTACTAATTACGAACTCTAAGGAGTTTGTCTTAACTTAGAAGGGTTTTAAGAAATTAGGAAGGGCCAGGACTAGAGCTGTAATAAAAGCGTATTTAAGGTCTTTAAACGCTTTCTGTTATCTATTAATCCACTTAAACAGCTTTCCTTCACTTATAAGTTTATAAAGTAGTTTTACGATTTTTATAAAGTACTTAATAAAACAGTAATAAAAGTTCGTAAAGCTAATAAAAGCTTATAACTCTTTCTAGTTCTTTAAAGTAGGCTAATCCTTAATTACCTCTGTCTTCTCCAGTTACATTTCAAGCTTTCCAAAAGTTACTCTAAACCTTAAATAGTTCAGTTCCTAAACGTGGAAATAGCTCTTCTCTGGGTTTACTGTTAGCTTTACCTTCTTAAGAGCTGTTAGAACCTGTTGTATATACTTTCAGTATTCTTTTAAAGTTTCAGAATAGATTAAAATATCGTTTAAATATATAAAGACAAACTTATTAAGGAAAGGGTAAAGAATACTGTTAATAAAGCCTTAAAAAGTTGTAAAGGTGTTTGTTAATCTTATCAGTATAATACGGTACTAGTAATACCTGTTACAAGTCCGAAAAGCCATTTTATACTTATCCTCCTCCTTCACTCTAACGTAATTAAATCCCATAGGGAAATTAAGGCTAAAGAACCAATTTACCTTAGTAATCTATTCTTACATTTCTGTAATAAGTAGTAATAAGTAACGATTCTTAATTATATCCTTATTTAACGTTTAATAATTAATAACTATACGTAGCTTACTGTCTCCCTTTCTTAAGACGAACAGCATTAAATACCTTATTAAGGACTGGGACTTTACGATAAACCTGTTCTTTAGGTTCTTATTAACGTACTTCTTTAAAGCTTTAGCCTGCTAGGGGTTTAAGTGGTAAGGCTGGAAATTACGGAGCTTCACTCCCAGCTTTAGCTTAATTTTATAATCTTATAGTCTGTAGTCTAATAGTTACGGTATCTTTTTTCAAAATAGGGTAAACTTCTTATACTCTGTAAGTATCTTAAATAAGTTGACTTTTTCGCTTATCTGTAGGTTAGCTTCTTACTTCTTTCTACTTTCTAAATTGTTATTTAAGTAATATAATAAACCTTTTAATCCTTTAACCGTCTTAGTAAACCTAACTTAAACTATGTTTAGTTTTAAGGGTTTAATGTACTTTTAAGTGCTTTATATATCTCTAGAACAGTTTAGTGCCTTTTTAGCTTTCTTTAAACTGTAATTACAGTTAAGGGATTTACTAAAGGTAAGGTAGTTACTCCTTTAGTTAATTACAGGGTTGTACTTTTCTAACCAGGGTAGACTTAGGATTATATTATACCTTACTATTAATGTAATATTAAAATCTACTTATTATTCGTCCCTATCTACTTTAATTAAGAGTAGTAAGTAGTAAGTGACTTTACTATTATTATATTAATATAGGCCTCTTTCTCTGTTCTAAATAGAAATTACCTTTTTATACTCTTAGTTAAGGAGTTTCCTTCGGTTAACTAGTAAGGGGTATATTAAGTTAGAAGTACTCCCGTTATTAATTACTGCTTTTACCCTAAATAGCCTCCTTTTTCTATCTATTATATTAATACTAACAGAATAATACTTATACTTTTTTATTATCTAAATTATAGTAATTGTCTGTCTTTAAAGTCTTATTCAGCTTAACCTCTAAGTGCCTCTTCTTCTTCTTAAGGTTTTTATTAATTAACAAACTACTAGTTTCTAGCCCTTCTAAAGGGCTTATAACCTTTTTCTAATTCCTTTTAGAAAAACAGGTAACTTTAGTAAACCTAGTGATTAACTTTTCTTAAGTTTTCACACTTTAACATCTAATTGATTTTAAATAGTATAACGTTCTTAAAGTCTTTAATAAGTTAATAATACGTTTTATAAGCTTAGATTATAATAATATCTTTCTGCTTTTAGATCTATTAGTAATCTTCTTACTTCTGCTACTCTTTAGCTTTTCCGTTAAAGTGTAATAAGCACGTCACAACTAAGCAGTTATTAAGTATTCCTCTTTACTAACACATAATAAGAGCCTAATTAACTATAATAACCTTCCACTTATTATTAAACTCTTTTATCGGGAAGTAGGAAACTTAATAATAAGCTAGTTTTAACTTTACTTTTATAATAACGTAATCCTGTCTTTATATACTAAGGAAGTAGTTATAAAGGGCTTTAAGCTTATAATGCTAGTTAAAGGTGTAGTTATTATATACGTAATCGATTTACAGTATATCTTTATAACTAGGGTAATTAATGTTAATTACAGGTACTATAGTTATAAAGTACGGAACGGGAGAAGTAGCGCTTTATTTTTTCTCTTCTTCCACTTACCTCTGTATACGTTATTCTTCTTAAACCTCTTCCTAGAACTTAAGTAGTAATAACTTAACTTATTCTTCTATAAAGTAATCTTCTTTAATAAGTTAATGTTTAAGTTAATTAGCGAAGTAAACTTTATTATAAAATTTTAACTTAACTTCCACTACTCTGTCTTTAAACGTTACGGTAAGGCTCTCGACTTATAAGTCCTTTACTTTATCTATTAACTCTTAATATTTCTCCTTTAACTCTTAAACCCTCTATTAATATATTTATTTTATACTTTCTTAAGGAACTTTTAAGGTACTAGTCTAAAGTATATTAGCTTTAATGCAGAGTAGCTACTTAAGCTGTCCCTCTTCTAAGGAGGTAAAGGTGTTAATTTACTTAACGTACTTAAAGTGTTTAAGAGTTTTAGGGGGTACTGTTAAGAAGAACTTTCATTTCTTTAGTTTAATTTTCTTAATTTACTCTTTTTCACCTTTTAAGGCTTATTTCACTGCTTAAGTGGCTTAAAGGGCTAGTTAGTCAACTCTCTTTACTATCTTAGTAAGGTCTAAACTAAAGTCCTTCCTAAACTTCCTTAATTCCTAAGCTTACAAGGTAAGTTTTTTAAGGCTTACTATAACTAACTGGAATATCTCTTCCTAAAGTCAGTCTTTTATAACCTATACCTTTAATAATTTTAAGTTTCTACTTTAAAGTCAGTCTTCTATAACTTACACCTCTATAGCTAACTCTTTTAAAACACCCTTAAAGATTAGATATATTACATCTTAAAGTTTTTCTTCTTCTTCTTTATCTTTTAAGTTACATTTATCTATTTAAATACAGTCCTCTTTATTACCTACTATCCTAATATAGATATCTCCTAAGTTAAACTTAATATACTTTTCTCTTTTTAAAACAGGTTTCTAACCGACTTACTTTAACAATAAATATTACTATATTATATATCCTTTCTTATTACAGTTAAAGTATTAGACTTATAACAGGTCTTTAAGCTACTTCTACTATTACTGTTATTACAGCTTATTACAGTTAGGTCAGTTCTAACAGTTTATTATATTAATGTCTATTAACTTAAGGTAATAACCTGTTACAGTTAACTAACTCCCCTTCTTTAGTTTATTTAGCTAATAAGGGGTCTGTTCTTTTTAAAAGTTCTTACGATGATAGTAATTATAATACTAATTGTCGGCTTTAATAGTTATCTTAACTAACTCTTAAAGACAGTCCAGTTAGTCCTCTTAGTAAAGGTCTCTAGTGACATGTTCCTTTAAGCTACTTTAAAACAGTATTATTAAGGCCTTTTAACTAAGTTTAGTCTTTACTATTTCTAATTTAAAGTGTATAGAGAACTTAAGGATTAAGGACGTCTACCTTAGAGTTATAAGGCGTTACTTAACCTACTAAAGGGCATTTAGTTCTTTAAACTTAATCTAAAGTTAATTAATAAATACGTTAAAGTTATTAAAAAGAGCTTAAGTCTTAAAGGCCTCTTTACACACTCTATTTACAGAGAGGTTATTAATTATCTTTACATAGGGTTTGTACTAGTAAGCAGTTACTCTGTTTAGTAAGGCTTTAGTAAACTTAACCTTTCCTTCTTCTTTAAAGAACTGCTTATCGTAATAAGTAATATAACTCTAAAGCTAAGCTATCTAAGACTCTAACTGCGTAAAGTCTTTTTTAAAACGTAATAGCAGAGGAAGCTTTACTTATTTCTTTTATAAGCTTTTAAGGTCGTTATTCTTTAGTTTAATAACGTTAAGTTAGGTTTAAAGTTTTTTAATAAGACCGATACGGCTCTTAATGTCTCTAAGGAAGGCTTTATTAAGTTCCTTAACTAGTCTTTACTAGTTAAGGTTTAAGTTTTTAAGGTATGTAGTTAACTTATTAATAGTAAGGAGTTAAGGTTAAGCTTACACCTCCTTAATCTCCTTACCTTTTTTAAAGGTTGATATGTTAGTAAGAGGGAGGTAGTAACTAGGAGTTTAATAAATAGCGTTTAAAACTAGGACGTTAATATCGTATTATAACTTATACTTAACACAGGCTTTAAAAGGACTGGTGTAGGTTAAGATAGAACATATAGTAAGACACTAACAGGTAAGGGATATTCTGAAGACAGCTTATTAAGCTAACACTCTTAAATAAGGGGTTTAATATTACTGTAAGTTACTGTTATTATAATATATAGAGGTAAGTTTAAACAGTAGGATATAAATGAATAATTGAATATTAGTGTGAGGAATTAAAGTCCTTTACAGTGGTTATGGGTATAACTATAGCTATCTATACTAACTAACTAGGAGGTATTTTGTACCTTGTTTATAGTGTTGCAAGTGCTTATTGTGCGAGCACTCTGCACTGCGCAAGCGTCCTGCTTGTAAGGTTTCTCCTACTCGCGATGCGAGCACTCGGCATACTGCAAGCAGCGCCTCATTAGTCGTAGGGGCTTCGGGTCTTTGCACCCCTGGCCCAGTGCGCCTGGACGGTGTGCACCGTCTTTCCGCACTGTTCCTTCTGCGGGGGATTCGTCGGGCCGCCCCGGCCCAAGTGACGGCCTGCAGGG
>Ga0247758_1001537_pt1 | contig 16526 bp, 10 predicted proteins | sample UWRJL156409C4_FD_180950 | JGI IMG/M metagenome (GOLD analysis project Ga0247758, IMG submission 180950) | Plant litter microbial communities from Arlington Agricultural Research Station in Wisconsin, United States - UWRJ-L156-409C-4 | ecosystem: Environmental > Terrestrial > Plant litter >...
AGAGCGGACCAGAGCGCCGCTTCCGATTCGGTGAGCTGTGAGGCGTGCGAGCAGCGACTGGGGCGGCGCGGAGCGTGCGGCTCGCGAAGCGCCGAAGCGCGGCACCCTGACCGCGATGGGGGCGAGTGTGTCGCGCATCACTCTCGAGTTGCGTATGTTGGACCGATGCCAGACCACCGAAATGTTCTGATTGAGCGCATCTCGCGACTCGGAGACGTCAACGATCCCGAAACGCCTGTTCCGCTCGTTACACTCGAGGAGTTCTTCGAGGGTAACGATGACTTTGGATCCATTGGTTGCAACTTTTATCCGGACCAGCCGGCGCCTGCTGAGTTCTATGCATTCTTCCGCGCCATTCGCGCAAGACCGAGCGTGGCCGAGGTCCGCGTCCAAGTGACTCAGCACGACGACCCGAAAGGATGGCCATTCTCGGACACAATTTGGATCATAACCTCCGAGTCTCCCCAGACCGTAGCCGCTTGGCTGGGCGAAAGGTTTGCGGCCGACGAGATCTTTGCGGGCCTCCACACCGATCGGCCGTACGAGCCTATTCCGATTCCCGACGGTATGAGTGCCGTGGGCGTGTGGTGGGATTGATGGATTGATACCTCCGAGGATGACTCCGGAGACGCCGCCCAACCTCGCTTGAAGCAGACGCGGATCTCGCTACGCTCGACCCGAGCCGCTGAAGCCTGATACGTTTGGGCGGACGCTGACTTGGACCGTGGCCACTGGACCGATACGCAATTCTTCCCGCTCGACAACCAGCTACTCTGCCTGCTTGGAAGCCAAAAACTCTCAGTGCATGCCGCAGGACGGCCCGAAATTTCCTGCGATTGCTGTCTGCCCACGCGATTCGTTTTCGGTCGTCCAAGCGATGGCAGGGCTGGAGGCGGCCTCGCCCCGTGGGCTCGAGTCCGGCTACTTCGAGCGGCTCTACATCGTTGATTCGAATGGTGACCGCTGGCGGGTTGCGCGGGTAGAGACGACGTCGGCGCGCCCGAAAGGGCCCTTCGGCAAGCTCATCGGTGTCCAGCTATTTCTGAGTCCGCCGGATAGACCACTCCTTGCCGAGGTTGCGGATGATCTCTGCCAACTTGTCGATGCTGACCGCGACGATTTGTACGACCAGTTTGTGACGCATGAAGAGCTCAAACTACTCTTTCGCTCTGCACCGACCATCGAGCGTCTCATCGCGGTCGCTGCCAATCTTGGTGAGGACCCCTGAGCGCGGCCGTAGAACCTCGCGTGAAGTTCTAGACATGTTGGTATTCTGGTTCATCGTTGCGCTGTGGAATGCTTGCGCATTGGCGCTCGGTTTGATCGGGCTGTACAAGCCCGCAGCCCGTGATCGGCTCGCGCGGATGGCCAATCGCCAAGTAACCGCCGCCGCTGGAGTTTCTGTAGTGTGCTTCGTGCTCGGTACCCTCGGCAGCGCACTTGGGCCAGTTGGTGGAGCGATACTTGTCGGCGCTTGGGCCGTTTGGGCGCTAGGCGGTCTTTTTCCGTTCACGATCGTGATCTTTCTTCGTGCGCGCAAGCGCGGGCAAGGGGAAGCAGAGACAATCTCGGCGAGCGAGCCCGAAGGACAGTGAGCGCAGAACATCACGCCGGCACCTGCTCGAGCGGTGAGCGGTACGTCGGCATCAGCGGCGAGCCCGGGGGGCCGCGATGATTCAGAGCGACCTGGTGCTCAATCGGGCGTTGGCGGTCGCTGACCGAGGGGCCTTTATCCGCAGGCGCTCCTATGCCATGAGAAATTGACTACGAGGCATAGTGCAACGCCGAGACTCAGCATCGCCGCTCCCTCGTCGAATGCACGTCGATTTTTCTACGATCCAGTTCGAGGTTGCGCTCGAGCCGCGAGAGGTCGATCGTCGGTCTAGCCTTTTCGCGGGAGCGAACTCGGATGTATCGTCGAGACGGATGCGCGCTATTGCTCACGAGCGTTGTGCTATTCACGGGTTGCGGAACGAGCAGCAATCTGGTTGACGAGGCACTTGGCAAGCGTACTGCGCCCCTCGCTGAACCACCGCGGATATCTCCGGATTTTGGCCTCGATCAAGAGGCTGTACAGGAATTGAATCTCCACGCAAAGCTGTTGAGCGTCAGCGCGAGCAATGACGCGGGCTACTTGCTCGCCTACCAAGCTGTGTCTTCGTACGACCCCGAAGACTGGTCACGGCGCTTTAGGCGCAATCAGGTAACGGCTCTGCCCTTCGATCCCAACGCGCCGGCCCTGACGCTCGTGCGCTGGAACGCGGAGAGCGGTAGCGTGAAGCAGCTTGCCACCTTGCCGAGTCTCGGCAGCGGGCAACAACTCAATCGCGCGCTGGTTTTGGACGTTGGCAGTGGTTGGCTCGTCGTCTCTCAGGTTTTAGGGTTTCAGGGGTCGCTTTCGTTGACGTACTCTGTGGTCAGTGTGAGCCGCGACGGCAGCGTGAGCGCGCCGACGGCGGTGGTGCCCAGCGGGTGTTATGGCGGTGGCCTCGCCGGGTTCGCTCGCAGTACCGACACCGCGCTGTTCACGGATACTTGTGGCAACGGCGTGCTCCTCAATCTCTCGGGTCAGCTCATCAAGACACTGGTGGTCGCGAATCCAGCGCCGTTTTTGGTGCCCTCGTGCATTCCTCCGGTGAATTTGATTGGCGGGCAGGTCGCGTTCAACGGTATCGACTACTTTGCAACCTATGCTTGTTTGGATAGACCGAAAGCGGTAATTGGATTTTCAGTCTCTCCGACCGGGGACCTGGGGCCGTATCTCAAGATCGCGGAAGACATCAACTACAGCAAAGAGGTCAAGTCCCTCAGTATCGCCGGCAACGGTACGGGAGATTTGCTCACTGTCATCGCCCAGCAGCAGAGCGTGGGTTACAATACGGCGGCGGTGTATGTCAGAGTATCCGAGACCCCCGCCCACGTGTTTTCGATCGGGCCGGCGATAGCTCTGCCCGGTGAGTCCATTATTACCGACGGCAAACCGAGTGATCGTGCGGCGACCGCCGTGACTCTCGGCAGCGACCTTGCGATTGTGCGTGAGCGCAGCAATGGTGAATTCGATCTAGTACGACTGGGGCTATCAGGGGCGCCCGACACAACTCAGCCGTTACTGGACGCGCTGCCCAACGCCCCCGTTGCGCTCGTCAGTTCAGTCGATCCGTTTGCTGGTGGCACGAAGTTTTTGGTCGCCGCGGGTGCGCGAGGCGTACGCTTCAACCCCTCGAATCAAGCGCTCGATGTTCCGCCAAAGGCGCTGGTCACCTACCCTCGCGGCCAATTTGCCCCTTCCTTGGCGTTCGATGGTCAGACCTTCCTCGCCGCATGGACCGAAGCAGTCAGAACCCTTCCTGGTTATTCTGCGAAAACACCGCAGATCTTCGGTCATCGCCTGTCGGCGAGTGGCACACTCTTGGAGAGCGCCAGCTTTGGGATCACCGGGGCGACCACGCTCGGGCGGACGTCGCGAGTGGCGGCGATCCCAGGTTTGTTTTCGAGCGCCTGGGGTGGTCTCGACGACGCCCTGCTCAGTACCTCCACGATCACCTCTAGTGATCCACCTGTCGTGATCACGAAGGGGAAGCCGACTCCTTTGCCGAACGAATTCGCGATCGCGACGGACGGTGCCCGCGCGGTCGTCGCTTGGTCGAGCGCGAGCGCGATCACGCTCGCCCAGGTGCCGGGTACGAATGGCTGGGCCACGCCGCTGACTGTCGCGACCAACTCCGACCCTTGGGCGTCTGCGCCCGCGTTGGCGTTCAATGCTGGGCAATATGCAGTGCTCTGGACCGTTCAAGGCACGATCGGGGAGCGCGTCTTGTATGGCGTGCGAGTGAGCGCATCACCACTTGCCTTGCTCGATATCCAGCCGAAGGAAATCCTGCGCTTTGGATCCTATCAGATTAGCAGCAATCAGTTGCCGCCCGCTAGCAGCATTCAGCTGCCCGGCGACATGGGTGTTACGGTGATCGCAGTGGGCGATCAGTTCGTCGTCGCTTGGACGAGCTACGATCTAGTCAGCCTGAAGCTGCGCATCGCCCGGTTGTCGAGCACTTTGCAACTGCTCGACACCGGGGGGATTCCAATCGCTGAGCGGCCTTATTCGTCACTTGAAGAAGGCATCCCGCCAATCGCGCTCGATTGGGACGGCACGAACATTTGGGCGGTTTGGCGCGACATCGGAAATTCGCGTCCTTACGCCAGCCTCCGCGGTCGCCGATTTTCGGACGCGCTGGTGCCTGTCGATTCAGAGCCTTTCCTGATCTCGAACGATCTCGACGAATTTTCGCAAGTGACGCTCGTTCACGGCGCGGGCGACACCAGTTTGGTCGGCTACACCCGCTACCTGGCGGCTGACGGTTCGTTTCGCGCGCGCGGGCGATTCCTCAGTTCTACCGTTTTTGCTGACGGCGTGGCCTGCAACGATGCGAGCCAATGCCAGAACGGCGCGTGTGTCGCAGGTCATTGCGCGACCGCCACCGGAGGCGCGGGCGGTGCGGGAGGCGCGGGAGGCGCGGGAACGGGCGGGGCATCAGTGGGCATGGGCGGCACCCTCGGGATCGGTGGCAACGTCGGCACCGCGGGCAGCACGATCGGGCTTGGCGGCACGATCGAGACCGGCGGTACGAGCGAGGCGGGTGGCGTGAGCGGCACGAATACGAACATCGCCGGCAACGGCGGGAGCGGCGTGTTAGCGGGCAACGGCGGGGTTGCGGGTATCGCAGGCATTGCCGGCACGGCTGGTATCGGCGGTAGCCCCGCTACGGGTGGCTTCGCGGGTGAGGGAGCCAGCAGCGGTAGCGCTGGGGGCGAGGGTCAAAACGTTGCGGGTGCCATCGACTCCAGCGGTGGATCCGCCGGACAAAGCAACGACGCGGGAGTTGGCGGCGAGCTGGTCCCCAACACCGCTGGCAGTGGTCCCTCGGGAGGACAAGCTGGCACGGGAGGGCAAGCGCCCGAGCCAGACTCTTGCAGTTGCGGAGTTCCCGGGCGTCAGTCCGGAGGCAACCAATTCCCAGTGCTCGCGGGTGTGCTCCTCTCCCTCGGAACCGCGCTGGCTCGGCGTCGACGCCAGCGCTGCCCGTCCGGAACTGGCGCGAACGACCGGCGCGAGCTCGTTCGCGCAAGAATCGTTGGGTAAACAGAGGTAATTTTGAGCCGCGCGTGGCGATCGAGAGCTGAGTGCTGCCCGCTGTGGGACGACACCACGCCCACAGCGGGCGTGCACCGCGATGGTACTACGCACTCCGCCAGGTGGAGCGGGCGTTCGCGCGCTTGGGGCGCCGCGCGCGACCGCTGCAGCGCTTGCGGTGCGAAGCTAAGTTCGTGAGCATCGCGTGCTCGGGTTTGCTTCGCCCAGCTTTCGCGGCTGAAACCTGATACTTTGGGCGGACAGCGAATGTCGGACGAGGACGTACCGGAGAGAATTCCGATCAGTCATGACGACTACCACGCCAAGTACGTCGGCCGGACGCACGACGGGCGTCTGTTCTTTCTCACCACTCCGTTTTGCATGGGCGGTCCGGACTTCGTCGCGCTGTATCTGTTCGACGAAGATGGAGACCTACTCGAGGCACGGATCGACGAACTGGGCTCCCGTAAGGATGCGAGTCTACCCGGGAACATGAAGCAGCAAGACGCTCGCGACCAACAACTTCTTGCTCAACGACTTGCTGAACTCGGCAATGTCTCGTTCGAGTCGATCGAAGTCAAACCCTTCGCCATCGAGCGAAACGGCGTTACCTTCGGTCTCATCGTGCAAGAACCGGAAGACGATGAAGAACCCTGGAGCGTGATCGCTGAACCCGGAAACTACATGGCCTTCTTCCCTCCCTGGGACGGGGACTACGATACGTGAGTTCCACTGGCGCGTGTGCCGAGCGATGATACGCTGCTGGTCAGGTGGGAATGCTCGACTATCGATGCTTGAAACTCGCTCTGGTGGGGAGTCTTTGCCTTTCATGGCTTCCGAGCTGTAGCAGCAGCCAGTGTGACGCTTCGCTCTGGTCGTCTATCCGACTTCACGTCAGTGACAGTGTCACTGGGGCGGCAATCTGCGATGCCAGCGCGACTGCGACAAAGGGTTCGAGTCAAACGACTTTGACGGCTTCAGGTCCCCCTGATTGCTTGTATTTTGGAGTCGGAGAGATCCTTGGCACGTTTCAGATCAGCGTTACCAAAGCGGGGTACCAAGCTGCCCAGACAACCGTCATCGTCGACGAAGTTGACGGATGCCACGTGCGCACCGAAGATGCCTCGGTGAGCCTCGTTCCCGAGTGATCGCTGTGAGCAAAGAGCTCGAGCCTGCAGGCGGGCGGCAACGCGGTCACGGCGGCGAGGGCTGCGCTGGGCGGCTCAGCACCACTGGCGCAAGCCCACTCCCTGCAAACTCAGAGTAAATGATGAACCGAAAGGGGTTGGTCTGCGCAGACATCTGCCGCAAGCCGGTCAGCGCTCGCCCGCGCGCCTCTCGCAAGGCCTGACTCGCCGGATAGCGCGCCAGCCCGAGGTCGGCGACGTGCAGCGCCAGCGTCGCGTCACCGCGCGCTTCTAGGTCGACCGCGGCGCGCGCATAGGCGGCGTCGCTGGTGACACCGAGCGCATCGAGCGCAGCGGCCCACTCTGCTCGCGAGAAATGGTCCATGCCATCGCCGTTGGCTTGCCAATAGCCGGCATGCTCGGCATAGACCCGCTGCACGAACGTGTCGCGCAGCACTAGGTAGGGCTGTACCGCGGCGGGCGCCGTGCGCAGCGCAGCGGGGAGCAAGTTGTCGTTCAGCACGTCGGCGAGCGGTCGTGCCCTGCGCGCGGCCGAAAGCGTGCGCCTGTAGAGCTCCCCCACTGCGTCGCGCAGCCCCGGCATGGCTTCGATCGTGAACAGGGCGGTGAGCGGGGGATGCCCGTGGATCAGGCGACGCGGGTGCAGCTCGAGCACTTGGCTGATGGCGCCCAAATAGCCCTCGGGCGAGCCTTCAGCGACGAATGGGGCACCCACATAGGGCATGAACGCGTCCCCGACGAACAGTAGGTCGTGTTTTCGGTCTTGGATGAACAGCGCGTCTGCCGTTTCGCCGCTTACCGCGGGGATCAGTTGCAAATCCAGATCGCCGTCGGTCAGCGCTTCCGGAGCCGAGATCAGGCGATCGGGCCTGGCATCGAGCTTCATCGTGCCGTTGCCGAAGAAGTATTTGAAGGGCGGAGGATTGTTCTGCGAGCGCTCGAGCTCTTTCGCGAAGCCTGCCTGCGCGATCACGATGCTTCCCGGTTCGCGTAGGGCTGCGAGGCCTCCGACATGATCCCAATGGCCGTGAGTCAAAATGATGTATTTGATCGGCGCGTGAGTGATCCCTCTCAACGCGACCAGCGCGTCGCGGGCGCTTTCCTCGGTCGTGCCTGCGTCGATGGCGACCACGAATGTGTCGGTGACGATGAAGCCGAGGTTCGAGAAGTCGAAGCCCTCGGCGACGTACACGCCGTCGGCCTCGCGGAGCAGGCGCCTCTCGCGAAAGCGGAAGCCGCTCTTGGCGTCGACCGAAACGTTTCCGGACACGCGCGCTGTCGTAACGTCGTCCAAGTCTTGGATGCCCGCGTGCCGTGCCATGTCGCGCGAGCGGGGCTCGTCACCCAGCTTTCGGTAGGCCACCGCCAGCTCGCGATAAATGCCGCGATCCAAGCCAAAGGGCAGCTCTTCTCGGCGCGCGAGGCAGGCCACCAGATCGCTCACGGCCGCTCGCGCTTTGCCGAAGCGCGGAGGCAACTCGGCGAACACCTGCCCGCGCGCGAAGCGCCCGAGGAGTGGATCGCTGGTCGCGCCTTCGTCGAGCTTTTGCAGCGCATCCTCGACCCAGGCCACCCGTTTCAATAGGCCGATGTCTCCCGCCACCCGCACTTGCATGACTGCTTGCAGGGAACGAAACAGCGTACGCCGTTGCGGTTGTTCGCGCGCTAGTCGACCAAAGTAGTCGTAGCCGTCCCATTCTCGATGGTTCACCAGGAATTGCTGCATCGTGACCAAGAGCAGCAACGTTTGCGAATTGGGGTAGGCTGCGGTTTCCATGAGCGCGGCCAAGGGTCGGTGCTCGATCAGGGGCGGCTTGGAGGGTCGGGAGGTCGAGCAGGCGAGGAGCGTGAAGGTGGTGCCGCCTGCTGCTGCCCAGCGCTTGAATTTCGCGTAAATCGAGCCAGATTGGGTCATGAGATCCTTTGGGGCGCGCCCTCTGCGTGACGCCGCTGGCAACTGTTTGGGGCTTGCCGCGCGCGGCGCTTGAACAAACTGGCTGCGTTGCGCGTGCTACCTTGCGAGCCATGCAGCTGCCGCTGATTCCGCGAGGGATGCCCGCTCGCGCCTGGCCGCCGGTGCTCGCCACGCGCGGCCCGGGTGGGCCCTGCGCGTGGCATTCGCATCACTCGCTGCGTTTCGCGCTCGCCCTCGACGGTGAGCTTCGCATCCGCACCACGCGCCAGGGCAAATGGTCGAGCGCCGCCGGAGTGCTCACCGCGCCCGACGCGCCGCACGTGTTGGACGGGCAGGGGGCAGAGTTGCTGCTGGTCTTCCTCGACCCCGAAAGCGCCGCGGGTAGCTCGTTTCGCACCGGACTCACGGGCCCCGTGCGCCTGATCTCCGACGCCGAGCGGATTGCGCTCACTCGCGACGTGGTGCCACGAACGATTTTGCGCGGAGGAGCCGCAGTGTGGGCGCAGCAGGCAGCCGACACCTTGGGCTTGCCGGCCCCCGCCGCAGCGCGCGCGGTTCACCCTCGGGTGCGCGCGCTGCTGAGCATGCTTCGAAATGGCGGTATCGACGACGCCACTTCACTCGAGGTGTTGGCGAAGGCCGTCGGGCTATCCCCCAGCCGGCTGATGCACGTGTTCACGAACTCGGTCGGCATCCCACTTCGCCCGTACTTGGCGTGGCTGCGCGTGCAGCGCGCGGCGATGGATATCGTGTCGGGTAACCCACTGACCGATGTCGCGCTTTCTACCGGCTTCTCCGACGCAGCCCACATGAGCCGTACGTTCAGGCGCATGTTGGGCATTCCGCCCTCGTTTCTGCGCGCTATGCGCTGCAGTACGTGAAAAAAACCGCGTGGGCTCTCGAGGCTATGCCATCAGTCCAGTCCGCGTTTGCCAGGCGACCAGTAGGCTTTCACGATTTGGCCTGCGTGCGCGACGGGCCGCGCCTTCAGTGATTTCCTCAGTGCTTGGATCGACTGGGCTTTTCCCGTAAGAACGAGTCGGCTTTCCGGTCTCCGGTTCAGTGCCGCGCGCAGCCGCTCTTCCACTTCCGCGAGGTGCCGTTCGTCTTCGCGTCGTTCGATCAGATCAGCACCGGGAAGCTCCAGGGCGTCGAGCACGGAGCTCAATTCGCTTCGACCGGAACCTTCGAAGACGAAGCTGAGCTCGCTTGCGGATCTGCGCGCTTCGAGCAATGAGCGCGCGACCCCGAACGACGTCTCGTCACCGAACAGCACCAGCGGCCCGCTCGAGGCGCCGAGCCCCAATGAGCCTCGCGGGCCAAACACGTACAGTCGCTCGCCCTCCGCGGCACCATTGGCCCAACGCACGCTCGCGGTATCGCCATGGCGATAGATGAGCAAGCTGATTGCGCCGCGCACTCCATCCCAAGCGAACGGCGAATACGTACGTGCCCCGTCCTCGAGCGCCAGCTGCACCTTGTCGCCTGGCGCGTAGCGCGCGCCGCGGAGCGAATCGCCCGAAAGATCCAAGCGCCTGAAGCCCGTGGATAGATCCTGAACCCCTGCCACCTGAACTTCGCGAAATAAGAGTTTCTTCAGCGAATCGCCGAGTCTCTTGCCGATGCTTGCCATGTTCGAGTCATGCTCCTGAAAATCGACTGTCCAACTCATATGGCACCGGCGTTGTCGCGAGAGAGGCTCATTTGTATTAAGAAATGTGAAAGCCGCTGCTCTCTCCCTCAAACTCGCTGAGTGACGGTGGCACCCGCCGCTGGTCACGATGCGGTGCGTGACGTTGGGGAGCTGATTTCGTCGTGTTGACGGCCCTCTTCGACTCCCCCGGGCGTCGTCACCGACTCGTTCAACCTTGCCATCGTCATGCTGATGCAGGGCATGCGCAAGCGTCGATGAGATTGGCTTGATCGCTCGCGACTGCGCTCTCGCCAGAGCCTCCGGCGTAGCGTCTGGATTTGCCAGCACGCCTCGTCTTCCTCAGCTATTCAATCGCGCCGGTCGGAATGAGGCAGTTTTGAGACTGACAAGCGCTTTGACCGCGGTCGATTGACGTTCTGCCACACCTGCCCTTGGCGATTCAGTGCTAATGGTCGTGGTTAGGGTTCTCGTTGAGCGCGTCTCTCGTGGAGGCACGGCGGCTACGGACTGCTCAAGAGACACTCGATGCGCGCGTCCGCGGTCGGCCGGCTCGGGCCGGACAGCCCACTGTTCTGCGCACGCTCTATTCAAACGTATACGAAATCTCGAGCTTACTTGGAGGCTACCGAATGTCGAAGCATGTGACGGGTCTGTTGATTTTGGGTTTGGGCGCGGCGGTAGGCAACACTGCCTTGGCGCAAGAAACGACCACATCGGAGACGTCGAGCAGCGTTGCGGTGTCGACGAGCGGGGGCGCTTCTACTGAAGGCGCTACGACGACGAGCACGACGACGACGACCACCACCACGAAAGCTGGTAGCGAAGCCTACGAGCCATATCAGAAGGGCTTTCCGCCAGAGCACAACTTGCTCGAACTGGGCATCTTCGGCGGCGCCATCTTCCCGAGCAGCGATCACAACCTGCGCTACCAAGCCTACCCCCAGCAGCAGTACACGACCGGCGGTGAGTTCGGTGCGCGCCTCGGCTATTATCCGCTGTCGTTTTTTGGTGTGGAGGCCGAAGCAATGACGGCTGCCAGCAAAATCAAAAACACCGAGACCAGCGCTGCGATTTATGCGGGACGCATCCACGCCGTGTTGCAAGCGCCGCTTCCCTACGTGACGCCCTTCCTCTTGGTCGGCGTGGGCCGTTTGGGCGCGATCAGCCGACCCATGGCCAATGACAGCGACCCTGCTTGGCACTTCGGCATTGGCGCCAAAGTTCCCTTCACCCATGCCTTCGGCACGCGCATCGATTTTCGAGACACGCTGACCGAAAAGACTCAGCAAGACGGCCAGGCGCACACCTTCGAGCTGCTGTTGAGCTTGACGGCCACGATCGAACGCTCGCGCCGCGAGCCCCCGCCGCCACCCGCGGATTCCGACCACGACGGTTTTGCCGATCCCGACGATCGTTGCCCCGCCGATCCGGGCGTTGCGCCGTACGGCTGCCCTGCGGACACGGACGCCGATGGCGTGCTCGATCGCGACGACTATTGCCCACGCGAAGCAGGCCCCGCGCCGAAGGGTTGCCCGATCGTCGATCTCGATCCGGACAAGGACGGCGTGCTCTTGCCTTGCGATCAATGCCCCACGGAATTGGGCGTCAAGCCGAGCGGCTGCCCGATTCGCGACACGGACGGCGACGGCATCTTCGACGACAAGGACAAGTGCCCGAAGGAGCCCGAGACCAAGAACGGCTTCGAAGATCAAGACGGCTGCCCGGACACGGTTCCGGAAGCGGTCAAGAAGTTCACGGGTGTCGTACAAGGCATCTACTTCGACCAAAACAAGGCCACGATTCGCGCCCAGTCATCGCCCGTGTTGGGCAAAGCCGCCAAGGTGTTCGCAGAGTTCCCGAGCGTCAGCATCGAGATCTCCGGCCACACCTCGAGCGAGGGTGACGAAGCGTTCAACCAACAGCTCTCGGTCGACCGTGCCCAGGCCGTGAAGGACTGGCTGATCAAGAGTGGTACCTCCGCCGATCGCATCGTGATCCGCGGTGCTGGCCCGAGCGAGCCGATCGCCGATAACAAAACCCAGGCCGGGCGCGAGAAGAACCGCCGCATCGAGTTCAAGCTCTTGATGCAGTAATCCGAGGAAGAGAGCGGTAGCGCGCCTGATCGAAGGGTGCGCCACCTGCTACGCCGCTGCAGCGCTTCGTCGCTGCAGCGGCGTTTTTGCGTCGAGGGTGCCGCGGGCTCCGCGGCCACTCGATCCAGCTTTACCGGCCGAACTCTGCTGATTTCTCAGCGCGCCGTTCGCGCCGGGCTGGGACCCAAAAATCAATCGGCTGGTTTGAGTGGGCGCTCGTGATCCAGCCACGCAGCTCGTGTGCCAGCGGTGTGCTCGGTGCAGTACGTTCAATGAAGGTAAAATGAGAGCGTGAGCTCGGGGCCGTTGAGATGGAGTCGAAGATCGACGGGAGCCGCATCGTGCTGGAGCCGGTAGGAGTTCCACCCCGCCCCGAGCCCGAACCAACTCGTGAACGCGTATTCCGTCGAGATCGCGCCCCACCAGGCGATGTTCGAATTAGGCTTGAAGCCGCCGACATCGACCTCGAGATGCAGTGTCAGACCGATCCGGAAGTCGAAGTCGATCGCCATACCGGCGAGGCCGTACCACCAGGAGAGTGTCAGCTCTCGTGCCGCCATCGCCTGCGTGGCGGGCAGATCGACGCCAACGCGCTGAAGGCGCGCACCAGCATACGGCACGAACTCGAGCAGGGTCGAACGCGGGCTGCGGCCGAACGCGATCACGGGCAGACGATAGGCCGCTATGCCGCGCGAGATGAGCGCAGAAGCGTCTAGCCCTTGCTCCTCCTTCTGCTCCTCTTCTCGCCGGTCGGAGCGCGAGTTGAAGCCGACGCCGAACGACTCGGCCCTGAGCTCGATGCCCCAGGCGCGCGCCATCAGTCGACCCATGAACGCAAAGCGAATCGAGGTGTCGATTTGCAGCGGAGGTGCGCTCGAGTCGTAACCGAAAGTCCCGATCACCATGGGTACCCAAACCGGCACCCCGAGTCCCAACTCCGGCGCTCGGCGACTGCACAGCCGACACGTGCGCGAAATAGGCGTTTCGTCCGGACCAGCGGCTGACGCATGCCAGGCGACGCTGATGCTGAGCGTCACGATAGCGAGTGAAAGTACGCGCGGCATGGCGAACACAGCTGCCTTGCACTCGAGTAAGTGGGCCGCGCAGCAGCGTCAAGAACGGAATTCGGAGAATACGACTCTGAAATGGTATGAGGGCGCCAATAAGCTCATGATCATGACCTGTCCGCGTCGAGGCGCGCTCGCGCTGCTCTTGTGCTTGCTGATCTCGTGGCCAAGATCGGCGGCTGCCTGGCTGTTTCCGGAGCATCGGGACATCTCCGATGCGGCGCTCCAGCGCTTGTCGCCGGAGTCACGAGCGGCGCTCGACCAACTCTGGGCGACAGCGCGCGCAGGTGAGGAGGCACGGCTCTGCTCGGGGATGGCTGAAGGGGACCAAGGGACGAAGCCCGCCTGTGTGGATTTTGCGGCGTGGCCGGCGCTCGCCGGCGATCATTCGTGCAGTCCAAGAGATCTCGTCACCGTCGTTCTGCCGAGCGATTGGGTATTGCCCGTCTCCACGGTCGCGGCCCAGATCAAGGTCGACATCGCGCAAGCCAGCTCGCGTCAGCAAAAGCTGAACCGGCTCGCGAATGCGAACGTGCGCTTGCAGGGGGCCGACCCCGAGTATGCCACCCGCGCTAGCTCGAACATCGCTCATTTTCTACTGCCGCGGCAGAGCAACGACGTGCTGATTTACATGCGCAGCGCGCTTGCGGCGGGCGCGCCGCTGAACGCGGTCGGCGCCTACTTACAGCAACACATAGCGGCACTCGTGGCGGCCGAGCGCTTCGCAGCGTCGCCACCCGCGGACGCCAAGCTGCGTGCAGATCAAGCCCGGAAGATCCTCGCGCTGGAGGCGTTCGCCTTGCATTGGCTGGAAGACGCCTTCGCGGCCGGCCACGTCATCGGTTCCTGGGGTTCGACGGCTTGGCGCAAAGGCACGCACGACTACTACAACGAGTTCGGTTACGACGGCATGCGTTGGAACGGTGAGCCAATCATACTTAGGGGTGACGGCAACCTGACCCCGGTCGACCTCGCGCGTGCCAGCGAGGTGGCTGCGCTGAGCCTCGAGCAATTGGCTCGCGCGCTCACGCCCGCCGATCCACTCGCCGTCGCGAGTCGGGGCTTCGGGCTCGGCCCCGAGGGCGCCTACATCTTCGATGCTTGTCACGAACTCGTGCAACCTGCCGCGAGCGGCGGTGATCGGGCCGATATGCTCGCGCAAATCAGATCGATTCTGCTGGCGACGCCGATTCCAGGGCGAGGCGAGGGTGACGTGCATTTGCCGCGCTTTCGCGAGGAACTGGGGCCGTTCATCGGCATCTTCGGGTCGATTGGCGGCGGTGTGTCATGGGGTGGCCTGGTCTCCGACGAGGCGCGCGGTGCCGCAGCGCTCTCTGCCGGTCTGCGCGTCGGGTTCGGAGCCGAAAGTCTGACTGGCAGTCCGGGGACGGCCATTGGCTTTCTGGAGGGTGGTCTACAGATGGCCGCGGCCGAGGCGACGAAGTGTGAAGGCGCCGGCTGCGACTTGGTCGGTACCTCGAATCTGTTTCCGGCCGTGCCTTCACGAACCGGTTTGCGCCTAGGGGTGCGCATGCCGTTTTGGCTCCTTCCCGGTGACATGCTCGTGCTCGGTCCGTTGCTAGCGATTGTCTCGCCGAGTGCGCTGAGCGACGTCGGTGTCGCGGCCGCGAGTGGCGGCCTCATTCCGTACCAACGAACCTTTCAGACGAGCGCGGGCTCATTTCAGGTCATCGCTGGGCGTGAGGTGCAAGCGACGCTGTTCGGCTATCTCGGCCAGGCAAACTTGCCTCTCTACATCGCACCCATCGCAAATAATCCCGACGGAACGAAGCAGTATGGCGTGGTTTCCCAGAAATCGATCGCGCTCGCGTTCCCCCTCGTCGAATGGACACCGTTCCGCGCGTTCGCGACGCAGCTCACGTTCGCGGCTTGCGTGCAGCTCGGCTTCGGTGTCGAGTTGCCTCTGAGCACCCATGTCGTTTATCCGCAAGGGGCAGCGCCCGTCGACGCTCCGCCCGCCTGGAACGTATTTCTTAGAGGCCAGTTCGACGGTCGCTACTTCTTGGGTTCCCGCGAAGATCTCCGTCCGCCACGCTGAGAGCCAGTCTTGGAACAGCAGGGCGCGGCGAGCCGTAGCAAGCGATCGGCTTCCGATGTCGTCCTCGAAAGGGCCGGATGCATTGCAAGGGTTTCGCCAGCTGGGACTCGAAGACGCGGCTTCGAGTCTGGCGCAAGCGAATGCGCGGCTCGGTGGGGTGTGCCACTGTGCCAGTCTCTTGCGAGCACCCGCCTGGAAATGGCCTGAAAACAGCGGTTGAGCTCGCGGCATGGCGATTGCTTGGAGCAGCGAACATGAATTCGCATTCGAAGGCTGCCCTCGGATCTCTGGTGTTGCTGGTCGTCGTCGCTTGCGGTCGTACCGAGGATGACAACCATGGGGGCGCCGGTGGTCCTGCGGCCGGCAGTGCCGGCTCTGCCGTCGCGGCAGCGGGCGGCAAGCTGGGCGTCGCTGGTAGCACCACGGTTGGAGGCGCCTCCGGCGAGGGCAACGCAGCGAACACGGGCGGGAACAACGTTTCGGAGGCGGGTGCAGGCGGCAGCGACGGCGACTCGGTGCCTCTCGGCGAGGGTTCGTGGGACACGACGCTCACGGTCACGCAATTGGTCCCCAACGCGAGCATCAGCTGCGCTGCGACCAACTTCACGCTGCATTTTTCGCCCTCGGGCAGCAACCTGAAAGCCATCGTTGGTCGAGACGGCACCGTTCAATCGGGGGAGCTCATTCGCGGCACGCCGGGCAGTCCCCAATATTCGGTCAGTCAGGCGCTGGCTGTCCCCACGCGCAATGACTGCAATCTGCTGAGCATCGACATTACCGAACTCACTCTGCAAGGTCGGGACGAAAGCGGCGATGGCATTGCTGATAGCATCGGGGGCAGCGGCAAAGCCCGCGGCACATTCATCGTGGGTGACGCGGGGCTCACGGTCCAGCTCAGCGTCACGCTGCAAGGCGTGCCTGACGGAACCATGCCTTCGCTCTTGGGGCCCAGCCATTTGCACCCGCTCGACGGCGTCCTCCTGCGCGCGACCGAGCCCGTGGCGCTCACCAGCAGCGTGACACTGACGGATACGGGCACGGGCAGCGCGAACCAGCTCCTGAGCGGCAACAGCGCGTTCGACGGCGCGTTCGGCAGTTTCTCATCCGCCCGGATCTTGCCGTTTGGATCGAGTTGGAAACTGAGCGCAACCGGGGGCGATCTGGCGAATCTTCCTTTCGACGTCGCGGCCTTGCCTACGCTCGACGTGCTGCCCGATCCGGGCCTGTTCGCGCAAGACGGTTTCGAGAGCACCCCCGCGCTGAGCCTCACCGGCGTTGCCCAGATTGTGACCTCGGTTGGCACGCTTCCGGCAATCAGCGGGAGTCAGTCGTTGTTCGTGCCCCAGGGGTCCTCGGTCACTCTGCATCTTGCCAGGTCTTCCGCCGCCAGCAGCGTCCGCTTCACTGCCCAGCGCTTGTCGAGCATGTCCGGCCCTGTCTTCCTCGTCGGCTCCGAAGTGGA
>Ga0247758_1001538_pt1 | contig 16520 bp, 20 predicted proteins | sample UWRJL156409C4_FD_180950 | JGI IMG/M metagenome (GOLD analysis project Ga0247758, IMG submission 180950) | Plant litter microbial communities from Arlington Agricultural Research Station in Wisconsin, United States - UWRJ-L156-409C-4 | ecosystem: Environmental > Terrestrial > Plant litter >...
CCCCCCCATCCCGTCAGATGCTCTTTAGCGCTGCGGGTTGCGGGCTCAACTGCGTGTGGGAGCCTTCCAGGCAGCAAGCGGCCACATCACTCCGAGAGGCCTCAGAGCCTTGCGTAGTCCGCCATCACGACCGTGACCGTAGCTGCGATTGCAATGGGAAGCAAGCTGCGACCGCTTACTTCCTGCTAGTTGGATGTCACATGTTCTACATATTAAAAAAAAAGGAAAAAAACATCCCACAAAATCACGAGAGCTTGTTTGCAATCTTGTTAGGCAGAGCCTATTTCGTGAATCTTGGTTGGGAAAGCGTATGCACAGCAGCGCGCATTGCTTGATCTAGGCGTACAATACAAGGGTCGCTGATGGTGTGCACCCTCTTCGGGGACACCCCAGGTCAAGCAAGGTAAGCGGTGTGGCGGGGTTGGCCCGCCTCACCGGCCGCCCGGCCACCCTTATCTGTGGTACATCAAGAAGAACATTCGGGAGCAAAAATCCTAGCAACAGTTTACGATCAGGCTGCTAAGGAGAACCGGCCTTCTGTTAGGCTCACCGACTGGGGTCTTGCTCACCGTGCCGCCCGTCTACAAAGTTCCCCTTGAATGCTCGTTAGCGCAATGTGTACCTGTCACAAACCATCTGTTTGTATAACGACCAGGAGCATGGTACGGCTGTTTTGGGACCTGGGAAACGCATGTCATGCTAACAAACGGCCAGGGAACACGACGTATCAGTTTCTGACGGCGCTCACTATGGGGTTACATCTCTTCCGGCTCGTTTCGCTTTCGGTGTGATAAGACCACCATTAGCTGTGATATTGGAAAGCTCGATGGTTAACCGGCTCTTATCTGCCTCCTTCTCTGTGGCGTCTGAGGCTTTAAGAGGAGGGACAGAGCACATTACTTGTGAAGTGGCAGCCTCCCCTAACCAGCACAGAAGTGTCGTCGCCAACCTAGGGTTCGAGATAGAATCCAGCCAGTTTCTACAAGTCTGTGATACTGAAGCTTCGAGCCTGAGTTAGCCTTAAAATGGGTAACGATTCGGGTACCTCGAAATTCAACCGCAACCGAGGTAAGATACGCCACACCAGAGAAGTTGCCATCATTTACAACGTGTCGGAAGCCGAAGCTAACAGTATACGCGGAACCAGACAAGGGCGATCCAAACAGCAAGCATCTACAACTACAACATTTGATGAAGAAGATGAACGAAGCAGACTTAAAGGTTGAAGCAATGGACGGCCAGCAAGGCAAGGAGTCAGCTAGAGCTCGACTGGACCTTGTGGCTCTCAAGCTGCAGGTACAGATACTGGAAGAGGAGGGAGATGTGAAGAAAGCGCAAGATGGGCTCGAGCGGGCAAATAAATTGGAAGAGTTGAGCGACATTCAGCCTCCCACCGCTCAGACGAAAGAGGCGATGAAGAAGCTGGGCGCCGAACTTATGAAAGTCATTGTAGAAGTTGGGGTTCATGGGATGAACGAGGAGGACCTTGGTTATCTTTAACTTACCTGGTAGGGAAGGAATGAACTTATGAAGGTGGATTTTATTCTGAATTGTCGGGGCTCTGTCATATTTAGTACTGGATTCTCGCTAAGGCAATATTAGCCTAATATCTTGCCCTGATTTCCATTCCTTTTCCCTCGCCAACCCTTTCCTGCAAACCACCTTTAAGGAAACTTTTAGGTCCCCATTACCCAGACTCAACCTTTTCGGTTGTGTAATCCTTCAGTAGAATCTCACCGTCCATGATACCATGAATATAACAAGGACCCACCAACTGATACCTCCCTTCACCACCATCTCCCTCCACGGACCCAACCAAAAGCGGCATCTCAAACCCAGGCAGCACACAAACCAGATCTACGTCCTCCGTCAGCTCAGGCACAAGCCCCATCAACCCACTTTCCGTGATCGCAAACGCCGATCCCGCCGTTGTCGGACGAAACAGCCTACTAAACGTAAACGTCGCGTAAAACTGGCCCTCAGGCGTTTGCGGCGCATCCTTCAGGTTGCCCGACGTATCATCGTCCCCCCGGAGGCACATCTCTCGGAAAGCCGCATAGTTTGCCCCGAGCTGCGGCCTCGGCCGCAGGAATCGCGCTGCTGTCGAATCGGCACTTTACTCGATCTCGCGGTTGGCAATTAGGGTTCGCCAGAAGGCTTCTTCGATGGGTTGGCCGGTTGCGGCGTAGCGAGAGGGGAGTTGTTCTTTGAGCGTCCAGGCGGCGCGGAAGAGGTCGCGGAGATCTTGGGCGAGTAAACAGGTTGCGGTGCTGGCAAACACATCCGCCACGTCCATAGCGTAATCGACTCAGATCTTGGGCGACGCGTTCGCATTGTCCGGCCATTTAGCGACGTTGTAAAGCGCAAACATTCGATCCTGTGGATTGGTAGTGAGGCGATGAGGGGTCAAGGAGAGGCATGTAGAAAGGGACTCGGCCTTTTTGCTTTGTGCTGATGTCCGGATGAGGCTAATAGCGAGGATCTAGGTTACGCCAGTGTAAATCGCGGAGGATCCGAGGTTATAATGGAAGTCGGCCGCTCCTACCATGATCTTACCATGGTTTAGAAGCAGATTCATCATCATCCTCATCAGATGATCCCATGCATAGTATTTGCCCGAACAGACAAGGTGCACCTCCTTAGCGAGTGCCACCTCCTGAATGATCCACGCGCGGCACCAGTACGGGTGCGACAAAAACTTGTTGAGAGCCCTCCAGTGGCTCTCTTGGCCGACGGGCTTGGTTACACCGGTGTAGGCGTCGGGCTGATCTATCATCGTGAAATTGATAATCTCCAAGGAGAAAAAACGCCTGCGTGATGTCGGTGTGGGTCAGGTTTCTGTCGTCCAGCCAAACAACCACTCGTTCTGCGGCTCGGTAGATTTCTCCCATCATCTGCACCTGCGTGTTCATTTCCTCCACGTCGTCCTGGTTGATGCATACGGCATCAATCCAGAGCCATCTTGTACGTGAGAAAGAGGACTGGTCGTGCAAAAGCTGGTACACGTTTCGCGTTGTCGGCAACCATTTCCCTCCAAAGAAGACGAGATGATCCTTCACTCTGCTGCCCCAGGTGTAGGAAATCGCCTCGTAAGGTGGAGTCTGCGCGAGCGCGAACCGCACGAGGCCGCATTTGATGTCATGGCCAGGGTATCTCTTCTTTAGCTTTGGCTCTCCAAAGCCGTTCGTTGTCTTTTATCTAGAGAGGCTTAGAACTAAATCTTTTTAGCTTCGCTCTATCCTAGTGTACAGCGCGCAGCTTAAAACATTTCTATTTAGCAAGCTATCTTAGAAAACCCCGAAAGAGTACAGCAAAGGTGATAAGGGTTAGGAGCGCCAGGCAGCCCTATAGTACAAGTATAAACGTGAAAAGAGCGTGACACTACCAAGCATAATCCCTAACACCGGCCTTATTAAACAAGTACTACTACTTCTTTATCCGGAGTGCTATAAAAAGCTGGAAAGTGAGAAAAAGGGTAGCAGTCACTATACTAAGAAGGTGCCCCGCTGTCTTGGTGCCTGTCGGCCAGCTGCACAGCAGTTTTGTATATACTTCAGCAGCCGTAAGGTTGTAGTCCGGCCGGATACGTCGTTTTGATTGATGCATATCGCGTCAATCCATAGCAGCCGGGATGCGTGCTTGGGACGGAGGCTGAGGAGGGCGTCTCGGAGGTTGGCTCTGATTCCAAACTCGTGCATATTGTCATCGGTATTGTCAGGCGGTGGATGAGTGAGTGCAATGTTATGTGCTTCATTTGCGTCTCACCAGACGTACGACAGCGCTTCATAGCGGATGTCACAGGGGACCCGCAGTGGAACCGTCTCCAAGTAGCAGGCAAGCGGGTCAGAGCCTGATCCGGGCAGCAGTCGGAGAAGTCGGATTTGGCCATGAGCGAGCGACTGATAGAGGGGCGCCATCTCGGTGTGATATAAGCCCAGGCACCTAGGTAGATACGGCGATGAGATGAGGTTGCGAAAATGAAAATGGATTGATGAGGAAGTCACGATGTCTCGACTCAGCTCGTGGTTTAATTATGTTCTCAGCTTGGCACGTGATGCCCTGCAGTCCGCTGAGGCAGAATCCGTCCTCAACCAGAATCAGCGCCATCAGGGAGCCACGGGGTATTCTTTCGACTCTGCACAGCTATGTATTGGACTGGATAAACCTAGCCACAAAGTCACTCGGCTCGTTGGGTACCTAGGAGTCACTCGCCGAATTTTCAAGACGGAGGCCGCCGCGAACATCATTCAGAGAGCACGGACCACTGACTGTTTCGCAATGTGCTCCAATTGAGCCGGCTTCAGCTTCGTTATCCGTACATCGATCCTCGTCCCCGCTGTGTCATCAAAGCCCAGTTTCCCGACACCGCCAATCATAGGTAATCAACATCTCGATGCTCATCTGGCACGCCTCGAAACGTTGGCACACAAATGCCGGCATTATACACGCCCCTCGACACGGAATCCCTTGAGATCCGCATCCTGACTTTATTCCCCGCGCCGCCCAGTGAAGAAGATTGCTCGCCCTCGACCTTTGAAATCCGATGCTCGTTGAGCGTCGGATCGCTCAAGGACCCCTCGTCGCTCCGATATGAAGCACTCTCGTACGTGTGGGGCGATGCGAGCGACCGGAGGCCTATCGTGGTCAACGGCCAAGTCCGCTCTGTGACAGCAAATCTCGCCGCAGCGCTTCGGCACTTGCGCAGCTTCAAGAAGTCACGGAGGTTATGGGTCGACGCCATTTGTATCAATCAAGATGACACGGCAGAAAAAGAGATCCAAGTCCCGCTGATGGGGAAGATCTACCCTGGTGCCTCTACCGTCGTTGCATGGCTGGGCGAGGCCACACCAGAGACAGACGTCGTCCTGCAGTGGGCTAACCGGCCTTTTTGCCGTGGCTGGGGTGATGCTATCAGGATGATGGCGAAGCTCAACTCTCACAAGCACCGCAGGTTGAGGGATGTTGACGAGACTTGGTTCTTCCAGCTGTATTCTGGGTTCCTCGATATCAGCTCTCGGCCTTACTGGACGCGGATGTGGACTTTTCAAGAGTTCTGGGTTGCCGAACAAAGCCCGGTGATGGTGTGTGGGAACTATTCGTGTCCTTTCAGGGCACTCCAGCATCGGGGCTTTTACCTGGAACTCCTTTACATCCTAGAAAGAGACCACTTTACAAGCGTCGAATCCCAGCGATACGCGAGAGAATTCGCACAATACTCTCCCTTGAGCCAGAAGTATATCGAGCTTGGGATACCGACATACCGCAATGTTCATTCTCGCTTCCGGTCTTTCTCGGCGCCCTCGGCCCTCTCGATTCTCGCGATCACATCGAATCGCGAGTGCCAGGATAAGCGGGATCGCATCTTTGCTCTCTACAGCTTGATGCCCGACTTGGCAGCGGCCCACCCCTCGGACTACAAAAAGTCGACCAAAGAAGTCATCATCGACACCGTTATTCATCTAGTCAATAACCAGGATCTCGGCAGAGCACTGTCCCACTTTCTCTTCCAAGGGGAGTTACCTGAAGCCGACGATACATTGCCTTCATGGCGACCCGACATCATGGGCCCATCCCGAAACCTTCGTAAACCCGTCGATCCGCATTATTACTCACCAGTCCCAGAACTAGCAGTACTCCTCCGAGCTCGCTTTAAGGGGTATGAAATCAAACTTTCAGGTGACGAAGCGGTAATCTCCCTTCCAGCATGGTCCCTGGGACGGTGCGAGATTATCCAAAGGCTCAGCGATAACGAGGTATCCGCGATTCGCGAACTCCGAGATCTAGTTCACATACGGAAGGATTCAACGTCATCAGCTCGTGAACAAAGGTGGTGCGCCACAGCGACGTTCCGAAGTTGGCGTGGACGCGATCGTATTCTCCGTGCTGCATTCGCCCACACCCAAGCTGGGGAAAAGTATCACAGACTGATGTTATACGATCCCTCCGATCTTCTTTATGGCCTGGACATCTTACCTGACTTTTTCGGAGATTCAGTTACGGGCTCTAGCATCCCCAAGGAGACGAGCGCGACTCTCAGCACGTGGAACATGGAAGCTTCATGTCGGAGTTTGCCGGGGAAGGTCTTCTTTTCTGTGATGGGCCGCATTGGCGTTACTGGGAATGCAATCAGAGATGGGGATGAGATAATCGTTTCGCCGTGCCTCCCCTATCCCATTGTGCTGCAAGAAGCTGAGAACCCCCTTTTTCGTCGAATGGTGCTGACGGCATATGTCGATGGCATCATGAAAAACAGGTTCAGGGATCTCAAGCTCCTCCGCCGTATCAGGAGGCTGCAGTGTGAGATGTTCCAAATCTGCTGAGTTTGTGGTATTATCTTTGATAAAGAACTGCGGCGACAACTGGGGATCTACCGGCAGTTAAGCGATGAAGAGAAGACCGATAATAACTTTCAGTACAGCTCTGGTGTCATGATACGAACCTTGGTAAAAATAATTACTTGGTGCTGGGACCAAGGGTCCAGAGTTATGGGCTGACGGATGTCCCGACATTGGCGACTCGCAAAGCCGGCGTGGAAATGTGTCACCTCAACTTAAGTTAAGATACGCACATAAAATTCCCTTTCCATTCTCTCCATAACCAAGTACATCCTCAAAGCAGCAACAACCCCACCCCAACCACACCCGCAACAGCCACCGCCTTCCCCCGCACCTCACCCACCGCTCTCGCCGCGCTCTTCGCCCCCTTGACAGCATACTTCTCCGAGTTCTGCACATCCACCTCTCCATCCCCAAACATAGGCCGAATCTCCGCCTGGAAGAAGTAGTCCTTCCCCTCCGTAAACTTCATATTCTTCCCTACCTCCTCTAGAAACTCCTTCGTCTCCCACATATACCCCGTAGTCCCGACGCCCGTAAACAGCTGGTGGGAAATGCGGTAGTCGACGCCGGGCCCCTTGAGGAAGAGCTGTGCTTGGCTGTTGTTAAGCTGCAGGCCGGGCGAGGGGTCGCCGACGATTTGGCCGGGGGAAAATTCCCAGGAGATGTAGACTGTGGGCGCCGAGAGGTCGAGGGTTGTGTTAGTGGGCGGGGAGAGCCATTTGAACTCAGAGGCGGTGGTGAGGGTTGTGGCTAGGAGAGTGGCGAGGAGAGAGAGGCGGACCATTTTCGTGCTTGTAGGGGCTGATACTTTGTGATGTGGAGGGTACGGTGAGTGGGACTCTGCGGAAGTTGTTGGTCGTGTGAGCCTGAGGGTAAAGTTAGCAATGGGATGGGAATCCTATGGTCAGGGGATGTTGGTTATATCGATCGTCCGATCAATGAAGGATTCAAAAGAACCCCTGGGTCGACCAAGGGGGTTGGACCTTCGCCACGATGCAATGATACCTACGATGACCGCGGAATGGTGCCGCCCAGCCGAAAAACACCAATCACACCCCCTGAATCGCCCCCAGGATTCGCCCAACCCAGCACTTCAAACGCCCAGAATAAAACAACGCCCGTGAGATCGGATGACGATGGATTTTCTTCAGCCACCCACGCAACAACTAACAGCGGTGGACGCGTAACACAATATCTTGGTGTTGGTTTTCCATGCGACGCTAATGTCACGATCCGGCGTTTTGAGGCCAACAACAACCTGACTATGCCGCATTTGAAGAAAATAGCACGGCAGACTTGATATTTCGCTTCATGCGGATGCAAAAGGATTAAGGACGCGCGGTTCTGGTCTGCGTAACCACCAGCCTCTCACACGCACCACCTCACGTGAGGGCCTTTCCTTTGGTAGTGCATTGTTTAGTACGCAACATTATTATATTTCCAACCTCGCTATCACTATGTAGCGCCATTTTCGTGCGCCCAGCCATGCGCAGCCGCTATCCGCACATGGATGGAATCCCCAGATGTGCCAAGACCTTGGCCGGCCCCTTGCCCTGTCCACCGCTTCATCTTCTCCTCGTCCGAAACCCAGACCCTGCCCAACAACGGCGATTCATGATACTCTACAAATGAGCTACCCCCAGCCCTGAGGATCGCCCATGACCTTGCCCATCTACGGCGCTTTCCACCATCTCACGAACAAGAGACTACAATTCAAGTTAGTAATTGCAACAATATCAACAATTTTGACAATTTCAGGAGTCACAGGAATTGAAGTTCCGCTCGAGGGCAAGCGAGAAATCTCACCTCGAAGCTCCTTTCATAAGACCAACCCAGAAGTCTCGATGCCTTAGAAGAGTTGCCCCTAAGGGCATCGATCTCCAGTTCTCGAAACAGTCTCTTGTCCACTTGCACGAGCACCCTCCCGGTATGTCTCTCCACGCCGACCTCCTTCTCACCATGACCCTCCCATCTGCCAAAGACGTCAGCTGGAAGCACCAGGGGAAACTTCAGCAAGTAGGAAACATCGATGCTTCTATCATCCCACTCCATACCTCAGCAAAATGCCCACTGCACTAAATGCCAACTCCGTAAACTCCCGGACCGAGTGCGTCTCCCCTGAGCAAATTACAAAGTCCTCGGGGGACCCGTGCTGCATAATGCGCCAGACGCCAAACATGAAATCGCGAGCGTGACCCCAGTCGCGCTGGGCATCAAGGTTTCCCAACACCAGTGTCTTCTGCTTCCCGGACAGGATATTTGCCACCGAGGTGGCGATCTTCTGCGTCACGAACATCTGGCCTGCACATCCCGTTAGTATTGATCATGATTCTAGATTGCTTTCTGAGATTGGGCGCTTCAGTTTACCTACCACGGCGTGGAGATTCATGGTTGAATAGTATCCCGTTGACGGCAAACAATCCGTAGGCTTCTCTGTAGTGACGGGTCATCCAGTACGCGTACAACTTCGAGATGCCGTACGGCGATTTGGGATACGGAGACGTTTCTTCGTTGTGTGTTTCGTCGGGGTTCGACCCAAAGAGCTCGCTCGTGCATGCCTATGGAGATAGTAAAAGTTAACCAAGAAACTCGGGAGCCTATCTCGGTCAGACAAGAGGTGACCTCTCACATTGTAGAATTTAATAGTCTTGGTCTTTGATATATCCTTCAACACCTCCAAGAGCCGCAGAGTTCCAACTGAATTCACCATGGTCGAGTATTCAGCCATCCGGAAGGATGTTGCGACGCTGGACTGGGCTGCAAAATGATAGATTTCATCCGGCAAAACCTTGAAGATGACCTGCCGTACGAAAGACGCATCGAGAACATCTCCATGGTAAAGTTGCAGTCTCTGGTCTAAACAAAACTCTTAGTCTGGTGTGCGCCTCACAAATCACGGCCTCTTTGAGCTTGAGTTTACGCACCGATTTGTTGTTCACCTTGAAGATGGGCGAGTCGCCACAAAGTCGAGGTAGACGATGATCTTACTATCCCAACAACTTGATAACCATTTTCAAGAAGGATATCTGTTAGATAAGAACCGTCCTGTCCTGTAATTCCTAAAATTTATGAACCACTATTAGTCTTTTGAATTATGAAGATTGAAGTACAGGCTTCCAGCCGAGGGGTTGGTTCCGTCAAATGGCCCCTTGTGACTGAATATCTGCTTACCAGTAATCAGGGCCACCCGGATTGGCTGCTCTCTTGCCACGTCTGTAACAGAATTGGGGATAGGGCGGATGCTCCTCTCCATGATCGTTCGAGGGCTAGTATCGGACATATGACAGCTTGTATCAAGTGATGTAGACCGGGTCTGCGTATAATCTGGTCTCTGCCGATCGAGAGATAGCTGGCTACAGTAAGATAAACGATGTCTCAAGAGCTTAAATACGGGCGGCCAGCCCTCCACACTGACCCGGCTAAAGTCAAACTACATGATAAATTGGCTTATATTTTAAATAGACAACCTGGAGGGGGAATAATCCCGCGCGTTCCCCAGGTTTGCAGAAGGAGCCGCATTTTGTGGGTCGATTATGCTGCCTCGCGGCTTTTGATGCGAATTCAGGCCACGGACAGTGCCTGACGCCGTTCCATACCACTCAACCGTTGTTGCTAAACCTTTTACAATGATAAGCACTCCGGCTCCTAGTGGAGCTACTGAAAAACAGGAATAAGTACCTTGTGATAGAGAGGTGAACTTGAAATCTTTGACCAATCCTCTCATTTTAGTATTGTCCGCCGTCTTTCTGAGCTGTCCGTCTGTCTTTGATGTATCCCAGTGTATATTCCCCTTGAAGTTGCTTATCGAGCATACCATAGACACAACATCTTTCACCGAAACTTCATCCTCAGGATCGACAGATAAGAGAAGAGGCTCCGCTTCGTGATAATTCCATAATGTCCAGATTAATATCTGGGCAAGATCTCGCGAGTAAATGAACTGACGCAAGGCTTTGCCAGTGCCGGGAACAACCATAGTGTCACAGCCGTCCTGCATTGCGCGACAGGTTCGCTGGATAATGGATGGAATGAAGTGGCAGCCCTCGTAGAAGTTGTCATTGGGGCCATATATGTTCGTCGGGATAACGCATGTGAAGTTGCAGCCGTGCTGTTGACGATAGGCGCGACTCGTGATCTCAAGCATGCGCTTTGCATATGCATAGCCGTAGTTTGTATGGTGTGGAGGTCCGTTGTGGAGTTGATGCTCGTCGATGGGATAGGTCGCATCATCCGGGAAGATGCATGTCGAGAGACATGAAACAACTTTGCGGACCTGACAATCGAATACGTTAAGCTCAGTTTTGAACAACAGGATAATCCGTAGCTTGCCTGCATACCTTGAATTCGTGACATAGACGCAGGACGTTCTGGTCAATTGCTAGGTTATCGCAGAGGAAGTCAGCCATCCTCAGACTGTTCTCGTACACGCCACCAACACGGGCGGCAAGGTGAATGACTTGGTCCGGCTTGTGTCGACGGAATAGTGCTTCTGCTTCGTTGTAATGTCTCAGATCGCCGTCGAAACTTCCGACAAATATCCATCGTCCAAGCTCCTGCCCCTCAGACACAGCAGGACTGTTAGCGACGGCCCACTTCAGTGCACTTCCCACGAGACCAGTCCCACCCGTGACTAGGGTTGTCGACATCTCCGCTATGCTTGTCGTGCCCTGCGGTGTCATGATAGGGGTTGAGGGTTTTGTTTCGGGGGGGGGGAGGCCGCGAAGGTGAAAATGCGGGCCTACAGTAATTGATCAGTCTCAGACTATCCGTCGGTGCCGCTGAAATGCTGGCTACAGTTCAGGCCAAACGAGGTACCTGCGGTCTCGTGAGCCTCATGCGGGGTAACAGAGGCGAGGGAGTTCGCGAGATTGATTCCGTCATCTCAGGCGGCATATCGGCTGTTCCGACAAGGGGTGCTCTTGCTGCAAGGAGGAAGCACGTGCGCGTTGCCAACACCAACCAGGGCACTGCTCGCCCTACGGACCGGGAAAAGTCTCTAGAAAAGTGGGGTTGCGGCTCCAGCTGCCTATCAAGCCGTATTCTCAATGCAAGGTGCCCAAAAAGGGAGGCATTACTGCAAGCCACCATTTCTGTGGGGTTGTTTCTTGCCGCGTGCAAGCCCAAATCCCTCAGCCATTGGTCGGGTGCCCAGAGCAAGCCATGTTGGCTGGGTGTTTTCAGGGTCAAGCTGGCCCCCTCACAGGGAGGCTGCATTTCGGTGTGGTTGCACGGAAAAATACCCTGTGGTGTGCCCTGGCCTCCGACCGTCTTGGCCTGCGCCTGTTGCCGCCCGCCTGACTCAGGAGGAGGCCTCGACCTGGGGTACCTAACAGAAGCGTCCAGCAGGATTCGAAGTCTGGATACTCGAGTCTCGAGATTGCTGCTTTGTTTACTCCTTCTCTCAGTATACGCGACATTCACACACACACCACCCATACAGTATTGAACCCGATGACGGATAACTTGCAGGTACCGACAGACTCACCTTTCAAGGCGGATTGGACACCACCGATTTTTGGCACCCAAGAGTCGAATATCGCGCTCGAGGTTTTCCAGAACGCGCTCAACTACCAAGAGCACTCGGATGTGGAGGTCTTCGAGTCAATCAAGACAAAAGAGTGTGCGTATCCCTGGCCCCTTAAAAGACAAGTACGAGCTGCGCTAAAAGTCCCGCAGCTTGGAGCAGCCAGGTGGGCGACACAGGAGCTCTTGCTCGCATCCACAGTTTCCTTGATGCCCAGCCGACAGAAGAAGGGAGATTGCTGGCGATGTATGTTCCTCAATCACAGATGTGGTTTAGCTACCCAAATGGAGTTTGCTGACTTAGCTTTGCCTGCTTTCTAGCTTCGTCAAGCTGAAGCGAGAGCCCAGGACAACTTTCAAATACCAATGCTCCATATCTCGGCCAGTCCTGCAAGCGTTGCTTTCCGATGCCGGCCTGAATCCCGGCTTCTTGCCCGATCTCTCTGGGCGATCTGATTACTGGGCCCCAAACCTCCTCAGACAGTACAGCAACAATGGCAAGCGGGCTGTGACATCCATTGGTAAGAGCAGTAGGGTGATACGTAGGATTGATGACTCGTATACTAACACTTAATGCAGAGTACTGGTGCCAGCACTCTCGTTGGCGACTGAACGTCTGTCCAGCACCATGTTCAGTCTACATGAGGTTCGACAAGGTCCAGAACAAGACGTTCTACCTCATCGCCGTCGGCGAGACAGACAACATCACAGATTCAATTCGGCTTGATCTGCAACGATTCGGGGGCTCTCAAGGCTCGCGACCGGTCGACGATCCACTGCGCTTGCACGTCCGAACGGCCTTCTTGTCGTTTGAGCAATCCAAGCAACCCCTGATGGATGTTCGGGGGCTACTGTTCGAGCAGCTGGACGAAGTCGACGTATACACCCACGACCAGCGATCGAAGGACCAGCTTCTGGTGGTGACCAAGAAACTGCATCTTGTGTCCCAAAATGCAGACTGTCTCATCGGCAGCGCTGATCACGCAATCTCCATCGCCAGGAAGATGGCCGAGTGCTGCGAAATTATTCGGCGGGAGGCATCGAGGAAGGAGCCGGCGCCGTCCTACGACCACATCCGCACCGTCATCGTGTCGATACAGTACACCCGAAACTGGCTGCAGACGTACAAGTCCCGCAAAGAGACCGCCATGAACCTCGTGTTCAACTTGGTGACACAGGCGGATAGCGTCACGACGCTTACGATATCACACGACATGAAGCGCGATAGCGCCTCGATGAAAGCAATCGCATTCCTTACCATGACCTTTCTGCCAGCGACAGCTGTGGCGGTACGTATATGAAACCGCTCTCGATAAACGAAAGAAGCTGACCAAGACTTGATACGCAGACCGTGTTTGGTGCTGGCATATTCGACGAGCCTGAGGGCCTTAGGGTGGACCTCTTGATTGGCTACGTCGTCGCGTCGCTGGCACTGACGATGTTCACTCTCATTGTCTGGAGATATGGCAAGCAAGTCAAGGCCTTCATCAACTTCCAGGGCGTCAGGAGTATCAAGTTCCGCAACCTTGCCCTCAATAGCGCGAAGATCCCGGATGAAGAAGCAGTAAGCGGATTCAATCACCCTATTTTGCTAAGCCTCGGCCATCAACATCAGAAAATTCTTGTGAAAACTGGCACTAACATCTTAGCAGACTGGCACCAAAGTAATCGAGGGAAAAGTGTCATCTGATATGACCGTCACCTCCTCGAAGAACCCGAAGGTTCAACTTGACCCCTCTATGATGGCACTTCGTGACCGCAGCACGTATGGAGGGATGCAGATTCTGTGATCACTGCCTGATGATGTGAATATTTTATTGGGTATAGGTACTGTGGCCTGTAGATAAGAGCATAAAGCTCCATGATAGCCCTGAACGGCGAGTTACATGCCTTCATCATCAAGTTGAAGATCACGGATGAGATCGAGAATGCGGGCGCTGAGCCAATCCTTCGACAGAACCAAGCCACAGTTATTCGACAGCCGTCTCCCGGCGCCGAAATCGATTTTTCTTCCTCGTAGATCTGTGATGTTGCCACCGCGCTCCGAAAAGATGAGTTGGGCACCCGCGTGGTCCCAAATATGGTTATCCACAGGCTCTCCTCGTCGTGGAATGCGGACCAGGAGATCACCGCCGCCCAAGATGAGCGCGACGTATTTGATATGAGACGACCACACATCGGTTCCTGGAAATTTTGATCCTAGTGTAGTTGCTAGATGGCCGACGAGGTCGAGCCGGCAGGACGTGTTCATCGAAGACTCGACAAAATGAGGGCCTTCGCTCGCACCTTCACCAGTCGGCGGTTGGAATTTCTCAAGGGTACGGGGTTTTCGAAGAGACCCGTCCCCGATAGGACGAAGCAGCGCGCCTTGCCCACGTTCAGCCGAAACCATGAGCCCATATCCCTCGTCATCGACGACCGTCTCCTGAATCATTACGGTATCGGGTCTCAAATTCGGGCATCCCACCACTCCAATCTCTTCTCTCCCGTCCACCAACAGCGCGAGCGATACAGCAAACTGCTGCCCCTTGAGGAATGCCGCCGTGCCGTCAATCGGATCCATCACCCATACCCGTCCTGTCGGCCCACCAGGATCGCGGCCAAGATCAATAGAGTCCATCATTTCTTCCGCTGACGCCGGGCTCGCTAGTAGGGCGTCGCTCTGAGCATCTTGCAGCCGCGCCGACGAAACCAGCTCCCATACGCGATCCCGGAGGTGACAGTCTTGTCGCAAAGCTTCGGCACCTTCTTCGCCAACGAACCGGTCGGTCGGAAAGGCAGAATGTAAGGCGCTGATCATCAAAGCCTGTCCGGCAAAGTCGGCGATGGTCACGGGCGACTTGTCGGTCTTCGTCATTTCGCCCTCTCTGCCCGCCAGCACCTCCCGCATGACGCCCTTAGCGAGAACCGACGCTCGTTGGACGGCGAGCTCGGCGACGAGCCTTTCTTGCGAGTAGCATGACCGGTCCATTGTTTATTCCGCGTCGGCGGGGGGCTTCAGAGATAGGGAGGTTACGCCGAGGTTATCTGGAACCCGTGTCGTGCAACAAGTTCAGATAGTGCACTTTATCAGTGCCTGGCCTGCGAGTGCCTGGAGAGGGGTATGGATTACCTAATCATTTCTAGGCGGATACATGGATGTGGGCCTTGTCTTAATTGGCACTAGCGTGGTTGCACAAGAGAGCAGAGGGGATCATGTCGTGCTGAGTGGGAGCCAACTTACGTGAGGACGAAGAGGTGCGGGCACGTGGCGGGAAGCTTGTTGAACGCCAGCGAGTGGTTAGTGCTGAGAGACTAAATTCCGTAGCCGGTGATATTGATGTCGCTTCCAGGGTGGAGGTTAGGAGGGGCCGGGAGAGCAAAGGAGACGATGGAGACCGCCGGGGTCTGTGTTTGCGGGCTAGTCCCAAGAGGAGGCGTGGTTCGAGCCTTGCAGAGTGTTGGTTTTGAGGAACTTCACATACGTAGTTTTGGGGGTTGCGCTGGGACTGTGGAAATGCGATACTTGGAATCCGTGTCGGAGGTGTGGATGGTCTGGTATTCCCTGTTGAAGACGATGATGCCGTTCGCGACGCGCCGGTCGAACTCAGCGCATATTTGGGTTTCGTTCAGCTCCATCTGATAGTCTCGGGTGAGCGAATTGTGGATTGGGGGGCGACGGGACTGTGACTGCTTGGCGTACAGTGGGAATCCAAGTTGTTGTTGAAATAAACTTGCAGCTCGAAATCTGTCATCCTGACCGTTTTCAGGCGGGACCGAGCCCACCCCACACCTTTGCCCGCCAAGCATTCGGGGGGCAGGGGTCGGGGTGATCTTTCCCTCTCTCATCGGAAGAGCGAGAAAATGGAACACAGCCCCGAGTTGAGACTTTCTATTTTTTTTCCCCAGCGCATCGGGAGCCGACATAGGCAACATCTCTCGTGAAGCTTGAGATACAGCATGCCGACTGCGCTGCAAACCCATTGTAATTACAGTCTTCTTCCAGCGACAATCATCCACGCCATGCACCGTCCCCGCGAAAATCCAAATGCCGATATTCATAAATCTAAAAACGTGCGCGCCACCCAAGCCAAAACTCCCATTCATCCAAGGAACCCTCAAGCTTCGCAGCAATTGCAGCAATCGCGGCAATACAAGCAATCGCGGGCATCGCAAGCACCGCAAACATCGCAAGCGTTGCACGCGCGCCCCAACCTCCCACGGTCCTCTTCCATCTCCTCTTCATCAGAGCTCATCTTCGTCAGTGCTTCCACGGCTATTCTCTCTTGCGGATCTAAGATTCTAACCATCGCAAAGTTAGCACAGATGCTCAAACCGCAACGCCAGGTCGCCGTGTCATGAGTACTCACTGGGCTGCATTTCCATCTGAACGTCTCTCCTCCGCTTCCGCGCACTGTTCGCTTTCACGTTCACCCTCTCGGTCCCCAGCCAGAGTCTCGTCGCTCTCCATGTCCACGTCCACGTCCGGGGGCAAGTCTCGGCGCAAGTCTTGGCCCAAGTACCGATCGAAGAATCGGCGCAAGTCCCGGTCTGCGTGACGGGCCTCTTCCTCAGGACGATCAATCCTAAACCCGTCACTCATCACCTCACTCACAGCTATCCCATCCGCAAACCCCCTGATCTTCACCCAAAGATGATACTCCCCCTCCCCCCCCCACT
>Ga0247758_1001539_pt1 | contig 16507 bp, 10 predicted proteins | sample UWRJL156409C4_FD_180950 | JGI IMG/M metagenome (GOLD analysis project Ga0247758, IMG submission 180950) | Plant litter microbial communities from Arlington Agricultural Research Station in Wisconsin, United States - UWRJ-L156-409C-4 | ecosystem: Environmental > Terrestrial > Plant litter >...
TATCCTTGATGAATCCCTACAAGGATACTTAGGAACAGACTCCCTATTCGACACGCAGACGGCCTTGATTATGGTCAATCAGCTTCTTAACCGGGTAGTTCAGTACAGAGATGTGATCATATCTGCTGCTCAGCTGAAGCCTGGGGATAGGTATAATGCCGGGCTCTCCCATACAGCATTGGGTATTACCCACTCAGCGCTTGCTCTTGATGCTAAAGCGACCCGTATCGAATGGAACGCGCTGATTGATGGAAAGCCGGTCCAAGATGCTGTCAAGAGAGACTCTGGAGCACTGTGGGAGTCCTTTCTGGAGATGCTATGGTCTGGACGGGTCGAATTGGCCAAAGCCATGCTCATGGCTACGCTTCCATTGATGAATATTGAGCAGTTCATCCCTGCCCGAAAAGAAAGTCTCACTATGCCGCTGAAGCGCTTCAACGAGCGTTTCCAGCAGCAGACGGCAGCCATCGGGAGAATGCTCGGTCGTCTCTCCGATTTCAACCCTTCTGACTTGGACATGTTCTGCTCAGAGTCAGGGGGGAAAACGATTCAGCCCATCGTAGCCACCCTCTTCCATGGAGAGGAACCAATCCGGGAGGCTGGCTTTGAGTTGGTGAAAGCAATCACAAGCGAAACTCTTCCGTCGGACGCCATCACCAAGATGCTCGAGGAATATCTTAGTCCATTTCTCGGCGCGTTCACCGAAACTGTCGACCACCTTCTTGCCGAAGATGCAACTCGAAGTCCATGGACCCATATGCTTCCGCTCTTGAAGTGCGGCGAGTTTATTTTGGATGGCCTCTGTGACCCCAGCGTGGGCCAGTTGCGGCTCAAGACTTTGACACCCGGGGAGCATGCTCTCGTGACCACCTGGTGGGAGAGCCAGTGGCGTGTTGTCAGTCATTCGTTCAAAATGATGAGAACGTGGCACGTCAAAGTAGACAAAAAGGTGATGGAGGACTTTTGTCGAGATGTGATGGAGTTTGCCAACAAGCTCCTCGCCCAAGACGGTCTGATGGCTTCGGCATTGAGCAAACGGAAGAATAGCGATGCTGCCGCCGCTGAAGCAATGAAAATTGTTCTCGACCCTCCTTCTACAATAAGCTCGAATGCAATAGTCGAGATGCTGCAGCTTCGAGACAAATATCTCATCCAAGGAATCGTGGATGTCCTTAAGAAGTTGCTCACACGGCTGAAGGATAACGATATGGTTCTTCCTAAGAAGACGATCGCGCTTCTTCATAACATGGTCAAACGCAGACATTTCAACAATGGTGAAGCTGGCTATGTCGTGAAGACGAACATGACCGACAACCAACGGATCGAACTCCTCAAAGCGCTCGGCGAGGAAGAGGAAATTGATCTGCAAATCGGCATCAAGCCGGGTGAGAAGGAGGCGAAGGAGAAAGAACGAGCTCTTAGGCAGAGCAGACTTGACTTTAGCAAAGCCAGTTCTGCTTCCCTTTCGGCCTCAATGAAATCCCACATGGACAGTCTGACCCCTCATTCTGACAAGAGGAGGTCCATGCTCGAAAGTCTGAAGCCATTGAAGCCGATCTCCAGACCCGACCCCAAGCCGCTTCTCAATGCTGCTTCCATAAAGGAAGCACGTGCCAAAGAGAAGGCTGAAAAGGCCAAAAGGGATGCCGAAGCGATTGCAAAAGCGAAGGCTTTACGCGCGCCGCCAAAGACGGTTGCTGGGGAGGGCTCTGGGCTCCAGGGAATTGCTGGGGTCCGAGGCAAGGACCATGCTCCTGTGGCCAAGGACGAGATTATGATTGGATCCTCCTCTGAAGATGAGGACGAGGATGAGGAAGATGAGATCCTTACCAGGCGAGCCGGTGCCGGACAGAAGACAATGGATGAGGCTGAACGACGCCGCCTCCGGCTCCTCGCCGAGAAGCCGAAGGGTCCGGTGAAGAAGGTCAAGCTCCAGAGATCCGCCAAAGACATGCGGGCTCGACTTATTCCCCCAATGGACGTGCTGCATCAAGCTATTTTGGAATGGGACATTTTCCACGAGGGCAACGATCCACCTAACGGTTACCGCTGTGCGGAGGTTTCTGACATGTACATGAACCCTGTTACCTACAAGCAGACCTTCTTCCCCCTGCTTGTCAATGAAGCTTGGCGGTCGTTCGTCACGGCTAAGGATGAGGCCACATCCAAACCTTTCGGGGTGAAGGTACTCAACCGGATGTCAGTCGACAAGTTCATGGAAGTCACCGCTTCTGTTCCGGCTGCGATTAGCAAGGAGCGCGGCCAATCCGAGGGCGATATTGTCATCGTTTCCAAAGGGGAGGACCCCCTCAATCAGCCTGGTGAACTACATTGCCTTGCCCGAATATGGAAGACGACCTACAAGAAGGATACCGTCGAGGTAATCTATCGACTCAGCACTAAGGGCAACCCGATTTTGTCGGCGCTGCTTCCTGGCTCTGAATTCACCATCGTGAAGATCACCAATATGACGACGATTGAGCGAGAGTATGCGGCCCTTGAAAGCTTGCAGTATTACGACTTAATGGATGAAGTTCTCAAGGCGGAGGTGTCTCCTACCTTGAACTTTGGCAACGAAGCAATCGAGGGCGTCATGAAGAACTGGCAGCTGAACAATGGGCAGGCAAAAGCCATCCTGAACGCCAAGGAGAACGACGGATTCACACTGGTTCAGGGACCCCCAGGAACTGGCAAAACCAAGACCATTGTGGCAATGGTTGGCTGCCTTCTCACCAACGTCCTCAAAACGAACAATGGGGCAGTGCCTATCAGCCGACCTGGGGGCGCTTCGACGAATCAAGGTCTCTCGAAGAAGCTCCTCGTTTGCGCTCCAAGTAACGCTGCCGTGGATGAGTTGGTCCTCCGTCTTAAATCTGGTGTGAAGACAATGAACGGTTCGTTTCACAAGATTGATGTGCTGCGTCTCGGTCGCAGCGATGCTGTCAACGCCGCCGTCAGAGACGTCACCCTTGACGAGTTAGTCAAAGCTCGGATGGACGCAGAACTCAACAAGAACCTTCCAAGCGACCGCGAAAAACTGCACAAGGAAGCTGGTGAGCTCAAGGAAAAGTACAATGAGCTGCGTCCTCGACTCGAGGCGGCACGGGCAAGCGAGGACCGAGACTTGACGATGAAACTGCAGCGGGAATGGGACGAGCTCAAGCGAAGGCGCGCACACATTGGGGCGAGGATCGACGCCGACAAAAGCAGCGGCAACACTTATGCGCGCGAAACCGAGATCAAGCGTCGTCAGATCCAGCAAGATATCCTGGACAAGGCGCAAGTCTTATGCGCAACGCTGAGTGGTAGTGGTCACGAGATGTTCAAGAATTTGAACGTCGAGTTTGAAACAGTTATTATCGACGAGGCCGCCCAGTGTGTGGAGTTGAGCGCATTGATTCCGCTCAAGTACGGTTGCTCTAAGTGCATTCTCGTTGGAGATCCGAAGCAGTTGCCCCCGACAGTTCTTTCTCAGTCCGCTGCTAGATATGGTTACGACCAGAGTTTGTTTGTGCGGATGCAAAAGAATCACACCAAACACGTCCATCTGCTAGACCAGCAGTACCGCATGCATCCAGAAATCAGCAAGTTTCCCAGCAAGGAGTTTTACGAAGGGCTGCTACAAGATGGCGACGATATGGCCAAACTGCGGTTGCAACCTTGGCATCAGAGCGTCCTTCTCGGGCCATATCGGTTTTTCGATGTCAGGGGTTCGCAGGAGCGCGGTCCTAGGAATCAGTCCCTGGTCAACGAAGAAGAGCTTAGGGTGGCCATGCAACTATACAAGCGTTTCAAGGCCGATTATAGCGGCATTGATCTGAAGGGCAAAATCGGTATCATTACGCCATACAAAGCCCAGTTGTACCGACTCCGGCAGCGATTTGCGGACGCATATGGCGACAGCATCACGGAGGAAATAGAGTTCAATACTACCGACGCCTTTCAGGGTCGCGAGTGCGAAATCATCATCTTCTCTTGCGTACGGGCCAGCCCGACAGGAGGTATTGGTTTCATGACTGACATCCGCCGTATGAACGTCGGTCTTACCCGCGCTAGGTCCTCTTTGTGGATTCTGGGTGACTCGCGCGCTCTTGTTCAGGGCGAGTTCTGGGCGAAGCTCATTGAGGATTCGAAACGCCGCGATCGCTATACTACCGGCAACATTATGGGAATGCTGAGCCAACCTGGCAAGAAGCTTGCTCCTGCGGCTTTTGCATCGCTAGCAACGAGCGATCCTATAAAGAAACCAGGTATAGAGAGGGACGATATGGAGATGCCGGATGCTCCCGCACCCTCGTACTCCCAGAACATGCAGGTTTCTTCTAGCTCTAACAACCAGCGATCCCATCAGCCCGCTCCCCCGCTCTACGATCAGCAAAGTCTGGCTCGCCGACCGAGCCTTCCCACTCACCCGTTGCCTGCGGCGAGGATGCCCGAGTCCACAGCACCCGTCGTGCTTCCCACAGGGCCGTACCGCGGACCAAGCATTGGTGGTCTCAACGAGCGAGGCGAAGCGGTCAATATCACGCCACGGGGGGGCGGACCTCCGATGATTCACGCAACTGGCAGCACAGCGAAGAAGAGGCACCTGGACGTCAACGAAGGATTACCGAACGCGAAAAAGGTACATGAACGCCAACCCCGTAACTAGTGCCGATGCGAGGGGCAGACGTCATACTGCTTTTGCCCTCGTGGCCAGGCTGAAATAAAATGTTCTAACGTGTTGTCTAAATTCAGATGCAGCAAGACCGACATGGTTCCGACATAGCGCTTTCCAGGGCGCCGAGAGAACCGCGAGCGCACCAACAGCCGATTGACCCATCGGCTATGGAGGTGCTTGGCTTGATCCCGCCGACAAGACCGTCTCCGCCGCCGCCATCCGGAGGGCCGGGGACTTCTGCACCAGGTAACAGGCAGCCGAGCGCCAGTAGACCACCAGGTGCACGAAGACCGGTGAGTGCACACGCAGCTCGAAGCTGTTTTTTAGGCTTTAAAAAACTGACAGAGGCCACAGGGACCTGGACCAATGATGCCCCCGAAAAGGAAGCCGGCCGCCGATCCTTTCATACGCAGAAAACCGAGTGGGGGACGCCGGTGATGGGATGGCGACCCTGCATTGTACCATAATATTTCCCTTCTTTCTTGACTTTGAGTTGGAGGCTAAGCTGCGACGCATTATCTGCATAGCAAGGCGTTTCATCATTAGAAGGTAACTACCTAGGACTAGGGAATCTCTAGGAAAAGAGCGAGGGGACTAGGGCTTAAGATCTTGGCCAGGCCCTTTTTGCGAGGGCGTGGAGTAGCTGGGACATTCAATCTGGCAATAGAGAAAGAAAGCCACACAATGGCTGGGACTTGGGATCTTCATGCTATGGGTTCTCCGTATTGGTGAATCCCAGAGCAGGGGAGATGGGAGGTAGAATGAAGATGGACGGGACGCGAAACACTAACCTGCTCCGAACCAGAGCAACACGTGTAGCCGAGTGCCTCTGGCTTGCTTGATTTGTCCTTCGTTCCTGGCTAGGAGCTTAGGGTCTGTTATCTGAGGGTTGGCGATAGTTCGACGGCGCGAGCGTTCCACGGCACGGATGCCTCGGTATATGCGTGCGTTACACGTAACCGGCAAGATGTCGAGGAGTTAGGATTCCGAGGCTCACGCAACAATGTTATCACTGCAGTGGAAGAGGACATGGCAAGGTGAGCTGATTCGGGCTGGTAAAGCGAGCGGATCGATCCGCGGTCCAAGTCGGTGCTTTGCCGTCCTGAAGAGTCGGGTGTCTTTGAACTAAAGTTTGGCGTAAACTCTGCTCCTTCCACAACACACGCCCGCTGGGTTCACGCCGATCCAACCTCCCACAGCCAAGGCCCACGTACCTAGGTAGTGGCCGTTTGCAGCTTCGGGCATCTTTAGTTGGTCCCAAGCCTCCGGGCCACGGCCAGATTCCGCTCTCAGACGCTCAGGCAAAGCGTTGCGTGCAAACAACCCCCAAGTTGCCACGCTAACGTTGCTGCTGTGATAGCCTTCTTGGGATCCCCTTGTATACTCTGCCTTCTTTAAGATGCGACTCTTCCTCTCCTCGTGCTATCCGCTCCAGGTCGCCTCCTTTTCCTCGCCTTCTGTCACCCATGACATCACTGGAGCATGGGTCAGCGGCCTTCCTTTTCTTCCACGCCGATGGCTTCAATGACTTGATGAGATACGACTTTTGTTTGATTACATTCATTTATCTTGAAAATACACAGGCCGTCGTCATTATACGCGCCCGGTTGGCCAGAGCGTGGTGCACAGATGTGAGTCTTCGCTACGCTGCGATATGGAGGCATGTTGACGATATACTGGCCGATTGCTGACTGAGATCATCAGCGCATCATACCTGAGCTCTGTCAGTGCACCCCTTTTTCGCCACACGGTTGACTAGACTACGGGACCTGGCCGGCATGATGTCCGCTGGGGATGTCGGTGCCCAGAGCGGCGGCATCCGCGTCAAACGCGAGACAATCATCATTATGAGCGATAGGAACGATGATCTTGGGGTTCGAGACGGATCCCCGAGCGTCACAATCAAGTCAGGGGAGGCAGATACACAAGTCCAGCAGTATTGCCGCCCCAAGACGTTTCGGAAACTGTCCAGCGCGTCGAGCATTCTTAGCGAGATCTTTAGGCACCCGGACACCAGCGAGGATCTGCTGCGGAGAAAAATCAAGAGGGCCAACGATCGAGATACTTCCAGAGAACTGATCGAGTTCTTGCGCAATACGTCGCCGCCGCCGCAGCACAATATGTCTGTTTCGGAGAGGCACGAGGGCCCGCCCAAGAAGAAGAGGAACAGGATGGGCTTTTTTTGGCGTTTCTGGGGAAGAAAGGGGGGAGGGGGACAAGGGGACACTCGGTGCGAGCCACCACTTATCTTGTTGCCAGACTCGGCCGTCGCTGGGAGAACGACTGGAGGGTATCGGCACATTGCTATCTCAATCCCGAAAGAGCATGCGCACTTGGATGGGATCGTGGCGCCGACTCCCCGAAAAGGGGTAGAAACGGGGACCGAGGCGCAAAGCGAGCCTGCGCGCCCGGCTTCGGATCGGATCATGGGTTCGGCTCTGAAGCCGGTTGCCGAGAAGCGGGAGCCGATGGAAGATCATATGCCATCAACCATGCTACCGCTTATACCGCCTCTCAGTAACGAGACGTTCAGATCTCTCCTCTCCGCGGACGAGACGCTAGAGTCTATATCTAGCTACTCCAGCGCACAGAGAGAGTCTGAGTTCGCAATTCCGGAAGCTGAAGACGCCTCGGTCGGTCTCCAAAGCCCTTCTGTTGCTCCATCCCGTCCGCTGACCGCCCAGCCAAAAGGCTCCGTCTCCAGTCTCATCTCTCTAACGGACGACCCCCCGAAGCTGCACCACTTACGCCAACGGATCTCAAACCACAGGCGAAGTCCTGTGCCGGGACAGTGTTCGATCGCAGCAAGCATATACACCAACGGAACTGACCCCGTAGTGTCGGATGCAACAGCCCGCGGATATGCCTCGCCAAGACTGGTGGCTGTCGACTCTCCGCGACACAGTAGTTCATCAGGCACCGATGACGATTCCATTGTCTCTTTGAAGGAGTTTGATCTCAGCTCTTCGGCAGAAGATATTAGGGACACAGGGGAGCAGCATACTCTGAAAAGGAGAAGTCATCTCGACTTCAAGCCACACACTCGCATGGGATATCCCATCCCCGATTTTCTTGCTCCACGCCGGTCAAGGCTCTCCCTCTCCCCAAGCAACGAATATGTACACGACACTCACGCTCTGGACGCCTTTCTCTCGCGGCCAGAGATGACCTGTCCTCTTTGCCTTACGCCGGTTATGGTGGTGGCGGAATGCGCCCCATCATTGTCACGCCAGCCTTCCCCGGAACTTCAACAAGGCTTTGTCACCGCACAGCAGTCCATAGCCTCCATCGGCTCGTTCACCTCCCTTGATGCCCCATCAACGAGCACTGTCGACTTAACCCCCTGTGCGGCCTCCACGCCAAAACTCCACGCCTCGCGACCACAACCATCACCACAGCTTGACACAACCCCCCTCTTTAACCTCTACCCCTCCATCGAGCGCCTGGCCCGCCGCCGCCCCTCTTACTTCGCCCGCTCCCAAGACCCCAAATCCAATCCTGACTTCCGGCCCCATCGTCGACTTCAGCAGCAAAAGAGTTTATGCCATTGCCGGCGTCTCTCTCGCTCCGACTCACACCGCGAGCTCCTTCGTCGATACGAAGAGCTTGACGCCCGGCGCGATCATGAGCTAGACATCATTCTCAATCGGCTCGAGAGGCTGGAAAGCAACAATGATAGGTGGCTGCAGGCAATGGTGCCAATATTTGAGAACCTCGCACGGGGACTATTGGCTACGCAGGGGGGTTACGAGGACTCTTCAGGCGGTGGTATATGGAGAAGAGCAGAGGATCGGGGCCAGGAGCGGGAGGTGGAGGGCGGGGTGGAAAGAGCGGAGGACAGGGAGAGGGTTACGTTTGCCAGGGAGGAATATGCTCGCCAAGGAAGCGGAAAATTTCTGGAAGAAGACGACGAGTATGATTCTTTCTGGGACCTCAAGAGCGAGGTGGCAAGGGCGGGACATGGTATGGGTGTGGCTGTAGATCGACTTCCTTCGAGACGTGGTGGACTTGGTCAGGAGAGGGGGGTTGACGCTAGCTGTCTAAACAGGCAAGATATTGAGCGTTGGTACGGAGGGAGCGAGGGGACGTTGATGGATGTGAGCGGGTTGGAGACGGTCGAGCCGGTCATGAGGGAGTTGCTGAGCCAGAGTGAGGATGAAGCCGGGGGAGAGGAGGAGAGTAGCTTCGGGGGGGTCTCGGGGGAGCGTGTGGATCTGGAAGGGGATGTTGGGGAGGAGACAGAGTCGGAGTGTGAGATGTTTTAGACGATGGCATGTGATTTTGGAAGCTACGGGATTCATGTAATGGACTGAGATGGAAGCGATGGATGGATGGTATGTAAATGTAGATATGATAATGATGTTAGGATAGGAATATGGTAGTCAATTGCTTGTCATTCGGATGTGTTTCTTAAGCTGCTTGAGATCTCTACCCGAGAGGGGGTTGCAAAATGTGGAAACCCCAAAGCCGTGCAATACAAATCATTCATTGTTCCTTCCTTCGCTTGGCTTCCAAGCCCACTCCACTTCCCTAGTCATGGAGCCGACAAAAAGAGATGGGACATGTGAGGCTCGAACTCACGACCTTTGGATTGCTCTGATGTCTAACCAGATCATATTATGAGACCAACGCTCTACCAACTGAGCCAATATCCCAAGTTTGTTGGATGAACATGAGGCGCGATTTAGATGCTATATCAGGGAGGGCCAAGATCGTATCTGGAATGATGACGTCTTTCACTCTCTAAACCACGGGTTAGCGCCTGTTCAGCGGTACGGCCATCACCGGCATGTCATTGCCAGAGACGTATTACGCCGGGATTTACTTAGATGCTGCTGGTGTGCGGTGAGATACATCTAAACACGAAAAAGGGGTAGTGAAGCTGCAGTCGCGTGTTAAACTGGCCTATTTCTTTAAATATTCCTGCCTACTCTACCTACCTCCCCAGTTCCAGACCGATACTCACTCCGTCGGGCACACCCATCCCCCTCCCCCAAAAATGTCTCGCCCCTGGATTTTCATCTGCCCCTCGTCCCGTGGAATAGGCCACCACCTCACGCGCCATCTTCTCCGCACAACACGCGTCCCCATCCTCGCCACCGCACGCTCCCCCGACCCAACTCTGGTCCGCGAACGCCTCCTCTCCGGCCTGATCACACCCGCCGACGACCCCTCGGGCCGCCTGGAAGTCGTGCCCTGCGACGTCACCATCGAAAGCACCATCTGCTCTGCCGCCCGGCGCGCCGCGTCCCTCTTCCCGCCCGATCGGCACCATCTCCACCTGGCCTTTGCCATCCCGGGGATTCTGCACCCGGAGAAGTCCGCCGCGCAGGTTGACTATGCGGACGCGCTCGAGACGTTCAAGGTGAATGTCCTGGGGCCGTTGATGCTGATGAAGTACTTCTCGGGGTTTCTTCCGCGGAAGATGACGGAGCTGGATCTGAGCGAGACGGACTTGCCCGGACACGCCGTGTGGGTGGATATGGGAGCTCGGGTAGGGAGCATTGGGGATAATAAGCTGGAGGGCTGGTTTAGTTACCGGAGTAGCAAGGCGGCGGTGCATAGCTTGACGAAGTGCTTGGATAATCAGCTGTATACCAAGGGTGGGGATAAATCGATGGCGATGAGTTACCACCCGGGGACGGTGAAGACGGATTTGTCGAAGGAGTTTTGGGGGAGTGTGGCGAATGACACGTTGTTGGATCCGGAGGTGGCGGTTGAGAAAATGGCTGCTGTGGTGATGGGGATCAAGCTGGAGCAAAGAGGGAAGTGTTGGGATTATAAGGGGAAGGAGGTACCGCCCTGATGATGTTAGCAGGTAGATGTTCAGGCAAGTGGTTGGAACGGGGCTGGACGTTAAGTCTGTTGTATTATCGTCATCCTGCAATAACAGTTTTGGTACCGTCTAGTTCGCCTTCCGCCAAGAAGTCTATTAGTCGTACATCCTGTGCCGGTGGTAATTTTGTGATCCTTCTCTCTTAAACCCCCCAACGCTCAAAGCGCCACATCCTGGAATGAACTCCCGCCAGCGGGCGACTTGCCGCCCTTCTCCCCTGAGCTCTCGCCCGAGTCCTTCTCATCATCCGACGCATCCATGACCGTTGGCTTCAACCGTACTGCTAGCCCCTCTGCCGCCAACACCTTTTGCTCATCCTGCCCAGCCGACCTCACCTTCTGCTCCTCTTCCTCTTCACTGCTTCCTGATTCTGACCCACTGTCCTCATCTACAGCCTCCTCTTTGCGCGTGTCGTTCTCATCCTTCCCCATAGGCGACGGCGCACCGGGGCTCGTCACCTCCTCCCTCGGCGGCTCCGGGGGAAGCTCCTTCTGCACCGGCGGCAATGGCCGGTTGTCCTGCGGCTCCGGGGGCGCCTCGTACCGCACCGCATCCAAGTAAAACTTGGTCACACCAAGGATCCGCCCATTCTTCTCACAGGCATCAACCCACTCGGGCCGCACCACGGGGATATTTAGCTCGTTTGCCTTCTCCCATTGGATTCCCCGCCCCTCAGTCGTGACAAAGTGTGTCGTGTCGATACGTACGCCGTCGACAATCTTGGCGCCGATGCGCTCGACCGCCTTGGTTAGGCCGTCGCGCGTCGAGGCCGGCAGGATGCCCGTGGTGATGGTGATGCCGCTGAGGTCCGTCATCTTGTGAGTGCGCACCGTGACGCGCTCACTGGTGAAGGTTCCGGCGGTGGTGCGCAGCACCAGGTGGAATGTGTACTCGGTGTCGACGGCGAGGCCGCTGATCTTGGTCGAGTGCATGGCCAGGGGCTTGGGGATGTTGCCGGCCTTCTGGCCGTTGCGGTACAGGGCGAGCGAGATGAGATCGGCGGTTGCGAGCTGAATGGGGTCCCATTCGAGAACGACGCTGGTCTGCGTCGCGTTGCGGCACCGGAGAATGGGCGTGGCGGGCTCGGCGGCGCCGAAGGACGAGAAGATCTCATCTTGCAGGGCGCGGAAGGCGCGCTCGGCCGTGTCCTCGGACGCCGTGTTGCGCGCCACCGTGATGTCGACGATGGACCCGGACGAGATGTCAGGAGGGAGGAGGATGGACGGGAATTCTATCAGGCGCTTGTCCGGCGTCAGGAGGACCGTGACGCCGGCGTCGACCTTGCCAACCGTAAGAGAGACAAGCATCGTTGCCGACAGCTATGGCAGTGGGAGGGTTCTATTCGTCGCGTGGTCGTGTGCAACACGTGTAATTCGTGGATCAATTTCCGTAGCCGGAGGTGTTTGGAACCGTCTTTGTGATGTTGCGCAACGGGTTGTTGGCTAAGGAGGTGGGGCCCAGCTTCAAAGGGAGCACTTGGTGTTTGCGACGACAGCTTGAACCAGGTCACCTTAGAGCCCCACTCGAGTTGCGGGAGCTATACCTCAACCATTCACCTTGATCTTGGCACTTCACCTCACTGCTTGGTTTGCACTCTGGAATTCCTGTGTCGCGGTTGGGGCTGCCGTTTTGACTGGTCGGCTATGCCGAATTTGATTGGCTGCTAACCTACAATTGCTAATCTACACTTGAGCCCAGACATCTTCCGCGTACTCCTCCAGTTCTTGAACGCTTAAAACGATGTCTCCCTCACCAGGGCCCGGATCTCTGAGGAAGAGAAGCCTGAATGAAAGTACCAATGCACCCCTAGTGACATTGTACGATATCGGATTGGTAGTGGCATTCTGGGTAATCGTGATGCTTTGTCTAAGTATAGGTGTTGGGTGTTGAGAGTGTCGCGTTATGGTAGCTCCAGGGCGAACTGACATCTGTTCCTCCCACTTCTCCAAAAGGATTGTAATGCCGTCAAACTTGGCAAGAAGAATAATCTTGACCTCGTGGTTTGATATAGAAAACCACCGATTCATAACTAAACGCAATTTCCCTAACGTCTGAGAGAATCCTGCCTCCATAACAAATGTTGGCCAGGCACCTTTAGCAGCTCGTTGAGGTTTTGGGCCACCAGCTGAATCACCCTCTTTACCGCTTTGTCCTTGTTGTCCTGGAAGTGTAGCACTGCCAATGTCTCTCCAACCTTTCTTTAAACCCATCTTGCGAATTTGCCCGACAAATTCATTATATAGCGGTTTGTGAAGTTCCTCATGAAGGCCAGTTGTGATCGTGATAATAAGGATCCGAGAATTGCTATCGTAATCGCGAAAGCGGTACCTGCGGCCTTGCTCCTCTCGCTTCTCTCGCTCACGTTGAATTTCGGTGAAATGATTAGGAGAGACGTCTAAATATAATTAGTATACTATATAGAAATAAAAGGGTAATACTATACTTGTGACGGTGAGGGAATCCCCACTAGTGTGATCAATTCTGTTGAAAAGATCTCGCACTTTGGTGAATTGTATGGTCTGGGAATCGTCGGTCTGGGGATCGCTATTTTTCGTCGAGTTTACCGAAGTAAGTATGGTAGACGTCGACAGAACTGCCGATGAAGCCGATACCGACGGAGATGTCGTCGACCTTGATGTGATTGACGCCATGACGAAGCGTTGAAGTTTGAAGTTGGGATCCGTGAGATACGTGGGGGAAGCCATTGGAGGGGTACAGGCTGCTGAAGCTTGTGAAAATGGTGGGGCCTGCCTGCACTAGCCAGTGGCCCGAGCTCTGCCGAAAACGGCATCCCAAACCGCGACACAGACACTCCTCGTGGAATCTTTCAGGACTCTCGCACGAGTACAGCACAATCATTACTGCGGGTATCTTGCACGCTTTTTACATACAGCATCGTTTATTACCCACTACCAGCTCGTTTTCTCGTTCCCTCTCTGCGGTTCCTCCTCATTAGCCGGCTTCGCAACCCTTCGACGAATTAGAGGAATGACCTGGGTTCTGAGCACAGCGGTCAGATACTCAGTCATTTCTAGAAGCTTATCCTGCGCCGTCGACGTGTGTGAGTCCAACACCAGAAATTTTACGGTTCCGTAGAGCTCAGTGCCGCGCACACTATCAACGGCCAGAGCCTTGCCGTTTGGCCTGTAGTTGTTGGCCTTGAGCGCTCCAAGCCAGGCTCTCCGCCACATTTTCTTAGATGTCTCCCGCACATAGGGCTTGATGTCGGTACGGCCAGTGTCCAATATATAAGACCAAAGAGGGTTTTTCCTCTTATCCCGATATAGGCTCATATACTTGGGAGTCAAGGGGTGCTGTACGAGCAGGTAGCCGGTTATGTGGAATGGCGAGAAGTTGTGCTTAGTACCGACGAATATTTTGATGGCATACTTCTCGCTCAACGCATCTTGCGGAAGTCGTTTGTACTTTTCCGGAAGCGCAATGTCGTCGGTCTTGGCCAACTCCATCAACTCGTGATTGTAAAATATGTGGCCTGATAGGTGCGGAGCGTAAGTCTTTTCCAACTCCCGGATGATGTCTGACGGTGATTGTTGGGATTGTGGAGTCTTGTTGCTCTGTTCATGTCCTTGTCGTGCAGGACGAGCCTTTGATTTGCTGCGATCTGGAGTTGCTTTGAAGGCCAACCCGCGCCCCAGCCAGAGAGCTGGCTTTATTACCGGTGTTGCCGCTCGCCGCCAGACGCGCCACATAAGAGTCATATTGGATGGAATCTGACGGGCATTTCGTATGAGAGAGCTGGAGGTTGGCGGGCTAGGTTGTCTATTTCTGGGCTGTGAATTGCAAGTGGTGAACAAAGCGTCGCACTGGCGCCGCGACAGACGAAACCAGGCGCCGCGCCACAATTTACACCAGAGTCGTCGACTGGCCCCACTGGCCCCACAGGGCCAAAGGCGAAATCCGACCCCACGAAAACAGTCACTCATAATAAACGCCGCCTGCCCCTCGTTGCCAACCGCATACATCCCTCACAACCCACCTCGCATCTGGGACCATATCCACTGACCGAGAAAACATCAAATCTCGATACATTATTCCAGTCGCCCTAGAAAACAGCAGCGCATTCCGCGATCGTCACTATGCCGAAGAACAAGGGAAAAGGAGGAAAGAACAGGCGCAGAGGAAAGAACGAGAACGAGTGAGATTCTCTCCCCCACCCCGCCCCCCCCGAACCGGGCTTATATTGACCGAGCCGCACCACAGTAATGAGAAGCGTGAGCTTACCTTTAAGGAGGACGGGCAAGAGTACGCTCAGGTCCTGAAGATGTTGGGCAACGGCAGACTGGAGGCCATGGTACGTCTTTTTACCCCTCGCTGGGAGCCCCGCCATCCATACAACCCGACGATCCCTCTAACCTTTTTACGACGCAGTGCTTCGATGGTGTCAAGCGTCTGGGTCTCATCCGCGGCAAGCTCCGGAAAAAGATCTGGATCAACAACGGTGATATCATCCTCGTATCGCTGCGCGAGTACCAGGACGAGAAGGGCGACGTCATCCTGAAGTACTCCGCCGACGAGGCTCGTTCTCTGTACGTCCCCAAACCACCCTCCCCCCTACCCCCTAGCAAGGTACTAACCCCCTTCAAGGAAGGCCTACGGTGAACTCCCCGACACCGCCAAGATCAACGAGACCGACACATTCGGGCCTAACGAAGACGGCGACTGTGGTTTCGAGTTCGACGAGGACCGCGACAGCGAAGATGAGGCCGGCGCCGCCCCCGGTGGTAAGGAAATCGAGATTGATGACATTTAAACTCACTACCTCTGTCTTCCTCGAAATGCGGGGGGGCCACCCTTCACCCTCTTCTGGGCGAAGCACAAAAAACTGTCTTCTCTCTCAAATCCCAGCCTTAGCCTTTTATATGGTGGCGCCAGGATCCCCGACAGTTGGTGTCTGCCCTTTCCCGCTCCACAAAACAAAGTTGGCGAGAAATCGGAGCTGGTCATGGTGGGAGGGACGTCATACCGGTTCCGGTTTCCATGGGGTTGCTATCTTACTATCTTTCCTTTTTGGGCAACTGGAAGTAGCAGCGTTTGGGTTCGGTTCGGTTTGTTCCATATTAATGAAAGAAGGCGAACAGCTCAGCGAACGTGATAACGGAAACTTGTCTACTTATTTCGATACCGTACCTGCTGCCCCTATGACCATCAGACAGAATCAAATCCATGTGTTGTTGTTATATCCATTTTTGTGAACCATTCTTATGTACCCTATTTGGCCTCGTGGCCTGTCTATCGTACGCGCCCGGCGCCCAGGCGATTGATAGCTCTCACACCGTGTACTTCACACACGATTCCGCAATGCCAGACCGACAGCCAGGCTAGCCGCCATTTACCGCACCTTTCCCGTAAACCTTCCCCGTAAAATGCTCCCAAGAGGGCAGAACCTTCTCCGCAGAAGGAGAAGGTTGTCAACGAAGCAGAATGCAATAGATGAGCGAGGCCATTTTCCAACCAGAAAATACTACGCTCGCAACCCCTGTCTAGCACACTAAGCACACAGCGAAGGTCGACTCCGTCCCCAAAACCACCATATTCTGTCCTCGGACAGGAAAGTACATAGCCACATCGCCACTCTACCAATCATCATTGTCGTCTTCATCGTCTACAAATTTCTTAGCATCGCAAACAACCTGAAATTCACGGAGGATTCAAACTTACCACTCTTACTGACTTTGTCCTTTCTCTTTTGCAATGCAGCTGCCAACGCATCTGCCATGCCACCACCTCCACCAGGCGCGACACCTGCGGGCGGCAGACCACTTCCATGCGGCCCCGTATCGGGAGTTGCGCCACCCGGTACAGCAGCAGCACTGCGGTCGCGAATTTGGGTGCGGTCGACCTTCTTGAGTGCGTGAATACCGCCCGCCTTCTGGATGCCGTCCAACAAGGCATTGCGGGTTGGATCTGGGTTTGACATCGCGGGTGCCGGGATACCTGACGAGTAGCCAGAATCACGGTTCGGCGGCGGCGGTGGCGGAGGCGGAGGGATC
>Ga0247758_1001540_pt1 | contig 16495 bp, 18 predicted proteins | sample UWRJL156409C4_FD_180950 | JGI IMG/M metagenome (GOLD analysis project Ga0247758, IMG submission 180950) | Plant litter microbial communities from Arlington Agricultural Research Station in Wisconsin, United States - UWRJ-L156-409C-4 | ecosystem: Environmental > Terrestrial > Plant litter >...
TTGGATGAAGACGGTGATGCCGTAGATGATCTGGTCGTCTTTTGACGACATCCACGCATGGCGGCCCAGGCCATGTGCGGTTGCGACTGCCACGGTAACCATCCCTCCTCCTGTAAGACCGACCATACACAGACACATCATCACGTCGTCTTTGCCGAAGGACTTGACGACGATGAGGCGCGTGTACATGCGGGCCGTGAAGGCGACCAGGGCGAGGACGTGGAAGGTGATTCCCAGGCCGAGAATGCGAGGCACGTTGCTCTCGCCATCGAGGGCATGGTTGATGGTGAGTGTGCTGTTCGTGGCCGACATTTTGATGGTCGCCGTTCGCGCTCTCTAGCGGCGGTAGCTAGAAGTGCTAACAAGCTAGGTAAGTGGAGAACGCTGATCGCGGGAGTGGGACGGGGCCCCGTACGGTGTTATAGCTCGAGGTCCACCAACCAATGCCAAAGTTTCAGCTGAAGACTGCTGGGACTGCGGAATCTGCGGAATCTGCGGTCCTTAGTGATCCTGACGCAACGGTGAACCATGGCTGGCTGTGGCCAAGGCACCCAGACACGACAGACAGCGCTGGGCATGCGAGTAATGGGGGTGTCCCAGGGCAGTGTCGACCAAGTTTTATGAAGAGGATCGTCTAGCGTGGTGATGTCGTGGCGGCTTGATTGGCTGACCCCCAATCCGCGGGCTATCCTGCAGCGGCCGGGGAGCTCTTGGGAGCACTCAGTGTTGTGTGGCACAGACCGCGAGTGCCCCATTTGACGAGCCCTTCCCTTATCAGTGCGAGCATGTCAGGGAGCAGGCCGAGAGCAAAGGAAAAGGCCTCTCCCGCCAACATCGTGAGGTGTGTTGCCCTGCAGTTGCTTGGAGTTGCATGATGTTTGGCTTGCAGAGAGTTCGAGTTCTGTCGCGTGTGCCATTGTCTTGGCTCGGATGCCGAAGAAGTTTTGTGCGAGTGGAGCGGATGCAGAATAAAGTACTAAGGTTTGGACGAACGTCGACGCGAACTCGGGAGTGTTTGGCAACTGCGTTAGGGACGGGACCGGCCGTAGTCTGTGACCCGGCCATGGCCGTCGCACTGGCAGTGGGTCGCATTGCAATGGGATAGTTGAGGGAACATTAAAGTGGGATAAAACAATCCTATGGGCAAAACCAAAGGCTCATCATCCGCCTCGCCGCTAGATCTAGGCAAGGGATCTTGGCCATGCACTATGAGATGACGGCTCGGCCGTTCTCACCGTCCGTGCCTCGCAAACATCTCATTCCGCCATTGCAGGGTGTTGCTCCTACCTACACTACACCGGCCTCGAGAAAGCTCGAGAAGATCAGCTATACTGCGCAGGATGCAGTAGATATGCTTACGGTGATTGCAAACTTCAAAGTCCCCAGCAAGCAGACATTAGATTAGAACAATTGGTGAGAACGGACCGGTGAATTGGAGGCGACTCTTTTCGTTACCTCCCGCACCACCAACTCGTCGTGGTCCGGCATCTGTAATGCCCAGAGGTGTCGTCACCCCAGGTTTCAGGTCCGGGATCTGGGGCATATGGACGCCATTGGTGCGCATAACCGGGGTGGCGCCCCCTTCTGAATGAACACCTACACCGGCTCTGGGCACCCCAAAAAAGTAGGCGGCCTGGCAGGGTACGTAGATACGCATCTTACGCATCTTACCCAGAAAAGACCCAAGCGCGTGCAAGCAAACTATCGCCGGCTGAACCCAGTGCGGGCGACCCAGAGTGCCGGAGTGCCGCCAACTGGGTGGTATGCAGCCCGCCTCCTGATTTAGCACGAACTGGGCCAAAGAGCCATGCAATAAAGACGTTCGTCCTCCTGTGTTGATCGCTGGTCGCGTTGATCGGACGCCCAATCCGGATCGAGAGGGAGCTTGTCATTGGAACGGATAGCCAACTTCTAGAAGAAAGGCGCGGCGCATCCTGAATGCTCCACGGTGTTTGGTAGCGACGCACGTCGTGCACCTGCAGCGGTAATGCTCTGCATGTGGACAGATATTGGACATGGGACGCCCATGGCACTTCCCCCCCAGGCACCTCTCAACGTCCTCCAAAAGTGCAAGAAACCCGGCCGCGGAAGATCGGACAGGATCCGCGCGTGCAAGCTGGGATCGACAATGGACCCCAAAATAATTATTCCACTATCGTCGGCTGGGGTAGGATATGCTGCCAATGTGCAGTCTCGCGAAAGTGCGGAGCCCCGGATATTGAACGTTTTACGAGGCTTCGCGCCCCAGCGGCCCAGTGTTCCGCTTTTGGCAACCGGTTCGCGCTGGATTGATGTCGTACTTATGGGCGTCTCGGCCGCCTATCTCGAAGTTATCGGGTATCCGTCGATCATTCCATTCCTTGTGGCACCGCGCATTGAACCAACTTGAGCATGCGTTTCGCTTTGGTGCACACCCTTTTGCTAGGTGCGACGGTCACGACTGCCGCCCCGACCAACGATGCGAACGCCATCCTCACCGACTTGCAGAACCAGGTCAATGCGAAGCTGAACGAGGCTTCCGAGGGCACACAAGCGTCGCGGCCCGGAGCTGGAGGCAGCACCGCGCCCAGATGCACGCTCGCCAACGCGGCCATCCGCAGAGACTGGTATGCGGCTGATCCCGCCGTGCCTTCTTTCTGGCTTTTTGCGAGCCGGCCGCACAACTGCGCGCCTTCCCCGCCTCAAGACACACTGGCAGCACACTGACATCCAAGTTTGTTGTAGGGACTCGTTCTCCAAAACTGAGAGGAAGAGCTACATCAAAGCAGTGCAATGCTTGTGGAAGCTGCCGTCGGTTGACCCGGCCTTCTCGGCCGCGCAGAACCACTTCGACGACTATGTCGCGGTGCACATGAACCTGACCAACTTCATCCACGGCACGGCCAACTTCCTTCCGTGGCATCGGTACCTCATCCACCTCTGGGAGCAGAAGCTGAAGAACAGCTGCGGCTACAAGGGCAATCTGCCAGTATGTTTTGTCTTTTGTCTCACAGCTGGACTGGTGTTTGAGATAAACACAGCCGCTGACGCGTTCCGCTGCACAGTACTGGAACTGGTTCAAGTACCAAACCGATCTGAACAAGTCGCCCGTCTTCGATGGCAGCGACACCAGCATGGGCGGGGACGGCGAGTACTTCGCCCACAACGGCAGCGTCGTCGGCGCCGGACGCATCTGGCTTCCCTCCGGCGCGGGCGGCGGCTGCGTGAAGTCCGGGCCCTTCAAGGACTTCAAGATCCACCTCGGCCCCCAGCAGCCCGCCATGCAAGGCTACCTGCCCATCTACAGCGACGTCGAGGTGCTCAACACGCGCTGCCAGCGCCGCGATCTGACCATGGCCGCCTCGACCTCGACCTTCACCGCCGAGAACCTGCTCAACGTCACCGTCGGTCCCGCCTCGGCCAGCATCGGCCACTTCCAGGACGAGCTCCAGGGCCCCTACGGAACCCTCCGCCTGCACGGCGCCGGCCACTATGCCATGGGCGGCGATGGCTCCGACGTCTTCACCTCGCTCAACGACCCGGCCTTCTACCTGCACCACGCCATGATCGACCGCATGTACTGGATCTGGCAGGTCCTGCACCCGGCTGAGGCGTACAAGCTCAACGGCACCATCACCTTCCGCAACAACCCGCCGAGCCGCAATGGTACGGTTGATGATTTGCTGGAGGTCGGCAAGCTGGGCGCCCACGTTCCTATCAAGGATGTCCTCAACACCCTAGGCGGGACGCTTTGCTACATCTACTTATAGATAGATCGTGCTTGGTTGTCTCGGGGGAGGGGATAATTGTAATAACAGTACATATGTATACTTACGATCTTATTGACTCTAAATGTATTACCTGCCAATAGCGGGCAGAAACCTCCTTCACATTCGTGAGGCTAGAGCTTCGATGTAGACATTGCTATTGCCAGATAATCAGTTCATATATTGTATCGATCGGCCATTTACTAGGCGTATTTCGAGTTTCAGATTTTCTTGCTGTGCCGCCTGATGTTTTTATGCCGAAACTAAGACTCTCAAGGTTGAGGTGACATGTCCTCAATCTTTCCGGCGCTTTGACTTCTTGGGGCCCTTAGCAAAGTTGCCGTTTTTGCACAGATCGAGGAAGTATTCCACGTTGGGAGAATGCTCAGTGGAGGAAACAAGGACGTTGACTTCGAATGAAGCAGGCGGTTGCTGATTTTCATTGCTTTTTTTGTGATCTCTCCTACTAAACACCTGGCTTTTGGAAGGTGTTGTGACTGAGGCGATTCCCATGTTTAGTTGCAGTTGTGGATGAAATTTGTATCCGAACCCCTGAGCCCCTGAATCCCGACAACCCTAACCCTTCCACTTTTGAGAGCCTGGTCAATCACAAGTTTCCATTTTGCATTCAAGCGGCCCTATATTTGCGCACTGTGAGAACAGCGAGTGGTGTCTCTTCCCAAAATTTTAGCCGGAATAAATATCACCAACAAGCCAGCCAACCAACCAGCATCATCACAGTCCACTAGGTAGGTAATTCACAACAAGGGCGACCAACTCGAGTCTTAGGGTACTTAAGAGGCAGATGTCTTCCTCCCCCATACCATCTCTTCCACCCCAGCCCGAAGAGAAAACAGGCAGTGAGTGCACCATGACCGTCTCAGCGGCTTGTTTCTACTTCTCCCTCTTCCTCACTATCACAGCCAGAACTCTCATGAACTTCACCAACAACGACACCTTCCCCTACCTCCTACCGGACCTAGCCAACGACCTAGAGGATTCCTTCGGCCCCGGTGCCCTAGCTCCTTACCAGCCCATCGTCGACAGCCTTGCCCACTCAGGCCACCCGAAGTGGGGATTTCTCGTATATCGTATCATCTACGATGACGACGAGGCTTAGCAGAGGTTTCTGCAGATTATCAACCGGACCGCGGAGATTGGGCTTGTTAATGGAGACAGAGGGGACTTACTTTGAGGGAATGGCGTTTACGCCGATCGAGGACCGGGTTGCTTTTGAAGGGGCGTCTAAGAGCACGATACGGGAGCATTTTCGAACGTGGGTTGAAACGCGCTCTGTTGAGCGCGATGGGCCTGGAGCTGATAGTCATGATTTGACCCGTTGGTCACCGCGATATGGGGTCTGCATGTATGTTGATAAGGAGGCGATGCAGGGCGCGAGCATCAAGGAGATGGACACTTTTCGGACCCCGTTTGCGATGGTGAAGGGACAGGGTGGTTATTGATGGTCAGTTTGGTCGGCATTATAACGACCAGTTTGGGAGCAGTTATGACGAGGATGGAATGACTGATGTGTTTGAGGATATTGAGGGGTGCACGCGTTTTGATGTTGGGTAGATGTACTTCAAGTTGGCGTATCCTCATGGTGTTTACGAAGCGCTGTGCAGCAGCGAGGGGGAGTGGGCGGAGCGGGGGATGTTTTATAAGCAGCCTCCGAAGGTGTGGAATGGAAAGCCCTGGTGAGTGCTGTCAAACAGCCAGCGTGCTGCCAAGAACACGGATTGCCGGCGTTTTATTTAAAGTTTATGTATACCCCTCTGCTTCAATCATTTTTGTTCTTGTGGAACGTTTCACTGAGGGTACGGAGCTTATGGGAGCAGCGGAAGTGCAGTTGCAAAGTGACTTGATTAGGTAGAAAGGGGGGGAGCGAAGCTCCCCGACTAAATACAAAAGAAAGCTCCCTGTCTGTGAGGAGAGCACATGACGAAAGGCTTCTGCGCTCCAGCCTAGCCTGGAGCGGTAAGGCGCCTGCGCGCCTGAGCGCTAAGAACTGCGTTCTGAGCGCCTGAACGTTCGAAAAGAAGTTCGCTGTAGATAGAAAATAATGAGGTCCGGAGGCTAGTCAAGCCTGTAACTTCCCAATTGTGCCGCTCGAGTTGGTACGCTGCTGCGTTTTCGGCGCGCGCTAAACCGAAAGCGGTAAGCTTATGCGGTGGTCTAAGCTTCTCAACTCTATGCTAAGAGCTCGCGATCTTTCCCTCCGTTTATTTACTTTCTTCAGGCGAATATAAAAGAAAATTGAGAATACTACTAGTACGACCTGCACCCGACACAGACCTCGAGAGGACTGGCACGAGTTAAGACAGAACGTATGGCAGGACGTGTCAGAAAGAAGGGGTTCTGGCCAGAGGCCAGAACTGTCAGAAAGAAGAGTCTGGAAACCACCAGAACAATAGATTTATAACCATTGACACAGACGCGCAATTGTAGCTGTTAGAAAGAAGGGTGTTTAGAGGCCCTGGGCATCTAGTTAGCGGAGCTGACTGGATACCTGGCACTGCCAGTACGCCAGTGAGCCTTAGCAACCAGAGTGACGAAGCCTGAATCCTGCAGAATAGTCTATAAAGAAGCCTCTGGCTGGAAGCTAGAGCCAGAGGAACAGAGCGAAGACAAGCAATACAATCACACAGTTGTAATCCAGAGTGCAGTGTCCAGAGTGCAGTGCTTCCAACAATTAAGAGTCTCATTCGCTCGACGCGCTAATCGCTCATCGCACCGCTTGCGCACCGATTAGTCAGCAAACGCTATCAAAAAGCAATTTCGACTTGCACTCCTGGACTTTAGACCAACTGCTTTAATCCACCACAAAGATCTAACAAAATGAACACTAATAATAACGATAAGACTGTCTTTCTGGTTAGATCCGAAGACTGAGAATTGTGGAACCTGCAGTTCCAGGCCCAGGCCGTAGCTAGAGGCCTGTGGAGCCAAATTCAGGGGGTAACTCCTTTTCTCCACGAACCCTCGGCTCCAGAGCCTGCAAACTATAAGCATAAGACCCCTAGCCAGTCTACCGTTACAGTCAGGGGCAGTACAGAATTAATGGCCGGTAACGACGATATTACAACCTGCACCCGACACGGGCCTTAAGAGGACTGGCGCGGTTAAGACAGAACGTATGGCAGGACGCCAAAGGCTAAGGGGCGTTCCGAAGACGGCTTGCTGAGCTAGCACTCCTAGACGGGGCTCAATGTCACTGTAGGTCGTTGTCACTATAATGCACAGAGGTGAATCTGAACAGTAGGACACAAATGAACAATTGAATACTAGCGTGAGGAACTAGGGTCCCTCACTGTGGTTGTGGGCACAACCATGGCTATCTATACTAACTAGCTAAGAGGTACCTCGTACCTTGCTCGTGGTGTTGCGAGTGCTCGCAGAGCGAGCGCTCTGCATTGCGCGAGCGCTCTGCTCGCGAGACTTTCCCTGCTCGTGGTGCGAGCACTCGACATGCTGCGAGCACCGTCCCATTCGTAGGGGCTTCGGGTCTTCGCACCCCTGGCCCAGTGCGCAGTACCGTACGTACTGTCTTCCTGCACTGTTCCTTCTGCGGGGGATTCGTCGGGCCGACTCGGCCCAAGTGACGGCCTGCAGGGTCGTCACAGTAGGACATAAATGAATAATTAAATATTAGCATGAGGAACTAGGAGTCCCTTACAGTTATCGTAGTTACGATAATGACTATCTATACTAATTAAGTAAGGAAAGACTCTTAAGTAGTAAAAGTAAGTTACTTTTTAGTACTTTTATAATAAAGTAATCTCTTAAATTATAACGTCGTTACTACTAATTATAACACTTAATAACGTTAATATAAAATAAGTATAAGTGCTGCAATAGGTGTACGGGTTAGAGTGTAACCTTATAGCTACAGAAGTAGTAAAGATAATTTTATAAAAGTTAATAATAATTACTTATAACGTCCTTTAAATTAATACCTTTACCTCCTTAACGTATTCTTCTTTCTAATTAGAGAAAAGGTTAAATGAGAAGAATATCGCCTTAAGGATATCTTAGCGCTAAGTGGAAGTTATTTTAGACGCTCTTTAGATCACTTTAAATATTACACTTTATAAGAAAAAGAAGTTAAATCTAAAGGATAAGGGGTGTATTACTTATTATAACTATAGCGATTATATAGTGAAGTATATAACTCTTTTATCTAAAGGGAAGGCAGTTAACTCCTTTAAGTTTCTAGTTTTAAGTGAACTTAAATAAGCAGCTTTTACTAAAGGAAGGATTAATAAAGTTTCAAGAAGCTTTATAAAGTTAATTATAAGGTATTAACTCCTTAATCTAAAGAAGTATTTCGATTAGAAAGTCTTAAACTTAAATACTTTATCACTTAGTGAAGATTGGCTGACTTTAAAAGCTGTTTTTAAAGGCACTTTAGTCCCTTAACTTATCGTGGACCTAAAGGTTAGGATAGTTAAGTTAAATGTAAAGTTTCTAAAGCTTAAACTTATTAAGAAGGAAACTAAGTTTACTTTTAAGCTTATAAAAAAGTCTGTAAAGGAACTTATTAAAGCTATCGTTAATATACCTTCAGTTAAGCTTTAATGTACTTATTACTAACTTAACCGTTAGGTTAGATAGCTTACGTAATACAAGGAGGTTCTTAAACCTAAGGAGTAAATAAGACCTTATTTTCCTTAGATTTTAAACCTATTTTTACCTCTTATACATTAGTTAAACTTTAACAGATAAGATAAGTTATAAGAAGAATAGAAGGTATTAAAGGACTAGGTATATAATAAGGAGGATTAGCTATTATAACACTGTTACGTTATTCTTACAATTAGGAGCCTTAAGGGTGTTAGTTTATATTTAAGACTACTACGTAAGTAAGACTAATAGCTAATCTTAAGGAGAAATATAATTTAGGGCGTTTATTTAAGCTAACCTTATTATTATTTTTAAGCTCTACATGTAATATTACTGTAGCAGTTTATGTATATAATAATACGTTCTTTAACGTGTATTACTGTTAAAAAGGAGCCGTGCTGCGCGGTTCTTTAAACTGTACTTCTTTTAACTAATTATCAATTTAACGATTTTTCATTACAAAAACCTTCTATTAAAAGCCTAGTAATATTCTGGCCTTTCGATCGAAGGAAGATAACCTAATCTACAGTTATATTTTCTTTATTGTTCTATGTCAAGCTCCGTTCTATGCTAGGTACTGTCAAATACTAGGTTTTATTCTATATTAAGTATGTATCTGTTTTTCTACATCAGTTACATTTATATCCCTCTGATCGGAGAACTAGTAATCTAAAAGTCGGCCTTTCAGGCTGACAATAACGTTCTGTAGGTGTAGTTCTCTTTGCGGTTTCTTCACTGTTACACCATCGCACCAGTTTAATAATATCCTTATTAAAGATCCAGGATTTTTTAATATGCTCTCTAATTATTAAGTGTGATAAGGTAACTTCATTTAATATAGCTAGATTAAGGACTTTGCAAAAAAGGTGAAAGTATAAACTCTTAACAATCCGAAAAGAAAGGCTTTCAATAATAATAAATGAAGCAACTGCTTATATGATAACCTCTTTATTTAACACTTGTTTCATAATTTAAATGTTAAACTTAGAAGTCTAGTGTTCACTAATGCTTTGTCGTATAGAGTTTATAATATCGTATTACTAGATTCGTCGACTTTCCTCGATGAGCTGATTGCTATAATTCTATGCTTGGATTCAAGGTGGTTCCGGAAGTTAGTTATATTTTAAGCACCCTATAATTTAACTAAGAAATATTTACAATAGTATATGCGGTTTTTGCCCTTTTGCACTGGTTTGTCGTTATGTGGTGGCCAAGTATACTTCGTAACAGGGCTTGAGATTTAGCTTGTATCTCTAGATACTGAGGAACCCTTAGAAATGAAATACATCTTATAGATTAAAGGACTTGGTAAATTAGTGAAGTTTTAATAGAGTTTTAGTGGTTAGGTTGCGTTAGGCAGCTAAATGCTTGCTGGGTGGCAAGTTGTGCTTAGTCAGCTACGAATATTCGTCAATATTCATTAATATCCGTAATATTCCGAATACGGAATTATTCGCGAACGAATAAGCGAATATTTTAATTCGTCGCTTACCCTGATGCTGATGCAGTGCACGATCTCCTTAATGATGACGACGATTCTAAGCCGACTGCGGACGCTGTTATTGTCAGAAAGAAAGGGGTTCTGGCCAGAGGCTAGAACTGTTAAAAAGAAGAGTTTGGAAACCACCAGAACAATAGATTTGTAACCATTGCCACAGACGCGCAATTGTAGCCGCGCGGCTTTGCCACACGGCTTGCCACTATTCACAGTTATAAGGAAGGTTCTCTGGCTGAGCCAGAGAGCCGAAGAGGAATACAATCACACAGTTGCAATCCAGAGTGCAGTGCTTCTGACGGGATTGGGATAGACTTGTTACGTTCTGGGCTTGCGTGAATTGTGGCGCGCGCGGCTTGCTCGTAGTAGAAAAGCAGGGGTTTTTCGCTTGTCTGAGACTCTTAATTGTTGAATTCTACGTAGCTAACCAGAAACGCAGTAATTGGAAGTCGTGAAGTGTGTTCCATTTAAGAAAGCGGTCCGCGCGACTGCGAACTCCTAAATTGCGGCCCAATCGCTCTCAGAGCGGCTGACTAAGGAATGATTACGTAATTTGACAGGGGGAAGGGGGGCCTTTTTCGGACCGCCCACGGACCCACATATCTCTGATACTGCGGGCCGGATTGGTTGGAAGAAAGCTACTCCGTACCCGGCCCAGAATTCCGGGGGAAGACGGAACATGCCCAGCAAGGACAGTTTGACCACTCATAGCACTGCCCCGCACTTGGCACTTGAAGCGCTTTGCACATTCTAACGCCAAAGCAGCAATTGGTGATGGGGCTTGGCGTGGGCGACTTTCCTCAAATTCCACCACATAGTTCGGTCCCTGGATGTATCCTTCTACACCTTGGAAGCTACAACATTATCCTGCGGACCTACCACGAATTAGCCGTCCAGTGCCCTTGCATGCCCTTGCAGGATTTCTAAGTAGGTACCTAGGTACCTAACCTGAGGCTCAGTAATATCAGCATCTCGAGACTCGCAGCCGGAATGGGGAACAGCAACTCCCAGCCACAGGCCATCACGCCCGCAGATATGGCTTTGGTGGGGTCCGCCGCCAACGAGCACTACGGCCCCCAGCTCCGAGTTTCGACCATTTCACCAGGTGAAGTCGAGGATGCTACCCGCAAGCTCACGGCAGCCCTCTCTGACCTGGAATCTTCCCTCGGCCCGCGTCATGGCTCTACCGTAGCGGCAAGGGACATTTTGGACATCCTGCACACCTGGCGCAGGCGCCTGCAGCAGTCAGAAGGCAGCCGCGCCCGGCCCTTGAGTGATAGCATTTTCAACAGGGGCATCAAGCTTCTCGCCGAAAACGAAAGTTGGGTTCATGCTACGGCGCTTCTTGACACGCAATGCCAGGTCGGAAACTGGATCTCCAATCGGCTGGTCGAGCGCCTGGGCAAGACGCATTTGATCTCAACTCCACCTTACTTGCCCCAGGTCTGTGAGGCAAGTGGTCGCCTCATCCAGGCCCGTGGAATCATCCATCTGACCTGGAAGTGGCACGATCCCCGGGGACTCCGCAATCACGACTGTCAGTTCTACGTCTTCCCTGAATCACCCCACCTCGACGTTGTGTTTGGTGTCAAGTATATTGTGGCCGAAGGCTTGATTCGCTTCAATGAGTCTGCTATTCTGCCGCTCGTAGAGCACAAGCCAGCGAAGAAGGGTATGTGATTCAATTTACTCCCCTACTGTGCGTCGTACTCGTGTCTGACATCGTGATCTTTTCTTCCAGGCGATAAAGCCGCCATTGCCGCTGCACAGGAGAGACGGAGGCAGGAAAAGGCTGCGCTAGAGGAACGCAAAAGGAAGAAACAGGAGGGGAAAAAAAGAGCGGAGATGGAAGCCCGAAAGTGATCGAATAGATCGAAGACATTAGTGGGATTCTGTGCGGGTGCTTGATGTCGCTAGGTATCAGGCATTAAGCCGTGACAACACCTGGGACAATATTTTGTCCGTTACTGCCAACGAAGACCACCTGAACCGCAGCGAATCTATATTAGAGAAGATTAATTCAAAGGTAACTTGCTATAGACAGGGACCAGACCGAACGAAAGATGAAGATATATCTTCTTGGAAGGACGTCAATGAAACTGTTGAACTTACGCTGCGGCAGCTGAAAACACCTCCACCATCCGTCCATTCGTGAGCAGACATAGGCTCAACGAGAAGGCGCCGGTGAAGATCCCAATTGTTGCGAGCCGCATTTCCATACTAGTCACAGAATACAGAACGACGATGGACCCGACTAGAAGGAGAGACCCGAGTACTGTCCCCACGACAGCACATGCGCGCTTGATGCCTTCGTGGGAGTAATAGACTGTGTCGCCGTGGGGCCCTGACGGATCCGGGGTTTTAAAACGGTATCCAACGGCATGATGGTACCAACGAACGATCTGATCGGTAAATCCAGCAATACAACTCTCGTTTCGTCGAGGTAGAAGGCAGACCAATTCTGCGGGGTCGGTGGTTTCCCATATGTCACTATCGGCGCCGAGAAGATAAACATTTCCCATAGACGGCATGCTCATCCACCTTTGGAGACATCTGAAGTCCTGACTGTTAGGCTGTCCAATCTTGGCAATTTTGTGCTGCAAGTGGAGTGTTTGGTCTGGCAGGGGTTAGAAGAGAGTGCAAATCTCCAGGGGCATAGACCTAGCTGTATTCATTCAGTTTCTCTCGGACTTGCAGGATAAGTTCCCATTGCCTCGGGTTTCCATTCTCCGTCGTCACAGACTCGCTGAGACTCTGCCAATCCCGGTTGTAGAGCGTCCTGTCGAAATGCCCTGACTCGGCGTCCGCTTTGGCCTCCTTCTGCAACGCATTTTCTAGGTTGGTCAGTTCGGCTTGTAGATAGAGTAGATTGAGAGCATTCAAGGATCCAAAGCGCCGCAGAATCGCTGTCTCTGGGTGAGCTCCCATTAGTGACGCAAGTCTTGTGTAGCCCGCAGGCATGGCTTGAGCTTGCTGATGACCAGACTTCCCGTCCAGTCAAGCGTTGGAATATAAGTTGTTATTCTGATTGTATTAATTTCAATCCAATGCAAGAATGCTAGAATGTGGGATGAGGATGCCGTTTCCCTGTGTTCTCAAGTTTTCTGGCTTTTGCACGCCAATGTGACTTGGGCACCTCTTGGGCTCCAAGGCTACCACCACGTGGCACGAGCCGTTCTCAGTCAGCCCCATGCACCCGAGAGCCTTGCCCGTAAAGATAAGAATATCTTGGCGATTTCTTGTATTGGGTTACTTATCTCATCCTAAAAGAAACAGGCTGCCTCGCCAGAACGACCAACATAGTTTATAACAAGTAACTGGTGCCGCACGCAAAAGATCTTCCCCTTTGTGTAGGTACTTAGCAATAGGTAGCAACAGTACCAAATGTTACTATAACTATGCTCGTAAACCGTGAGAACTGTTACCAAAGACTACAGACCACGCCCCTAACAGCCCGGCGGCCGATGATAGAAGGCTCGATGCGGTTCCATTCCTCCGACCCACCGCACAATCTGTTGTAGGCTATGGAAGTAAATTCCAAGTAAACGTACATCCAATCGACGCCCCAGGTCGTCTTGCCGTCCACTGGCTCGTGCTGCTCATCGCCCCTACCGGCATAGGTGTAGTGCTGGCCAAACTCAGTGTCAATGAGAACGGCTCGGCCTTCGATGGCAGCAAAGGGCGTGCTGAAGGTGGTAATATCCTCAATGGACGTGTTGTCGAGGATCTCCTTGTCGGCGTACATGCAAATGCGGTAGCGCGGCACTAACTGGATCAAGTTGGCGCCGGGTCCGTCGCGCTCGACTGAGCGGTTGAGGACCCAGCTCTGAAACTGCTCGCGAATGGTGTCCTTGGATGCGCCCTCAAATACTCGGTCTTCCATAGGGGTAAACGATGCGTATGGATATAAGCGGGTCTGGTGCTCGTTATTAAGACTGATCCAGGTAGAACGGTGGAGGATATGGAGGTAACGCTGCCAGGCCGCGTCGTCGGTGTAACTGGTGCGGTATACGAGAAAACCCCACCTAGGATGACCTGAATAGACCATGCTGTAGATGACGGCTTGCCAGGTCGAGAGAATTTAGGGAAGGGTTCCGACTAGGGGACGAAAGGCGGCGGTGGCCCGTCGGTGTTTTCGGTTGTGGCGTCCATGGTGAGGACCGAGTCGTGCAGAACCTTGTCAAGCTGCACAGTGTGAGAATTGTTAATCGACGAGGAGAGATAGAGGAGAAGTTGGAAAGAATGAGGCAGGTCGTGACTAGAGGCGACTGGAATATAACCCTGTTAAGTCACTCAGAATTCGAGGTGCTGAGTTTACAGTGCGCATGAAGGAGTTGTCAGTAGATTGCACTGTACCTTACTCGGTCGTCACTCGGCACTTTGGACGGCTTGCAGCCTGCCTAGCGCGTAACGAAACTGGATGGAGAGGGGAATGTTCATAAAATTCCGTCGTAGGGGTAGAACTGAAAGTCCTGGCGAACGTTGCGCGCTAACATGGTAGGGTGTATACTGGTGTTTGTGTAAGAACTTGCGTGTCCTGTCGCGCTTTTATCTCGTTCTCTTCTTCTATTAGGCGTGTTAGCATAACCCTTTTGAAGTCTGTAAACAACTCACCAAAGTAAATCTCAACCGCGCTGAGGATGGGTAGACATATTAAAAGCAGTGCCAAAATCTGCCCCACCGACCAGTCGTTCTCAGACCCTTCAATCATTCCCGTACGGCTTTCCTGAAGCCCCCAACTTCTAAGTGAGGCACTAAGAGCGAGGCTGGCTATCCACCATAGAGCCTGGAGTATGTGCGACACATACAGCGCCGGGAATTGAGGTCGCCAGTGCATGAACCTCTCGTGAATGTCGTGCCGTGAGAAGCATCTCTCCACGGCCTCCAGCGGTTTTGTTAAGAGCCACTTGGTAAAGAATATCTCGGCGTTTGGAAACACATAGGCAAATGCCGCCCAGTAGCAAATGGCGAGGTAGACAGCCAAAACCACACCAAGCAATCTGTGCAAGGCGCAGTAGTCTCCTCGACATGTATCCTTCAAGGTGCAAAGAACAGACGCTTGTAGGATGCCTGGCACCGGGGACTCGTCACCATCGGACCTTTCGCCCCAGTAGGCTCCAAAAGTACACAGAGATAGAGAGCAGAAGCGCAAACAAGATCATGAGGCAGATTCGAAGCCAGGCTACTTGGGGATTCCGCTGGAAGTAACGTGTCAGCGACATCACCGAGGCCAGGTGCGCGCTGCAGGAGAACATAGCCAAGTTGGTGATGAGGCTGAAGTGATACACGGAAATTCCATGAGGCAGCTTGATGTAGCCTATCAGAAGTCCGGTTGTCCCGGTGATGAGTTGCTGGTCGCTGAGGCTGAGTGTAAATCGATCGAGAACTCGCAACCAGCGCCGACGGCTTGCTTCGTTTTTGAAGCGAGGCTTCCACAGGAGATTGATGTCGCCGTAGACGGAACTCGTCAGGAGGGATGCGGCAATGGTAACGGATGCTGTTAGAACGAATGCAATCATGACCTATTCGTCAAGTTAGTCGACGCCGGTGGAGAGGGTTTCCGTGACAAACGTACACCAACGCCTGCAATGTCGGGCTCAGCATCTAGCCCGTTTCGGGGCTGGCAATCAACCGTTTCGTTATGAGAGGAGAAACTCTCCATTTTAGCCTTTTTGGTGTTTCGAAATTTGCGCGATTTTCTGGGCAGCAGGTGAGCTGAGCGCCCAAGCAAAGATGCACCTCTTGTACGGGGAGGTGGAAGTGGCCGTCCGTCTCCCAGTCAGCCAAAATCACAGCGCTCTTCCTAGCTCTTCCTGGAAATAGGGCTTGCGTGCACTGCCTCACACAGAGCAGATTCAATCAAAGCCAAGCGAGTTTTGACGAGTCGGATTGGATTGGCTTGCAGATCACAGGCCTAGAATTGGGTAGAAACTGGTATCTCTGCAAGCACAGCCCCCTTTTTGGAGATAGCGCTGTGCGAAGTGACATTACCCCTTTACTTTCACACAGTGGCAGCACACACACACAGGTTAAACGTCGGCACCTAGAGTTGAAGGTAATAAAACAGGATGTTTTGTCTTCCTTGCTCTAATAACAAAACATAGCCTTCTGCTCTTGATGACTAGGGCGCTGGCAAATGAGGCATCCACAAGATACCTGGCCCTCGCGCTTTGCGTGGGATTCAAGGCGGAAATGTTAACAACTTACGCGGAGTCGAAAATGATCCAGGGGCAGCCTCCTAATTCAAGTTGAACAGTCTTCCAAGGGTATATCGCGTTTACATCCGGAAGTCACCGATCATCTGTGCTTCTGACACTATTCGAAATTTTCTTTATCGTCACCCCCATATTTTATGTCATTTACAGCAGGACGCATACGCTATAATTCAGTTCTATCATGACATACGACAGCGTTCGAAGTAGAGGTTATACTTCCACCCACTACCCCAACCAGCCCTCAATCCCCACCACCTCTTTCTTCCCCCTCAACCTCCCCGCATATTCCACCTCCACCCTTCTATACATCTCCCTCACCAGGCCCAGCTTCCCCTTATGCCCACCCAGCAAACACTCCACCACCTGCCCCTGCGTCTTCTTCCTCATCTTCCCCTTCCACCCCGAACTTGAAAAAC
>Ga0247758_1001541_pt1 | contig 16492 bp, 16 predicted proteins | sample UWRJL156409C4_FD_180950 | JGI IMG/M metagenome (GOLD analysis project Ga0247758, IMG submission 180950) | Plant litter microbial communities from Arlington Agricultural Research Station in Wisconsin, United States - UWRJ-L156-409C-4 | ecosystem: Environmental > Terrestrial > Plant litter >...
AATTCTCTTTCTCTGCTTGCTAGTTTTTTAAACTTACCACACACAACCACTTTATATCGGCACAACCTTCTTGACGGTTGGTCAGCATCGTTTCCGCAACAAATCTTGCTGGCGGTGTGCGGCTCTTCTTCGAGGAAGGGCATATTTCTCATCATTTCTGCAACTTCTTGAGCTTGCTTCTGGAACGGCATAAAGACGATCCCGCTACGGCGACTCCAAGGTATGTCTCTCCTCTAGCTCTGGCCGACTGTGTGCCGCGATCGATTCACTCTGAAGCTCAACCTCTGAATCTCGCCGATCGTGTTTTTACCCCTTTTTACATATTTCCCTTTCTACATCACGCTCATAACCCCCTTTTCACAAAACATCACTCTTTTTGGACCTATCTTGCTCCCCATTCCATCGCGACTTCCTCAGATCCTTTTCAGACGATTCAACGGGTTCCATCTTGACAAGGTACACTTCCTAAGAATCTCTTTCGTCTCGCATTTTTCTTCACTCTCTACAACGCACCCTTCTCTCCGAATCACATTCGCGGTTGCTATATCCTTTTCTCCGAGCCTGTCTCGGTGATTTTTCCATCGAACCTACTCCTGCCCTTTCGTCTCGTCTCCTTGGGACGACATACAGCCCCCATCGCGTCTTTTCCTTCCGTCACAAGCCTTCCCTCTCCGGACGACACAGTCGGACGGCAGAATTCATCCCTACTTGAGGTTCGTTTTACTTTAATCGCTTCATCTGTTCTTTCGTCGCGTCTCATTTCCCTTTCATCGCGGCTCGTTTTACTGGGTCGCCCCATCTCGAGCTTGCCAAGTATTTCTTTGGAAGCTTCACAAGCCAATGTTCTTTAACTAACCATCCTTCAAGCTAAAGAATGGATGCCGACAACCCTGGCTTGCCGCTGAGCCCCCCCCTCTCCAGGGGCCCCAAATCAGTGCCCCCGGCCTCGGTGGCCGGCTCAGGAGTGAATTCGGGATCCCAGATGGACGATGCCTCTGAGAGCGACGGCGATGGCGGCCTCTTCGTCGAACAGGACGAAGCGGGAATCAATGCCCTGCGGATGTACTCTGATGAAGACTCTGGCAATGGCTTAGTCGACGACGCCGATGACCACCCCGGTGATGACTCGAGCAATGGTTCCAGTTCCGACTCTGGTGACGGCGCCGGTCATGGTCCCGGTGGCAATTTCGGTAGCGACCCCGGTCATGATTTCGGTGGTAGTTCCGGTAGCGATTCCGGTCATGGTTCGGGCAGCGATTCTGGTGAAGGCCCTAGTCGTGACTCCGGTGGCAGTTCTGGTGGCAGTTCCGGTAGCAGTTCCGGTAGCGACTCAGACGGAGACTCCAGCGGAGAGAAGGAGGACAGTCCATCCGACGATGTATCCGACAACGATGTACATGCAGAACTCGACAATCTCAGAAACCAGCTCCAACTCGCACATATTCAGCTAGGCCAGATGACGGCGTTGCATGGTCAGGAGAAGAAGAGGGCTAATAATCTTCAAAACCGAGTCAACAACCTCCTCGCCGGAAAGTTTCGACATACCGTTCGGGTAAGAACAGTTCTTCCCCTTAAATTTTATTGATATCGGTCGATTATAGGGCAGTCAGCTAACCCCTTTGTTCTCTTAGACATGGGCCAGTCAACTGCGTCGGATGATTGACAATCTCCCGGTGCCGCCGGGCGGGGAAGCCATCCTCCTATGGGACAAAATCTATAAGCAGTGCTGCAAGGAGGAGAATATGAGCACATCAGTCGCCATTGTCCATCCCGCCATCGAGCTGGTGGCTTGTCGCAACAACACCACGCGGTGCCGTGATCCGTTCTCCGAATACAGACAGAAGGAGCAGGAACTGCCGGTCTCCCCAGCACCGCAAAAGTTGACGTTCCAGCATCTGCCGCTGGATGTGCAGGTACAGATCTTCAAGCTTTGGCTCGAGAAAAAGGACCGCCTGATTCACTGCTTCTCTCGACTGGACTTTTACGAGGCGCCAGCTGTCTTCCCATCTGAGGCGGAGTTGGGCGACCGGAGAAGTGGCCTGACAACGGGCTTCTACTGGGGGATCGGGCGCAGATGCAGCCTTTCCCAAGACTGCCAGGAGCCGGACGATGTGCTTCGCGTGTTGAGAGTCTCCAAGCACTGGCTCGAGCTCGGAGCGCATGTCTTCTACGGGCTAAACACATTCGCCTTCTCCAGCCTCGGCGAGTTCCACCGCTTTTGCAAGGGCATCGGGCAGGCTCGTGTCGAGCGCCTCCAACACATCGAGATCACCTTCGTCGGTAATCAATTCCTGACTGCGCCGCGGACGATGGATGCTGCTGGAAATCTCCGGGCCCAGCCCCCCTTTTCACTGCGGACCCAGCCGCTGAAATGGCTCCAGGAGTGCCGCCGCCTCCGCACGCTGGTGATCCATATCAACGAGCAGGGCAAGGCTCACATTCGCCGTCGGTATGAGTCCCAGGACGTAGTCAACTACATGGCGGGCAAAACGGCCGGACAGCCCAACTACCGCCTCACACGCAGCATGCGTACCGTCCAAGGCATCGATCATCTCTACCAGCTGCGCGGCATGACTTGGGTTCGGTTCTACGACTTGGAACAAGCCTGGACGGAGCGTGACGACAGCCGTATTCTGGTCAACGACTGGTCTTTTGACGAAGACATCATGAATGTCACGACCATGGAGAAGGTCTCCAGTCGTAGAGACCTCTCTGAGCTAGAGAACCTCAAGCCATTGGTCGTAATTCCCGACGCCGTCCTGCCGAACTGGGCACTCACTGGGAGCCGCTATCTCCAATACCGGTGGTCTCTTGCGAACCGTTTGCAGGTCATCAAGTCGCTCTTCGTCGACCGTGCGGGCTCCAGCTCGTACGATGAGATCCGCATTAACACCAGAGATCGCAACGTTCGCTCCCGTTTCACCAAGTCTAGCGACAGCACTAGCAGTAGCAGCTTTGATTCCTTATCGGGCTATGACTCTAGCTACTCTAGTGACTCTAGTGAGTCCAGCGAGTCCGAATCGAAGCCTCGGTTTCCGTCTCCTACAATCTCCTCTTCGTCTTCATCATCGTCTGGAAGCAGTAGCGACGGTGATGCTGGTGGCACACCCGGTACTCAGTTGAAGGTGGAGGATGGCACCTCTGGATCCGAGGACTCCGAGATGGAGGATGCCTCCGACAGTGACTGCGCCATCGACGAAGAGAGGTCTACCAGACCTGGCAGATCCATCTATACCTCCTCGCCGTCCTACATCACCTATACTACTTCTTCGGGCCCCTCGCCGAGCACGTCCGGGGCTCCCTCGTCCCTCATCATCATAGATGATGACGATGATGAGCCGGAGGCTCAGGTGCCTCAAACCCCTCGCAACATGACCGATTATATTCACAACCAACCCTCGGTGTGGATACCCGGTATTACCACAGGAACCCCGGCCATTCCAGAGAGACTCCGCTCTGACACTCGAGAGTCCTCTGGGCTTTTTGTAACGCCCACCCCTCGCGCCCTTCTGGCAACCCCTGGCCTCGAGGGTAGAGCCTCTTCTGTTGGCTCGCAGCCAGACGGACCCATCGATCTCACGGATAGTGAGGACTCTATCGAGGGCTCCAGAAGCCCTTCTGAATCTTCGAGCACCTCCTCAAAGCGCTCCATCGATAGCCTCGAGCCCTCGGAGGAGGGCTCTCCTTCCAAACGCCCACGCCTCAGCGTCTCCCCCGAAGGCGTCGACCCCTCGCCCGAAGGCATCTAAACCCCCTCGATACGCCTTCACGCGTCACCCAAACGCCTTTGTATTATCATTTCACGCCTCAATAATTTCCAGCGAGGCCTATTATCCCGCCTCGGAGGCCTCAAGCCGTCTATTACCAGGCCTGAGTTACCCACCACTGAGGCCTGAAACATGCGAACGATACCCCTTTCTTTCATGCGCGTACGCCTATTTCCACTCCCCGGAGACCTACTACCCCGGGAGTTTGAGGCCTTTTCACCAGGCCAGGACGCATCTGACACCCCACGGGAGGCATCAGACGCACCTCTCGAGGCCTTTTTCTTTCTCAGCGATGCCTTTTTATACCACAAGGAGGCGTATTTGCCATCTATCGATGCGTGCGGACGGACCCGATACGCCTTGATTTTCTTTCACAACGCCTAGTTGTGAAATTTCAACACATCTCGATGGATTCTGGCAGGCCGTCGTCGTTGCAAGACACGGCGTTGGTAATACGCGTAGTTTAGGCCTTGAGTTAATACGAACAACATAAAAACCAGTTTAGGAAAGGCGTGAATGTGGATATAAACAACAGAGGCTATGTTACTAACGCTATTTACGTGATAAGGGGCTAACTGGTATCTAGTCAAAGGTAATCTTTGTGCCTTCGTAAGGCGCGCTGGCCTTCTGGTTTTCCTTGGCCTTACGCTTGGCTTCCCAACTGGGGTGCAACGGCCCCGTATCATCCCGCTTCTTCTCCTTCTTCGGCATGGGGGGTGGTGCCTGTTCGGCGGGTGCGTTGTTGTTGTTGTTGTTGTTGTTGTTGTTGCTGCTGCCGCTAGATAGGAGGGGGTTACGGATTCCTCGCTTCCATGGCTGGCCGGCATCGCCTTCGACAGCGCCATACTTCGCATCCCAGCCCGAGTCACGCTTCTCTTGCTGCTTCTTGAGATGCTTCGCTTGCTCTTTGTACCGCTTCTCCCAGATGGCTTGGCGGGCGCGCTGGCCGCGGCGGTTCTTGTTGGTTGAGGGGGCGATGTCGATGTCGGAGGCTTCCGAGTCCGAGCCGGAGATGTACCCGCCCATGAGGGAGGGGAGGAACGTTGAGCCGGTGAGGGGGACGGGCTCGGCCTGCTTGGCCTTCTTCTTCTTTTTGGGGGGCGGGGCGATGGATGATGCGGAGGAAGAGCCGGAGGCGGAGGATTCATCGCCTGATGCTGCTTCGGGGTCGCTGAAGCCTCCAAATTCGGAAGTGGAGGATTTTGCGTCGGGCTCTTCGTCGTCTGAGCCGGGGCTTAAGTCGGCGCTCTCGTCTCCACCCTCGTCCTCGTTGTCGGTGATTTCCATGGGGTCGAGCTCGGAGTCTCCATCATCAGCGCTGTCCTCCTCGTCGGCGTCTTCGTCGTCGGTGATCTCCATGGGGTCAAGCTCTAGGGGCTCGACACGCTTCACCGCTTTTGTTGCTGCTGCTGCCGCTGCTTTTTTTGCCTTTCCTCCCTTTCCTTCTGCTTCCTCTCCCTCCGACACCTCGCTCTCTTCACCAGACGCCGAATTAAGAAGATCATCGAGCTGGGCGATGGCGCGCTCTTCTTCGTCAATGTCTGTCTCTGCTGGGTCTTCGCGGGGTTTTGTTGCTTTTGACCCCTTTTCTGTCCGGGCTTCCTTTGGCTTCTTCCCCTCTGGTTTCGCTTCCTCGGGTTCGTCTTTGCTGTCGGCTGAGTCCTTCTTCTCGGGTTTCTTGCCCTTTCCCTTTTTGTCGGGTACTGGCACGCCCAGAGCTTTGCAGATCGCAGGAATGGCCTTATCGATCACGGCGCGCACCTCCTGGCGGTTGGAGAGCCCGCTGGTTACGTTGTGCAGAGCTATCCTCTCGTCCTCAGTGAGTTCGGGCTTCGGCATGCCGTCCTTGATCAGCGCTGGGAGCTTCTCGAACTCGGCGATGGACTTGATGCGCAGCAGGGCCGAGCAAAGATGCGCATGGGCTGCTTGGTGCAAATCGAGAGACTGGGATACAATTAGACAGCGTTCAGTCACCCCACACGAGCGCATTGCGGACCTTCAAAATCAGAATCTCATTCTCTATGCGCCTCTTCTTCTCCCGTGGCGCCTTGGGGTCGCGAATCCGCTTTGACAGCCGTTGTCGCTCGAAGCCCTTGGCCGCCTTGAGAGCGTGGTGTAGCTCATTCCTCAGGCGCCCGAACACCTCCTCGACGTCATCATCCCGCTTTCGTTTCCCCATTGTGACTGGTTGGTTGTCTGTCGTTGACAATCGATTGAATGCGGTCGTTTTTCTTTGTCGAAAATCGCTGAAGCTTCAGCATTCGGCTTTGGAGCTACCCCGCTACAAGAATTTTTAGCGGGCCGCATTCAGACTGACCCGTGGACAGGGGTTAAGTTCCTCCACATTGGTCCGCCGCGTGGCAGGGATGGCTGCACCCGTCGACGCGTAAAGTGGAATTTTGACCGCCCGGGACGCGACTTCGAACCTATCTTTGTTCTCCAAGAGGGGTGGAGGGGCAGCAAGCGCATTTGCACACACCCCAGCCATCGCTCGGTGTCACCACCAGCCATCCGACGATCGCGAGACTCCCCAATCCACTAGCAACGTCCGAATCATGCGTCCAAGACCACTAATTGCACAAACCCATCGCCAATTGACCCGACTAGCGCTTTGCGAATAACGACCACCCAAAACTGTTGCGACTGTACCTACCGACTAGCTGTTCGTCTCACCTTTGGAGAAACTCGCTTCACATCCGCTGCGCCGAGCCGCACCGCCCTCCACTCTAGCCCTCACCATGGCGTCCGCACCGCGCGCGATACAATACACAATCCCCTCGCGGGAAGACTTCAACAAGCTCTCCGACGAGCAAAAAACGCGCGTAGGCGAAGCCGTACGCGCCCCTTCCCCCCCTCCCCAAAACCCCAACTAACACCCTCTCTAGTTCGACCTCTTCGACTCTAACAAAGACGGGCTCCTCTCCTACGAAGAATTCCGCTTCGTCCTGCGCGCGCTCGGCTTCGAGCTCCCCAAGCCGCAGACCTACGAGCTCCTAATCCGCCACGGGCAAAAACCCGCCTCGTGGCCCCTCGACCAGGAATGTCCGCCCGTGTACCGGCTGTTTAATCTGTCTACGTCGCAAGCCATCGCCGGCTCGCTGATCCGCCAGCGCGACCCCAAAGAGGAGCTGCGCAGGGCGTTCAGGCTGTTTGATATTGATGGGAAGGGCATGATTACGCAGGATGATTTGAGGAGGGTGAGCAAGCAGGTGGGGAATAATATACCGGATGCGGATATCGTGGCGATGGTGGAGGAGTTCGATGCGTCGGGGAAGGGCGGGGTGGATGAGGATGAGTTTTTGAGGTTGATGATGTCGAAGAAGTGAGAGGAGAGAAGGGGTGGTTTTTTGTTGTGATACCCGGCTGTGTTGGTGGCGAGAGTGAATGGAAAGTTTTGGCTATTGTTTCTGTGTTTGAGGTCTTTGTTGGGCTCCAACTGGTATACCGTCTGGAGAGACGTTGGAGAGTGTGGCCTTGGAACAGCGTCAGGCTCATGGCAGCAGGGAGTTGGCTTATTTAAGGCAAGGTATATTGTCATTGTTGATCTCGGCGTTCTATTTCACGTGTGCTCTGCAAAAGCCGTTTGTCATTTGACCCAGTGCTCCGGACCCTTTACCGATACAAGGCGGGAGGCGGCGGCAAGGCGTTCGGGCGTGAAGGGAACCCAAACTGAACGACAAGCGGGCCCGGCCCATCAACTTCCGGCAGCATTACCACAATCGAAAAACTACTCCATCTAACATCGCTGCCACAGCAAAACCCCCATCACGCTCAGGGCACCCAACACTAGCCAATTCAACCCTAACCAACTGCCAGCCTCTCACGAGAAGATCTTGGGGAAGAACTTGGGCGTATTCTCCTTCCACTCCTGGTAGTCCTTCCGGTCTCCAAACCGCTTATCGTACTTCTCCTCGCTCAGCGGGATGCCACTAACCTTGAGTAACAGGAAAGTGACAAACGCCGGGCTCACTGCGCAAAGAGACAATGCCGCGGCAGGGCTCAGGCTAAGCGCTCCGAGAACAGGTCGCGAGAGCAGCACGCCCGCAGATGTCGTGGCGATGCCGGTCCACAGGGTGGATTCGCCGAAGTAGTTGGGGTGTCGGCTTCGAATTGTTAGCTTTGCGCTACAGCGGAAGGGGTGTGAAAAAGGGAGAGAGGGTACCTCTTGCTCCACAACCCTCTCGTCAGAAACTCCTCATCGTGCTGCTTCGTCCGCTTCTCATGCATCCACACCGACTTCTGCCGATCAGCAATGGACTCGAACGTGATCCCGCCCAGGTAGAGAGACAGTCCCAGGAGGTCCGTGAGCTTGAGACCAGCACCGAACGCTGCGGCCGGGATCGCATTCACGGCCATCACGGGCATGAGACACAGCGAAACCCATGTCGCTTGCACCATGAACGCTACCCAGAACCGCGGAGGAGAGGTCTTGATCTTATCGAAGCGGGAGTCTTTGCCTTCTTGGAGCACACGCTGGAATAGGAAGGAGCCCACTGATTATCGTGTGTTAGTGGGCTCATACGGGGGAAAGCTAGGGGGGTTGCACGGGAAAGAACTCACGTCTGGTGGCCCAGATGCTGACCGCGGCGCTCAGAACAACCTGTCGCCAGTTGAAGGCCGTCCCACCGCCCAAGACCCCTGATTTGAAGGCCGAGACCAAGCTCGGCAACGGTACTGCCGCAGTGGACGCATGACGGGCCCGGAGTGCGGGGAGATAGAGGCTCAGCGCCGTGACGGCGAGGTATGTGATCGACCCAGAGAAGTCATAGAAGCGGTCGGACTGGGCCACAATCGAGGGGATCGCAAAGGCGGCCTGGATGGCGAAAGCAGCGGATACGCTGGGGACGATGGTTTGAAGGAGGGGGTTCTTGAAGTTGGTGATGCGGAGGAAGCTTTGAAGGAGTGTCATCATGCCACTCATGTAAGAGGACGAGACAAGGGTTCGAACAAGTTAATTCTCACAGGGGCAACAAACAACGCGAATTGCATTACAAGAGGACATAATCCATTTCGTTCCTGGACTATCTACTGGGGAATCGAGGGATAGCAACGTAAGGACGGGAAATCGGTGACGAAATTCCACAGATGCTATTGGAGACGGACTTGGAGTGGTCCCGCCCGATCCGTTCATCCCCTACCCCAAATCTGACTCGGGATGGGATCGGTGCTACCGAGACGATCGTGAGCCTTCACCTCGCAGCCTAACCTCGATATGGAACACAAAAGCGGTTCTCGGACATGAAAAATGCCGACATGATCCGAATTGCGCAGTGGGTATAGAATTGCAAAGTCTATGTAATGTGTCCGTTTGAACGCCAACCTCTATATTCACAATGTATTATCGCCCATTAACTCTCACCTCCTAGACCGCGCTTTGACCATCACCGGCAGGCCGCCTTCCATTGGTAATGTTAGGCTGGTCTTGCTGACTCTCTCCTTCTCGTCGACTGGGAGAAAGTCGAAGAGCCAGACCATTGTCGGAATCACCTGCACGGCAATCGCCTCGGCCATCTTCTTCCCCAGGCAAGTCCTACTGCCACCGTAAAAGACGGGAAACTCAGACGCACTTCTCGATATGAGCTTGCCATCCTCCAAGAACCGCTCTGGCCGAAAGACATCTGCATCCTCCCCCCATGTCAGCTTGGAGCGCTGCATTGCCAGTATGCACCACACAAGAACTGAATCTTTTGGTAGAAACGTTCCATCTGGGAGCGATGCATCTTGCATGCATTGCCTGATCTCAAAGGGTATCGGGGGATAGAGCCGGAGAGTTTCGTAGAAGACAGCCATGGCGTACGGCATCGATGAAGGAGTAAAGACCGTAGGGTCAAAGTCTTCCTGGGTCGCAGGGAGATCTTTCTCCTTGAAATGTCCCTCAACTTCCTGCCGGATCTTCGCTGCGACATTGCGGTGCTTCATCAGGAGGTAGAAAGTCCATGTAAGTGCCTGGCCCGTCGTGTCCCGGCCGGCGGAGAGGTACGTTAAGGCCGCATCCGCAACCGTGTTTTGGTCGGGGATGGCATCAAGCAGAGACTGGATGAGACTGCCGGAGATTTGGTCTAGCTTGCTCTCCTCGCCAACGATGGTGCCCTCATCTCGATCCTTTTGAATCTGGCGGTCATGAACGGCACTGGCAACAATGCGGCGGCCAAAGGTTTTCACAACTGCGACGCATTTTCGGAAATTCGCCCCAAAGAAGATCTCCGTGATGGGCCATAGCGGGTTCTGGAAGCGCTCAGCGGTTGCTCCTGAGGCGAAGTCGAAGGACTTCGAAAAGTTATCGTCGGCGTGCATTTCCATCTGTTACTCAATGTCAGTCACCCAGCTGACGAAGCTGTGGAAGATGAGCATACATTGTAGGCCATCTTGCCCATCAATTGCGTGGTAATTTCGTGAAACACATGCTGCAGGTCAATAACGCCCGCCGCTGATTTGAGGCCATCCACGCTCTCGCGAAGGTACTGCGGAAGTGCAACCTCGGTGAGAACTCGAAGGTTGGCCGTGTTGAGGAAGCTTAGCCCGGCCTTTCTTTGGACTTTCCAGAGCTCACCATCGGCGTTGATGATGCCATTTCCTAGGAAATTAGTGTTAGGATCAAGGTAAGTGAAGCAAAAGGCGGCCTGCTTACCAAATAAGTCCCATGAGCGTCCTTTCACAAAGTTTCCTTTGGTAAAGATGCCCTCGTTCTTGAAGACAAAGTCCAGGTTTCGAGGGTCGTGAATGAGAACGCCAGGTGGAAGAGTTGGCACCGTGATAGCAACAGTCTCATACCCAAACATTTGCTGGCACTTGTTGAACCAGGCGAAGAGTTTCCATCGGCTCTGCAGAAACTGGATGCCATTGCCAACCAGCGGCAGAGTATTTGGAGGTTTCCTGTGGGCGCGCGTCAGTCGAAAGTGTAAATCCCACCTCGTCAATGCTCCCCCCACTCACCTTAAAGGTTCGCCATTCCGCCTGATGTCTTTCCTCGTGGCGCGGAGCAATAACGCAACAATGACAATGCCCAGGGTATAGAGTGCCGCTTTGCTGTCAACAACGCCCATCGCGACGTCTGGCCGAAGGATGCAGCAACAGGGAAACCCCGGAAGGCTAAAGGAAGGTCATGCAGTGGAGTGATCGGACGAGCGTTGAAGCGTGTTTGTTTGACGCAATTGCTATCTTGGAGCCTCCTGGTATATCCCACAGGGTCTATGATGCCTTCTGCCAGGCAAGCTGACGAATAGGAGTTATGGTAAAACTCGAAGGCGGTCTGGTCTGCTGTCAGCTGTCAGCACACATCCATAGCTTGCCGAGCTCTTGGTTAAAGATGACGCATCATGTCCGGTTATCGAAAGATAGGCGAAGCCCCCAAATCCCGTCCCCGGCCAGTCTCCCCGGGCCATTCCAGGCCGAGCGTTCAATTTAACTCGCTGGAGCACTATGGCTTGCGCCAAGCTCGCGCCCCAGTCGGAGCAAACGGTTCCTGCATCCACCTGTGCGACTCCAAAAGTTCCATGATCCACTCCAGCCCCCCATAACGTCATTCCTACGGTCGAGGCTCAAAGGGAAAGGCAACGCCGGCAACAATATCGCCTTCCAGTAAAAAGGCGCATTGTGAGACGTGGCACAGCATTCGGCGCACGCGGCTCAATCGGATAACGAGGCGATCATATCTAGGCTCCGGAATCGGCAAGGAAATATATCTTCTAGAGCGTGTTCAAGCTCAAAGAGTCTTGGGCCACTTCTCCATCCCAGAATCTCCTCCACGACATCATAAGATATCGCAACCAAGATGGCTCCCCTAGTTCCGCGCATGCATCTCTTTGAGATCGATGATCAGACTTGGTACGTTCACATCGGCCATTCCTTTAACAAGCCGATTTTCTGACGCTGCCAGGTTTCCATCGTTCTTGAGAGCTCGCGTTCAAGCGGCTCTGACAGTAGCCTGGACAACCCATGTATGACGACCGTTCTCCCCTTAAACGACCACTGGCTTACATCCATATAGGTTCCTATCCTCCAAAAATGCTCCCCGGCACAGCTTGTCGCCCGCATCATCTCCAGCAACCTCGGCACCACTGTCCGCGACTATGTCTTCATCGACTTCTGCGCCGGCGCTGGCGGACCCACGCCCTCGATAGAGAAGCATCTTAACCAAGTTATTAAATCCACTCCCTCGTCATCCACCTCGGCCGTCAGTGACGCCGTCCTCACCAACGGTACCGCCGCCAACAGCTACGCCGCCGTGGCCGCAGCACCACCCAAGCGGCCCGTCCGTTTCGTACTCACGGACCTCCACCCGCACGTCGATGACTGGAAGAAAGCCGCCTCAGCAAGCCCCAACCTCTCGTACATCACCAACTCCGTCGACGCCGCCCACGCCCCCGCAGACATAGTCGGCCAGTACAAAGCCGAAGGCACCAAAGTCTTTCGCCTCTTCAACCTCGCCTTCCACCACTTCGACGACCCGCTCGCCAAGGCAATCCTCAAAAACACCGTCGAAACAAGCGATGGCTTTGGGTACCTCTCCCTCCCCCTCCCCTTTACAACCGGGCACCACTAATCCCCTGTTCTCCCCCCTAGAATCTTCGAGCTTCAAGAGCGCACCTTCCTCGGCGGCTTCGTCACCCTCCTTCTCTTCGGCGCCGGAATCTTCCTCGCAGCGCCATTCTACGCCCTAAAATGGCGCTCACCTGCCACGATCCTGTTCACCTATCTCATTCCCATCCTGCCCTTCGTGCTCGTCTTCGACGGGTGGATGTCCGCGCTTCGCACGCGCACGCCCGACGAGGTAGAGGCGCTGCTGCGTACGTGTGGTGCTGAGGGTGGTGCGGCGGAGATTGCAAAGTGGGAAGTGAGGAGTGGTAGGTCGAGTTTCATGTGGCCGTTTGGGAATCTCAATTGGATTATCTGTGTGAAGAAGAGGAGCGTGGAATGAGAGACTGATGATAGAAGATGAGGTCTTTGTATATATATGAACATGAATGGGTGGGGGAGGGGAAGCGCTGTATGATAAATTGTGGTATGGTTCTTGAAGAAGAATGGGACGATAAGCGTATGGCATGAGTATGAGCTCCAGATATGAGAAGCGATGATTTGTAAAGTTCGAAATCAGTAAACATGCCCAAATGCTCCATGTGGTTTGCGCAAGTTCAGATACCCCCTGGAGCTACCACCCTTAAACACTCCAGGCGACGGACAGTCACGGCACTACATGGCCGAAAACAGGTATTTAGTTCCAGTACGTGTTCATTCATTCGCAACCTAAGCTCAAGTAGAGAGCAAAGCAATCTACTATTATCTTCACGACAGAACCAAGTCCTTCGTCGTTCCACCAACGGGGGCCAATAATATTCCCTCTCCTCGACTCAATCCGTTTTTAGCCCCGTCCAATCGGGTACCGTACCAGCTGTGTTGTTCATACAGCAGCAACTCACATCTTTGCTCTAAGACAACTGAAAAAAATGTTCGTAAAACATGCGCAGCTGCGAGGCGCGCGCGCAATGAGACAAAGAAAAACCTATCACAAGAAAATGCAAAAAAGAACACACAACTGGGCTATATCCATGAAGGCGAGGTAGCAATGAAATTGGAAAGCAGGACTCCGGGATCCGATGCATTTGTTGTCGTCCGTCATCTTTTCGTCGAGCTGAAAGTGGTGAAAAGTGTCAACCTTTTTTATACCACCGGGCCAGCCTTGACGACGTCTTCTGTCGCTTCGCTCGCGTACTTGTTGAAGTTCTCGAGGAATAGGCCACCAAGCTTCTTGACCTCGCGGTCGAAGCTGTCGTTGCCGGCGGTCCAAGCCTTCTTGGGGTTGAGAAGCTCGTCGGGAACGCCTGGGCATGAGGTAGGGACCTGGAGGTTGAAGACTTCGTAGTTCTCATACCCGGCCTTGACGAGCTCGCCGCTGTGGATGGCGTCGAGAATGGCGCGAGTGTACTTGAGCGGGCAACGCTTGCCACCCTGCGAGAAACCGGCACCAACCCAGCCAGTATTAAGCAGCCAGGCGTTGGCGTTGTGCGACTCGATCTTGTCAGCCAGCATCTTGGCGTAGCGCATGGGGTGCAACGCCAGGAAGGGCTGAGCGAAGCAAGACGAGAAGGTCGCTTGCGGCTCAAGAATTCCGTCTTCAGTACCAGCCATCTTGGAAGTGTAGCCGCTGATGAAGTGGAACATAGTCTGGGCGCTGTTGAGCTTGGAGATAGGAGGCAACACACCCCGGGCGTCACATGTGAGGAGGATGATGTTGGTTGGGTGGTTGGGCGAAAGGCAGGGAATCTTGGCGTTGGCGATGTACTCGATGGGGTATGCGCAGCGTGTGTTCTCAGTCAGGGTTGAGTCGTCATAGTCGACCTCGCGGGTCTCGGGGTCGAAGACGACGTTCTCTAGCACGGAACCGTAGCGGATAGCACCGAAAATATCGGGCTCCTTCTCAGCCGAGAGGCCGATGGTCTTGGCGTAGCAGCCGCCCTCAATGTTGAAGACGCCGCGGTCACTCCAGCAGTGCTCGTCGTCACCGATCAGCATGCGGTTGGGGTCTGCCGACAGGGTCGTCTTGCCGGTTCCGGAGAGACCGAAGAAAAGGGTGACATCGCCGCCCTTGCCCTCGTTTGCTGACGAGTGGAGGGTGAGGATGTTGTGCTTAACGGGACCCTCGTAGAACATGACGGTGAAGACACCCTTCTTCATCTCGCCGGCGTACTCGGTGCCGAGGATGACCATCTCCTTCTCGGCGAAGTTGATGGCGACCGAAGTGCCTGAGGTCATGCCCTCAGTGTAGCGGTTGGCGGGGAAAGAACCGGCATTGTAGATGGTGTAGTCGGGGTGGAAATGCTCCAACTCTTCGCGGGAGGGACGGATCAACATGTTGCGCATGAAGAGGGCGTGGTAGGCGCGCGCGCACACAACGCGGACGCGGATGCGGTACTTCTCGTCCCAGCCGGCGTATCCATCGACAACGTAGATGCGATTCCTCGTGTTCAGGTAGTCGATAGCACGCTCGCGGTTGATTTTCCAGACCTATTGTGGAGCGCTGTCAGCCTGGGCCTCGACAGATAAAAGCATGGAAGCACATGATTGGCCAAGGCTTGGAGAGTGGGACTCTCGGCCTTGGGCTCGGCTATCGGTTGTGGGGTGCATGCCTTGGGACGAGGGGCTGCGGCAGGATGACGAAAGCGACAGGGGGCGCATGAGGGGAACACGATTTGACAATGACAACGTTGACAACAATGACGATCGTTGGCATCACCCAGTGCCATGCTAGGCGCTTCCGGGCGCCCGAGAAGGACGTGTGGAATGCACACTGCCAAGCGAGATGACACTCTCAAGCAATTGGCCCGTAACTCTGCCAGAATTGCAGAATATTGACGGTTTGAGAGGGGCTCGTGACCACTTGAGCGCCAACACGCCACCTCGGCTTAGGAAACTGCGCGGCGGAGCGCCGAGGTTGAAAGGAAACATGAGGAAAATAGAACAATTCTTACCTCGGGAGTCATGGGCTTGTTGACAGGTCCCCACCTAATTAGAGAATCATGGTCAGCGGCTGCTCAACGGTCACAACAGGGCTGTTGCACGAAATGAATCGCGGGCAGGATGCGGCGGAACATACCAAATGTCATTCTCGGACGTCTCCTCCTTGACGATCCGCTTGTCGAGTGGTGACCGCCCGGTCTTTTTCCCCGAGTATGCGGTCAAGGCGCCGCTGTCTGTGATAGCTGTGCCGGTCTCGTACACCTTGGTCTCTGTCAGCCGATTATACACTAACAGGGAAGGGGGCTCAGTGTCTTACCAATGCGTCCTCGTAAAGAGCGGCGACAGAGGGGTTGGGAATCTGGTGACAACCAGCAGTTAGCTCTGCTGGAATCACCCGTTCGACGTGGGCTCGTCACTCACGATATTAACGCGGTCATAGTCGATGTGAGCCTTCTCGTGGAGCTCCTCCTCGAGCTCGGTGTGCTCCATTGCAGGACTGTTATATCACGGTCAGCCCTTGGTCCACTGATAGGAAGGGAGAGCCGGGAAGCTACTCACTGCACACCACCGGGATGGAGGCCGGTTTTGTTGACGGTATTGACAAGCACTACATCATCAAGTTAGCGGTGAGGTCCACTGAAGGTAGGTTCGGACGAGGAGGTGCAGAGAGAAACAGAGTGTAGGACTGCAGTAGCTGAAGAAGGAGACGTACTCTTGCGTGCTTGAGAGAGATGACCTGAGTGAAGTTGTTGTGAACGAGGTCCTTTTACTGTTGGATCGGTGTAGGGAGAAGCGGTTCTAGCAACGGGTTCCTTCATGGTTCTTAAGTGCTTTCTGCGAAGCGGACGAGCGGTTGCGAGCAGGGGGTGCGGCGGCAGCGAAGACGATGCGGGTGTGTTGGGATCTCGTCTGGTCCACTTGATGCAGGGTTGACAAGAGGCGCTGATGGAGAATGTAGACCGGGTAGCGTTGATAAGAGCGGCATGTCCTTGCAGGACCCGGGGCCGAGTATATAAATGCGTGGGGCCCAAGGAGCCCATGGGGATTAGAGGCTTGGTAGCGGCCCCAATGGGGTGTGACGACAGCATTCCACCCTGACGACTCGATTCCCCAGCGAGCCCAGCCCGGAACAGGGCCGGGTGCGATGGGCGCTCGATCGGGCTGCCTGCAATTGGACCGCTGGAGCACGAATTGTTTCCGGAGCACGCTGGCCACACCCCTGTCGCATTTCGGGACTGGCACACGGCGACGCACCGTCTCATAGGCTGGCC
>Ga0247758_1001542_pt1 | contig 16478 bp, 10 predicted proteins | sample UWRJL156409C4_FD_180950 | JGI IMG/M metagenome (GOLD analysis project Ga0247758, IMG submission 180950) | Plant litter microbial communities from Arlington Agricultural Research Station in Wisconsin, United States - UWRJ-L156-409C-4 | ecosystem: Environmental > Terrestrial > Plant litter >...
GTGTGCCATCTGTCCTTCTGTCCCGCTTTCATCCCCCCTCGTCAGCCTGAGCCAAACCCAACCTCTGCCCATTCCCAACTTCACCCCAAAGTGTCTCTCCCCGACCATGGCGAAACCAGCTTCTACCCTCATGAAGAGCGTCAAGGTCTTGCGACACTGGTCCTCCGTGACGCCGGAGACTGATTCCAACGACCTAAACGCCCCGTGCAGCCTTATTTTCATCGCTTGGGACGACGAGGACGATCACATGTATACTGGCCAGTTCAAAAGAGGCCACGCTCACTTTGCGGACGCAATGGATTGGTTCCCATCCCCGGACACTCATGAGGCTATGAGAGCCACCATGGAAATGGTTCCGGACGAGACCGTATTCCCCAAGCTTCCAGACAACGGCAAACGCGTTCCCGTGGCCTCCGAATCATGTGCTGGTCCGGACTTCTACATCAAGCGGCCACGCCACCAGCCCAACTTTGCATCTCACAACTGGGATAACCACCTGGCCGACGGGCTAGCAATTCCCGACCTTCTGCTTCACGAGGCTCGAATGTTCGACCTTTTGTCACAGCACCCGCAGCACCCCAACATTGTCGGATATCACGGTTGCCGCGTACGAAGAGGCTTTATTACCGGCCTTATGCTTGACATGGTCCCAGGTCGCACTCTGATGCTTTATCTTCAGTTTCGCAAGCTTCAAGAGATCGACAAGGGACCCTTCTTCGCCGCGCTTGAGTCTGCCGTCGATCACCTCCACCATGTCGTCGGCATCGCCCATAATGATCTCCACCCCGATAACATTATAGTCCGGCCAGATGGGATGCCCTGCGTGATCGACTTCGACGCAGCGGCCAAGATTGGCCATCGAACACTAGCTGCTCGCTCCTGCCCCCCATGGGACGACGAGAAAGGGAACCTCCACGTCTCACAGAAGCGACACGATCTGTACGGCTTAGCGAAGATACGCTGGATGCTCGACCATCCAGACGAGTTCACCAACTCCTTCACCGATATCTTTCCCGTCCGGATCCGTCTGGAGGTGGATCCTGCCGAGCCCGACGATCCCGACAAGAACAGCCCCCTGTCCCGGCCGCGCGTTCCCGGATCAAAGCTGCCCGACCCTGATCAAGACGGTGTTCATCTCGACAAGTGATTGCAACAACTTCTGTTTCTTTTTTCCTTTCCCCTTGCCCTTCCCTATCTCAATCCTCCCCAGTTGATTATAACTTCTGAATTTTCCTTGTCCTACCTTCAACATTTTCGCAATCCCCGTCATTGAACCGCTTGCCGTTTGTTTTTTCTTCTTCTTTTTCTCTGTTCCTTAAATTCTTGTCGTATGTCTACTTTTCACCCCTTGATTTTTACTTCTCATGTGTTTAGACCATTCACTAGATCAGAGAGCCACAGGGTAGATCATATTATAATAATACAATCCCACAGTCGTAGCCCTGCCAGTTTTGCCAACCTTTAAAGCGCTGTGTGACTGTCGTGCACGCTTGCAACTACCGACCAACACAACTCCCAAAGCCGACACCTGAATCATCGCCACCGGCCATAGCTGATATCTCGAAGGAATTTCCAATTAACTGCGATGACGATTCAACCTAGATACCTTTGCACCAATCCGGCAAGAAGCTTTATTCGAGCACGTGTCAACATCGTGGCCCCTTTGTATTATGTTATGTGACCCAAAACTAGGCTTGCACATCGGCAGGTGTGCCAGATTTCCAGCCACGGGGTACTGCGCCAGAAACAGTGTGCAATATGTTTAAATCCTGGACGGATTCTAGGCACCGCCGAGAGGTCCATCACGGTCCCGTCAACACGCGCAAAGTGGCCAGAAAGCTGTTAAATGATGATACTCCAGTACATCATGGGTCAGAACGCGACGCAGCGAGCGACTGCCCATGAATTCCAGGTCACCCAGAGTTCGGTATCACGAACGGTGAAGACTCGCCCATGTTTGTGTCGCTTCACGCTGCGTTCGTACGCCTTCCGGAAGACGATTAGATGGACTCTGACGTCGAACTGGATCTAAGAACGAGTCGTTGAAGATGGACAACCATCTCTTTCCAGAGGTTGGAGACAGGCTTCCATCCATTGGCACAAACACCCTGTTAGAAGGAGGGAATGTGGTCGCCAAACCGAGCTGAACCCTTTTGTGTAGGCATCCAAGAATAAAATACAAGCCAGGTTCCCCCAAGAATGCAACTTTAGTTTATTGTAAAACTCCGCTAGCCATTTCATTTCCCTGCTGCTTGGTGTAATTGCATGAAACGAACACTGGCCGCCTCCATTGTGAAGTCTGTTGATGGTTTGAATGGGGTAAAGCTGTGGTGGGTGGAGGTAGGGAGGAGGGAGAAAGGAAAATTGTGTGATATGCTGTATTTCTTCTCTTGGATACGCATTGGGGAGAGGTTGGCTGCTTGTGACTGTTTGTCAGCAGCGGGCTGTGAACAAAGCGACAGTCCGGATCGGGGTTGGATCCCTTTCTTTCCCTTCTTTATGCGGCAGGTTTCGAAAGTAAACCAGCTGCAGATAATGTGGGAGGTCACAATGGATTGTGAACTCTGTGTGAATTGCTATGTCAAGGAAAGGTTCGAGGAGGTAGCCTCGGGCCTTTTGCTACCTAAAGGTGGCGGGCAGAACCCAGGGAACGCCCCACATTGTGGGGCTTCCCACAGATAATGCTAGCAGAAAGCCACATGGTGAAAGAAATGACTTTGGCCGCGGCCATGGCGAACTCGGGCTTCTTGCCCACATTATCATTCTAGTCCTGAACGTTGGTACTTGATGTGCCTGTACGCCCAGAACTTCGAAGCAGGGTGCTCGGCCTCACCTCACGTTTTCTTGTTGTGGTGCGCAACTCGTGTCGGTGCTTGGATGAGCGACTGTTTTGGCAGCTTGTACCCAGCAATGGTGGCTGTGTCTGCGACAACCTTGCAAGCTGCATTGACCGAGACGTGGAGGCGGAGCGTCTCTGAGTAGACGGATTGGAGAAGCGGAAGAGCCATCATCTTCTGGACGTTCAGAGTTCGCTCGTCGGTGGCTGGACTGATCTCGAAGGCTGGTTCCGCCTCTTCCTGGGCTGATTTCCACAAGGCTCGGTCCTGGATAACTTCCATCAAGGCCCAAGCGGCGATGGGGACGGTATTTGCATTGATCCTGCGAGCAGTTGAAATGTTAGCCAAAAAACGCCGCAGCTTCTCAGATAGGTGCAACAGCATTATGACTCACCCAAGAGAAACCCAAGGACATGGCCGGCTCGAGTTTCATCAGCCATATCCGACTCCTTGCAACACTGAAGGAACTCCTGGAGGAAGCACAGACCTAGCACAGGGTGCGAATAGACCGGAGTCATAGTGCAAATAGACATTCTCTAAAAAATCCGTAAAAAGGTAAGAAATGTGCAAGACGTGGACGTTGTCTCTATTTGCGTTGCATGGGGACTCTAACACTCTGCCATCACTGTTCGCCAATTCACCCGCACGCTTTTCTGGCTATTCGGCAGTTAATTATTCAATAGCCACATCGTTCCGACGCCGTATATAGCCACGGGCAATACAGGCATTCAGCTCACCACCTCGCTGGCGTACCTGGATGATTTGTCGGTCCAACACTCGGCTCCAATAGACTTCCACTCCCAGCATCATTTCTAGAGTTTAGGGTGCAAATGGGGGTTAAATAAAGAATATCAATAACATTATCATCCATTTCCTCGTTCGCGACGGTCCTATCTCCCTGAAGAATTCCTTGGCAAAGCTGACACATGAATAGCAAGCCCTTGCTCCCTCTTATCTGGAACACCTCTTAATTTCCAAACTCTAGGCGATTTGGATGCGCTGCAGGTGAGAAGGTATCGTGACGGTGCTGCCGGTGTTGGCTGAAAAGTGAAGGACTTTACGGGGCGACAAGACAGCACTGGTTGAAATTGTGCCTTCTCTCTGAGTTTCGCTTCTCAGTTTCTTGGCATTCACCTGCAAGCCCGTCCCGTTTTGGGCAGAAGCCTCCATCCCTCGGGTTCATGTTGTTCGGTGAGAGGTTAAGTCGTCTCTCGTTGGGCGCAGCCGTTGACCGGTCACATTGACGAATGCTTACACCGGGTCGGGGGAGCTACTTACTATCTCACTCGCCGACTCCAAGACGCCGCTGATCCTCATCACGACTGAAGCTCCACCCACGAATGTACAATGGTTCTTGCAGGCGACAGACATCGCACTCTTTCACTGCCTCCATACGGCAGCAGGCGGGATAGAGAAGGGCTCGATATCGTCAACAACGGCAGCAAGAACAGCAGCATCTACCTTAAGCTCAGCAACACAGGTATCATTACTGGGTAGTTCTGGCGTTTTAATAAGTGGCCGTCTGGCGGCCCCTACAACTACTAGCTGACCAACAATTTTACAGGCCCCAATATGCACCTGGATGTCTTCTCAGGCACGCTGGAACGACACCTTACTAGCGACGACACTTCAGGGCAGTAGTGGAGGTTGGAAGCCATCACGGCTAATAATGTGACAAAATCTACTGCGATATCATCAAGCCCGACCGCCAAGCTGACAAGCTCTAAGACGGCGCTAACCAGCCGGCCAGACGCTGCGCCAACATAGACAAGTAACAAAGCAGAGCCATCGGTGTCGTGGTGGTATTGGCACTGCTCACGTGTGGCATTGCGTTTTTCTTAAGGAGGAGGAAGCAACAACCGGGAGTTGCCATGAGGGTTACCTCCAATAAAATTATCTTCATCTCGGCCATCTTTCTGCCACGCCACAACCCCACGCTCGGCGGGCTTTGGCCATCTTAGCTGGCTTGCTTACTCAGAAAACAGTGGCTTTGCGTAGCCTGTGGGCGTGCACAGTGATTGAGTAAAACTTAACTTTTCTAGATAATACGGTAGTTGGAACAGGGACACCGACGACGGGGAGGCGTGATATCCTCTGGTAGTACGCGCACGTGAGACTAAAAAAGTTAGTCAAGGAAAGAGTTAGCTTCCCTAGCGTAACATTTGCAGCTGCCTCATGTGTTGTGATGGAGCCAATCAGACAGGGCGGGAGGCATCTCCGTACCATAATATCCTTTACATTCTCGGCAGCAGTGGTAGTGGTGACTATTGCGGTACATCAGATGTTGACAGGAAATTCATTTTTAAGGACTGGCTTTTACTTTATTTGATGTTCCCAGGGGCCACTCGCAGTGTATGACGACGGGAGTCAACGCGCACTGCACCAAAACCAGTCCTTCTGCCAATGCTTACTTCGCTTCTGGTTTTGCTCCGGTTACAACTCATGTGACTCTTGCGCGGTCTGCAGTACACTATCTCGGTAAAAACTACCTTATTTGAAGCTGGGTTATCAGACAAGTTGCCTGGTGCCTTGTCCTGGAAGAGGGTGCATAGGCCCCCTCGTGCAACACCCACTTCTCCAACTCGGGCCGTAGCTTGATGTCAAAGTTCTAGAAGAGCTTCACTATCATAAGTCACAGTTGTGATAATAAGAGAAGAAAGCTGATTGTCAGCTCAATTGTTGAGATGGTGAGTACCGTACTGGGTGCTGGGGGCGACCAAAGTTGGATGACAAAAAACTAGGTGCTGTTGGAAGTCGACTTGAATGTTGGATCAAGTTTGAATGTTGGATAGCCCCCTGAATTTTGGAGCCCGCTAATGACTAGATTTTCAGGGCTGGATTTCAGGGTCCAGTTAGCTATTCCACTGTTTCTACACACAACCCTGGCCACTTCCACTCTTGATACTCAACATCACCATCATCCTGTATTCCTGTGTTCCATCGCGCACATCGCTTGATCGGTCGCCCGGGGCCGACGCGGTTCTGCATTCCAACAGACCAATTATTAGTAGGATTCAGATGCCAGGAATGAACTATAACGGCCTCTAGGGTGTGCGGCGTGTGTGCTGGTTCGAGTGTGGAGTAGGGGTGTTGATAATGTTGACAGTGTTGCCGCGCCTACCTTAGCTAGCAATCACACGCAGCCCAGCTCTGTTAAACTTATACATTGCAATCTGGCCAATTGGTAAGACGATCTAATGCCTAGAGTTGAGCGCGCCGGGTAGATCGGCAAGGTGGTGTGTGTTGCCGACGGTGGCGATGGTGAAAATGAGGAATGTTCGCGCGCAAGGGCTTGGCTGGTTAGCTCGCTCTTTCTTCTAGCCTTGCAGCTATTCACAACAACAATAATAACAACAAGCTCCCTGATTGACTAGATTAGGTTTAGTCATCACCCTGGCCTCCTAACATTTAATATTGGGTCACATTCGATAAGTCCCATTTTTCGGATCACCTTGAATGTTGCGCTCCCCATTTTCCCGCTTGGACCTTATCTTGTGAAGAGAGATTTGGTTGATGCTTCTGCTTCACCGTGCTTCACCCTAAAAAAGAAAGAAAAGAACGACAAAACAATAATGAGTAGGATATGAAGGGAGAGCAAAGAAAAAACACTTACACCCTCCGGAAGAAACTACCCCTCCACCAAATCCCTCCCCTTGGGCACGACATAGGAATGGGGCCAGACAGAAAAGTATGCTTCCTCTGGATACAAGCCCTGAGGTACGGCAGCAGTCTCAGCGCCCGTGAGACCCAGCATATTGGGCTTCCGCGTCAAGCCGGTCAAGGCGAGCATACTGAAGTTTTGACGGGCCTGGGATGGGATGCAGGCGAGCCGGTCGTGGCTGCCGTTGTTTAGGTCGCAAAGTCGGGTTGTGGAAGGAGCCTGTCCACCTGGGGCTGACTGCACAAATCCACCAACTGCCCGCCGTAATGGTCTTGCATAACTTTGCACCCCCTGTCAAGATTACGTTGCTGCCCTCGTCTCCTCTGCATCGAGTCTAGAACCGACGCCGACGCCGACCCCATGGCTTCTCCGAGCGACCGGAATGCTGCTGAAGAGGTGGGGCTTCCAACCTCGCAACATGTCTTATCGAGGGGGAGCGCAATTTCGGTGTAACGCGCTAGGCCGCTTCCGGCAACCACCACCACCAATAACCCTCTCCTAGTAATCGCAGTAATCGGCTGCGCGCACGTGGATAAGCTATCGCCGATAAAGAAATTTTCCACTTATCAGAAGCCCCTGATTTCCAACCACTTCCAACCCCTGTATTTCGAACGCGAACCCCCTACCCCCTCTATAACGCAACGCGCCGTATGCGCTAGGGCCGCTGGCACCACCATCACCACCTCCACCCACCACCAACCACCACCACCATTACTACCATTACTACCATGGCCGACGGCTTGTACGCAGCCGCTAAGGGCCGTGCTTAGGAGGCGCGGAGAGCCGGCCTGCAAGCGAAGAAGGACGAGCAGCTGGCAAATACGACGAGGAGCTATGCTTCAAAGCAGCGCGAGTGGAGGGCGTGGTGCCATAAGCCGCGCGTAAGGCTGGATGGAACCCTCTCTACCTAGCTAGACAGCAAGCTTATTACACCGGATAAACTAGCTGCTTAGCTAAAGGAAGATATCCTCCTACAGCGCGTTAAGGTGCCTAAAAAGCGCCGCGGTTATAACTATACGGAGCTATCACTCCAGGCTAATAAGCAGGCCACTCTCCGTAAGGCTGAAGCTCTTACTGTAACGTTAGCAGTGCTAGTTACTAAGGTGGCTCAAATCCTTGCCGATAACTGTAAGAGCTATATACCGCTATTAACTATAATAATAGTAGCGGTAGTAACTACTAGTAATAAAGAGGAAGGTAACTTCTACACGAAGGGTACAGTAGATACGTATATTACTGCTGTAATTGAGCTCTAGCACGTGTAAGTAGCCTATAGCGGTAAGAATACAGATAACTTATATAGTGCCGCTGTACGTGGCTTTCTGGAACAATGTAACTACTAAAGAAACTAGCTTAACCACACTAACTTTAAAGATCGCGGTGTTAAAGGTATCTAAGCTAAGTATTTTACTGATAAATAGCTTATAATTCAAGAACACTTACTTTACAGAGCAGTTAATATACTGCAGAACTTCCAAACGTGCTTAGATCTTCTTTTCGGCCATTATTACCTCTTACGTAAAGAGAACCACTAAAAGATAAAGCTTACTAACCTCTTTTTACTTAATTACCCTTCTATTAAAAGCCTTACACTATATAACTGCCTTATATTACTTTTACAAGATGGTAAGATAAATAAGATAGCGAAAAAGGAGTTTATAAGGTCTTTACGCTATAAAAACCCCCTTCTTTATACACAGGGCGCCTTAATACAGTTATTCTTCTAGCGATAGCATATTATAAGTAAGCTACTACTTTCTTTTCGCTACCGCTAGGATTAGTATCGAATTAAGGTCTTTATTAGTAAAAATTACAAAGAAGAGCTCTTTTATAACACGTAGTTATAAGAGACCTGGCGTGTTTTTAACGTTATTAACCTCTTTACAGTAAAGAAGACCTATTTACTACGGCAAACCAGAGCTTAAGATATAGAGACTTATAACACTTTACTTATATAAATCTTACAAGTTAGCTATTAGAATTAAAGTGTTCTTTATTAAGTGTACTTTACCCACTTATTATACTAATTTATATATATTATTACTAGCTTTTCTAGATTATTAAGTGATTACTTCCTAGCACGTGTAATACAGGAGCCTCCAGTTACTTTATAAAGCTAGCTTTAGCCTTAAATTAAAGAGTAGGAGCTTCGCTTTAAGGTACGTATATAGTGTTACCAGTAAGTGTAAAGTAGCTTTAATAATAACGACCTTATTAGTAATAACTTCTTTAAGCTTATAAAGCGCTTTTATATTATTCTTCTATAAAACTTAACTATTTTATAATTATAATTTCCATCACTGCCCTTTTTCTCTTATACTCCTTTTCACAGTAATAAGTGGGAGGCTTTTACATATATAGTACAGGCTAATATTACTAATACAGTAAAATTACTAAGCCTTTTATTATAACGCACCTTATTAAAGCTGTATAGCCTTATAAAGAGCACTTACTTTACTATTCTACACAGTAACTAACAGATCGCTAACCAGTTAGCTAATTAAGAAAATAAGTTTCTAAAAGTCTTACTCTTTAATAAGATCCTTATTATAATTACCAGTACTAACTATTTAAAAGCTAACCTTAACTTAGTGTTAAGGGTGCCTACACCTACACTTACACTTACACTTACACTTATATTAATACCTTTACTAAAGCCAGTTATAATAAGTAACCTTACAGCACTGCTTATAGTTTCTAGCCTAAGGAAGGTATTTACAGTTAAGGACGTCTAACATAAGTGGAAAGAAGGCTTTAGAAGTCAGCCTGTAATATAGAAGCTTAAGGCTTAATAGGGAAGCTGTTAGCGCCCTGGAAGCACTATTAGGGTACAGTTTTACCGCCGTAAGGTAATCTGGGATGCTATCTCTTTACGTATATCTAAGGGTTGAAGTGAGGCTAAGGCTGTGGCGGAGGTAAAGTAAATATATAGTGATAGAAGCCTTAACTAGCTTATAAATACCCTTAAGTAGTGTAAGTAACGCCGTAACACCTAAAATCAATAGACAGGGGTCTAAAGTAGCTAAGGAGGGTGGAAATTGCAATTTTAGGGGTTTTCTAAAGCCTCACTATTAATAAATCCGCTTATTATTAGTAATATCCTAGTTTGTAGCCGATTACTATAATTACCTTAGTAAAATAGGCCTACGATAAGTCTATCTTATTAAGGGGGAGTGTAATTTCAGTGTAATACGTTAAGCCACTTTTAATAACTACCACTATTAATAACCCTCTTTTAATAATTATAGTAATTAGTTACGTATATATGGATAAGCTATTACTGATAAAGAAATTTTCCACTTATTAAAAGCCTTTAATTTCTAACCATTTTTAACCCCTATATTTCAAACACAAACCCCTTACCCCCTTTATAACGTAATACACCGTATATGTTAAAGCCGCTAGCACTACCATCACCACCTCCACTTACCACTAACTATTACTATTATTATTACTATTACTACTATAGTTAACAGCTTATACGCAGCTGCTAAGGGCTGTGCTTAAAAGGCATGGAGAGCTAGCCTGTAAGTGAAGAAGGATAAGTAGCTAGTAAATATAACGAGGAGTTATACTTTAAAGCAGTGTAAGTAAAGGGCGTAGTGTTATAAGCCGTGTATAAGGCTGGATGGAACCCTCTCTACCTAGCCAGATAGTGAGCTTATTACGCCGGATAAACTAACTGCTTAGTTAAAGGAAGATATCCTCTTACAGTACGTTAAGGTGCTTAAAAAGTGCTGTAGCTATAACCGTACGGAGTTACCACTTTAGGCTAATAAGTAGGCCGCTCTCTGTAAGGTTAAAGCTCTTATTGTAACGTTAGTAATGCCAGTTATTAAGGCAGCTTGAATCTTTACTAACGACCGTGAGAGCTATATACTGCTATTAATTATAATAACAGTAGTGGCAGCAGTTATTAACGATAAAGAGGAAGGTAACCTTTACACGAAGGGTACGGTAGATACGTATATCGCTACTGTAATCAAGCTCTAGCGTGTGTAAGTAACTTACAGTGGTAAGAATACAGATAACCCACGTGGCGTTACCGTACGTAGCTTTTTAAAATAACGTAACTGTTAAAGAAACTAGCTTAACTATATTAACTTTAAAGATTGCAGTGCTAAAGGTATCCAAGCTAGGTATTTTACTATTAAGTGGCTTACAATTTAAGAACACTTACTTTATAAAGCAGCTAATATGCTGTAAAACTTTTAAACACACTTAAATCTTCTTTTTAACCATTATTACCTCTTATATAGAGAGAACTACTAAAAGATAAAGCTTACTAACCTCTTTTTACTTAATTACCCTTTTACTAAAGGCCTTACGCTATATAGCTACCTTATATTACTTTTATAAAATAGTAAGATAAATAAGATAGTGAAAAAGGAGTTTATAAGGTCTTTACGTTATAAAAACCCCTTTCTTTATACATAAGGTGCCTTAGTATAATTATTCTTCTAGTGATAGTATATTACAGGTAAGCTGCTACTTTCTTTTCGCTATTATTAGGATTAGTATCAAATTAAGGTCCTTATTAGTAAAAATTGCGAAGAAGAGCTCTTTTACAACACGTAGTTATAGGAGATCTAGCGTGTTTTCAGCACTATTAGCCTCTTTACAGTAAAGAAGACCTATTTACTACAGTAAACTAGAGCTTAAGATATAAAGACTTATAACACTTTGCTTATGTAAATCTTACAGGTTAACCGTTAAAATTAAAGCGTTCTTTACTAAGTGTACTTTACTTACTTACTATATTAATTTATACGTATTATTACTAGCTTTTCTAGATTACTAGGTAATTACTTCCTAATACGTATAATATAAGAGCCTCTAACTATTTTATAAAGCTAGTTTTAGCTTTAAATTAAAGAGTAGGAGCTCCGCTTTAAGGCACGTGTATAGTATTACTAGTAGGTATAAAGTGGTTTTAATAATAACGACTTTACTAGTAATAGCTTCCTTAAGTTTATAAGGCGCCTTTATATTATTCTTCTATAAGACTTAGCTGTTTTATAATTATAATTTCCATTACTGCCTTTTTTCTCTTACGCCCTTTTTCACAGTAATAAGTAAGAGGCTTTTACACGTGCAGTATAGGCTAGTATTACTAATATAATAAAACCACTAAGCTTTTTATTATAACACACCTTACTAAAGCTATATAGCTTTATAAAAAGCACTTACTTTACTATTTTACATAATAGTTAACAGATTACTAACTAGTTAACTAATTAAGAAAATAAGCTTTTAAAAGTCTTACTCTTTAGTAAGATCTTTATTATAATTACCAGTACTAGCTATTTAAAAGCTAACCTTAACCTAATATTAAGGGTGCCTACACTTACACCTATACCTACATCTACACTTACATTAACACCTTTATTAAAGCTAGCCATAATAAGTAACCTTACAGCACCACTTATAGTTTCTAACTTAAGGAAGGTATTTACAGTTAAGGACGTCTAACGTAAGTAGAAAGAAAGCTTTAGAGGTCAGCCTGTAATATAGAAGTTTAAGGCTTAATAGGGAAGCTGTTAACGCCTTAGAAGCATTATTAAAGTATAGTTTTACTACTATAAGGTAATCTGGGATACTATCTTTTTACGTATATTTAAGGGTTAAAGTAAGGTTAAGGCTATAGTGGAGGTAGAGTAAATATATAGTAATGGAAACCTTAATTAACTTATAAATACCCTTAAGCAGCATAAGTAATGCTGTAACGCCTAAAATTGATAGATAGAGGTTTAAAGTAACTAAGGAGGGTGGAAATTACAATTTCAGGGGTTTTTTAAGGCCTTACTGTTAATAAATCTGCTTATTATTAGTAATATCCTAATCTGCAGCTAATTACTGTAATTACCTTAATAAAATAAGCTTATAATAAGTCTATCTTATTAAGGGGGAGTGTAATTTCGGTGTAACGCGTTAAGCCACTTCTAATAACTATTACTATTAATAACCCTCTCTTAATAATTACAGTAATTAGCTACGTATACGTGGATAAGCTATTGCTAATAAAGAAATTTTCCACTTATTAGAAGCCTTTAATTTCTAACTACTTCTAACCCTTATATTTCGAATGTAAACCCCTTACCCCTTTTATAACGTAACGCGTTATATACGTTAAGGCTGCTAGCACTACTATCACTACCTTTACCTACTATTAACTACCACTATTATCACTACCATTACTATTATAGCTGACGGCTTATATGTAGCTGTTAAGGGCCGTGCTTAGGAGGTGTGGAGAGCTAGCCTGTAAGTAAAAAAGGATAAACAGTTAGTAAATACAATAAAGAGTTATGTTTTAAAGTAACGTAAGTAAAGGGTGTAGTGCTATAAGCTGCGCGTAAGGCTGGATAGAACCCTCTTTACCTAGCTAGACAGTAAGCTTATTACGTTAGATAAACTAGCTACTTAGCTGAAGGAAAATATCCTCCTACAGTACGTTAAGGTGCTTAAAAAGCGCCGCAGCTATAATTATATAGAGCTATTACTCTAAGCTAATAAGTAGGCCGCTTTCTGTAAAGTTAAAGCTCTTACTATAACGTTAGCAGTATTAGTTACTAAGGCAGCTTAAATCCTTACTAATAACTGTAAGAGTTATATATTACTATTAACTATAACAGTAATAGCGGCAGTAGTTACTAGCGATAGAGAGGAAGGTAACCTTTACACAAAGGGTATAGTAGATGTGTATATTGCCACTGTAATTAAGCTCTAACGTGTGTAAGTAGCTTACAGCGGTAAGAATATAGATAACCTACACGGCACTACTATACGTGGCTTTTTAAAATAACGTAATTATTAAAGAAACCAGCTTAACTATATTAACTTTAAGGATTGCGGTATTAAAGGTATTTAAGCTAGGTATTTTACTGCTAAGTGGCTTATAATTTAAGAACACCTACTTTACAGAGTAACTAATATACTGTAGAATTTCCAAATATACTTAGATCTTCTTTTCAGCCATTATTATCTCCTACATAGAGAGAATTATTAAAAGATAAAGCTTACTAACCTCTTTTTACTTAATTACCTTTTACTAAAGGCCTTACGTTATATGGCTGCCTTATATCACTTTTATAAGATAGTAAGATAAATAAGATAATAAAAAAGGAGTTTATAAAGTCTTTACGTTATAAAAACCCCTTTCTTTATATACAGGGCGCCTTAATATAGTTATTCTTCTAGTGATAATATATTATAGGTAAGCCGCTACCTTCTTTTCGCTACTGCTAAGATTAGTATCGAATTAAAGTCCTTATTAGTAAAAATCGCGAAGAAGAGCTCTCTTATAACATACAGTTACAGGAGACCTAGTGTGTTTTTAGCACTATTAGCTTCTTTACAGCAAAGAAGACCCATTTATTACGGTAAACCGGAGCCTAAGATATAGAGATTTATAACACTTCGCTTACGTAAATCTTATAAGTTAGCTGTTAGAATTAGAGCGTTCTTTACTAGGTATACCTTACCTATTTATTATACTAATTTATACGTATTATTACTAGCTTTTCTAAATTATTAAGTAATTACTTTCTAACATGTGTAATATAGGAGCCTTTAGTTACTTTATAAAGTTAGCTTTAGCCTTAGATTAAAGAGTGGGAGCTCCGCTTTAAGATGCGTGTATAGTGTTACTAATAAGCGTAAGGCGGCTTTAATAATAACAACCTTACTAATAATAGCTTCCTTAAGCTTATAAGGTGCCTTTATATTATTCTTTTACAGGACTTAGCCGTTTTATAATTATAATTTCCATTACTGCCCTTTTTCTCTTACGCCCCTTTTTACAGTAATAAGTAAGAGGCTTTTACACGTGCAGTACAGGCCAGTACTACTAATATAGTAAAATTATTAAGCCTTTTATTATAATATGCTTTATTAAAGCTATATAGCTTTATAAAGAGCACTCGCTTTACTATTCTATACAGTAATTAATAAATTGCTAGCTAATTAGCTAATTAAGAAAATAAGCTTTTAAAAGTCTTACTCTTTAATAAGATCCTTATTATAATTACCAGTACTAGCTATTTAAAAGCTAACCTTAACTTAGTGTTAAAGGTGTTTATACTTACACTTACACTTACACTTATACTTACATTAACACCTTTACTAAAGCTAACCGCAGTAAGTAACTTTATAGCACTGCTTATAGTTTCTAGCCTAAGGAAGGTATTTACGGTTAAGGACGTCTAATATGAGTGGAAAGAAGGCTTTAAAGGTCAGCCTGTAATATAAAAGCTTAAAGCTTAATGGGGAAGTTATTAACGCCTTAAAAGTATTATTAAGGTACAGTTTTACTGCCGTAAGGTAATCTGGGATACTATCTCTTCACGTATATCCAGGGGTTAAAGTAAGGTTAAGGTTATAATGGAAGTAAAGTAAATATATAGTAATAAAAGCTTTAACTAGCTTATAAATACCCTTAAGCAGCGTAAGTAATGCTGTAACGTTTAAAATCGATAGATAGGGGTCTGAAGTAGCTAAGGAGGGTAGAAATTGCAATTTTAAGGGTTTTCTAAAGCCTTACTGTTAATAAATCCACTTATTATTAGTAATATCCTAGTCTGCAGCTAATTACTACGATTACCTTAGCAAAATAAGCTTACGATAAGTCTATCTTATCAAGGGGGAGTGTAATTTCGGTATAACACGTTAAGCCGCTTCCGGCAACCACCATTACTAATAACCCTTTCTTAATAATCACAGTAATTAACTGTGCGTATGTAGATAAGCTATCGCTAATAAAGAAATTTTCCACTTATTAAAAGCTCTTAATTTCTAACTACTTTTAACTCCTGTATTTTAAACGCAAACCCCTTATCCCTTTTATAACGCAACACACTATATACGTTAGGGCTGCTAGTATTACTATCACTATCTTTACTTATTACTAATTACTACCACCATCACTATTATCACTACTATAGCTGATAGCTTATACGTAGCCGTTAAGGGCTGTGCTTAAGAGATGTAGAGAGTTAGCTTATAAGTGAAAAAAGATAAGTAATTAGTAAATATAACAAGGAGCTATACTTTAAAGTAACGTAAGTGGAAGGCGTAATACTATAAGCTACGCGTAAGGTTAGATAGAACCCTTTTTACCTAGCTAAATAGCGAGTTTATTACGCTAAATAAACTAACTGCTTAGCTAAAGGAAGATATCCTCTTACAGCGCATTAAGGTACTTAAGAAGCGCCGCGGCTATAACTGTATAAAACCACCACTTTAAGCTAATAAGCAGGCCGCTTTCTGTAAAGCTAAAGCTCTCGCCGTAACGTTAGTAATGCTAGTTACTAAAGCAGCTTAAATCCTTACTGATAACTGTAAGAGTTATATACCGCTATTAATTATAACTGTTGAAAAGCAAAAGGGGTCAAGGCATTGGAAAACAGTGTGTGTTAAAGGTGATTAATTCTTTCTATCTTCAAGAGTGGAAGCCGTGTTATTATAGCCGTGAGGGTGGCCAGTGCACGGAGTGCATTGGCCACCCTCGCTTCTGCGAAGCGAGGTTAGCTGACTGAATACGAGGTTGGCAGTGGAGTCTGGCGTTCTTGGCTGTGCAGATCCACGGATGCAGCCGCGGAGCGGCTGTGTGGATCCAGCCACACTGTTCTAGCCACACTAGCCGGGTTAGGGTTGTAAAAACCCAACACCCCCCCGTAGTCTAACGTCTTTATTATAAAGGCTTAGACTAGCTCTTATTATTATTATTATATAGAGGAAAAAATAAACCTCTTTATAGTACTTATTTAAAGGAAAAAGTTATTATTTATTATAAAACCTCTTTATTTTATTTAGAGGAAAAATTATTATTATTTATAGTAAAACCTCTGTATTCGAAGGAAAATCTTTATAATTAGATAAAAAACCTTCTTATTTTTCTACCCCCCCGGGCTGATATTTTTCAAGCCCGATTTTATTGCGCCATATATTAAGTATAGGGCCGGTTATTGGTTTTGTTAAGG
>Ga0247758_1001543_pt1 | contig 16476 bp, 14 predicted proteins | sample UWRJL156409C4_FD_180950 | JGI IMG/M metagenome (GOLD analysis project Ga0247758, IMG submission 180950) | Plant litter microbial communities from Arlington Agricultural Research Station in Wisconsin, United States - UWRJ-L156-409C-4 | ecosystem: Environmental > Terrestrial > Plant litter >...
ACTTACGCGAAGTAGCGTTCGTGAAGGGGCGATTCCGGGTTGGTGGGATACGCGGGGAGAAAGGCCTTCTTGAACCCCGGCCCGACAACTATCTCGGTGGTCGTAGGGAAGGTGGACACATCACCGATATGATCAAAATGCCAATGACTCCAGATAATACTGCTGATCTCAGTCAAGTTCACCCCGCCATCCTCAAGCACCTCAGCCACGTGCTTCTTAATTTGGATGTCCCAGCCGAAATCCTTGAGCTGCTGCACTATGGCTGGGGTATACGAGTTGAACGGATCAGGCGATACGGAGAGGTCGAAGACGGCCTTTTGGCCGGTGGAGCTTTCGATCAGGAAACACCATGCTGGAGCGGGGGGCATTATATCCAAGCCTTTGAGCTTGGGGGTTAAGAAGACCGTGTCGGGGATGTTGCTGATTTGGAGGGTTGAGTCAATGATGCTCACACGGGCGGTTGCTCCGGGCGGGATGGGGAAGAGATCGCGTGCCAGTGCTGGCAGGGCCGCAAGCCCAAGAGCGATGAGGGCTGAGGCGGCCCGCATTTCTGAGATGCTGAGCGACGACTCGGAGTGGGTTGGATATCTCTGCCAGGGGATAGGACGACCGCGGGATTGTGGTGAATATTGTGATGGGTTTATATCATCATCGTACTCAAACCCATCGGGCATGTACTTCGGTGCTGCTTCTACCATGGTGAACAACCAACAACCCACACCTCCCCGCCAACCACCCGTTTCCGCACTCCTGTCCGCCGCTCCCGCCCACCAACAGCCCAAAAAGCCAATATTTCCACCCTTGCATCTGCTGTCATCATTTATCCGATCACTTCGCACAGTCGTATTGCCAGGATTCTGCGCATCCCGCACCTCCCGGCTTACTGAAACTGCACCATCCCGATCCTGAAGCGGGGCTTCCCGCCCCATCGGCGCATAATAGGTAATATCGACATGATCCATCTGCGGCCGCCTGATTTCTAAGATGGATTTATAACATGCAAGTCACGCGCGAGAACGTCACTGTCTAACATTGGCTAGCATCACGTTGGATGTTGGATGACCTAATCTCACCCTCGAGAACATCCTGACGCAATGACATTGGCCCGTGCCGAATCCGAGTGCGAGTCCGAGTGTGTTTAACGCCTAACTCCGATACCTCAGCTTCATGGTGGCTTCGGAGATTGTTGCATTGTAGATCCAACAAAGTGGTGACCAAAAAGAGAGATTCGACAGCGCCAGTGCCTCATACCTCCGCCGAGTCCTTCTCCGCTGCACGGGGGGGTGGCTGCCCTGAAAGTCCATGACCATGGGAGGCACTCTCTTCGAAGCCTAATTCCATGTTAGTACCTCAATCTCCAGCCATGGTTCGATATAGGCCTAGCATGTTACTTACCCAGTCGTATCGAAGATGCACGTCTTCAACCTCTTCCATCTCACGGGCGGTGAACTTCACACCACTTCCACCAAACAGAGGAGCAAACCGAGACATTGCAGATTGGATTCCAGGTCCTGACCCGGCACTCAATAGGCCCCAGTTGGTGCTGAGGATGATTTCCTGCAATCTGGCAGGCTCTGCTAGTGGAACAGGGAAGGTTGGTGTTTGTAGAACTCAATGGGAGTCGGATTTCGTGGCTGAAAGCTGGGGTAGTATAGCGACGTCTCGGTTTCGTGGATTGACCGCTTTCTGGCGCCCCAAAAATCGATGAGGTGTAGGATGACAAGGGAGGGAGGGAGGGCCACGTAATACGCCAGTCTCTAGTCAGACAATTCATGGCTTCTTCCAAACAGCCAAACCGATTCTGTGTTAACATGTCTCAGGGAAACAAGGCTATTGAGGCTAATTAAGAGAGCGGGGACGCTGGATGTCAGTGTCCCGGACCAGTTGTTGAGCCCGCTGGTTAGAGTCAGATGTACCAAGGTGGCTGATACCAGAGACAGCGCCGATGAGAGGTCGGTTGGATTCAGGTTGGCATGATTCCAATTCTCCATGGCCAAGTGAAAGGGATCCATGTACTCGGCTTCGAGGCGAACGATATTCGGGAATGCTTCGACCAGAGCTTTGCAAACGTGGTTCGCGACTTGGCGTGGTTGCTGCGAGCATGGTCGGGTTGTCCAACTTCTGATTCCCATAGCTGCTTGGGGGCCATCAGGCGTCCTCTTGGCTGGAGATACCCAAAGATTTGCGCCGTAGGTTCGGCTGGGAGGCCCTCAAGCCGTCCGCTAGGGGTTCCGGCTGTTGCCATCGGGCGTGATAGGACCGTTGTTTCTCTTGGCGTTGCTGCTGTCACGGTTGTTGTAAAAGGAACAATGGAACAGGCGGGCTCTCCGTTGGCCAAGTACCTTGGTTGAAACTCAGCGGTGTGGTGGTGTCCGAGGGCACATGCAAGATGAGTTGGCGTACGCGGGAAGGTCTCTCTGTTTCTACTAGCCTGCTCCTTCCCTTCTTTCCGCATGCTATTTGCCTACCTACATCGGGCCAGACCTCTTCTCCACACGACTTTGTTCAGCCATCAATCTTCCATGCGGCTAAAGCTATGTTCTTTGCTGTATGTGCAAACATCCCTCTCGTTATGCCCTAACTGGCCAAATACGCTTTTACCACGTCCCACAGTCATTAGGCAGAACCAGAAACTTTACAGAAAGAGCGCACAAGTGCCTCCCGTCCACATTCCCGCTCTGCTGGTAGCTGCTGTAGTCAAACAACCGCCCTTGCTACCCATTCCTTCTTTCCCTTACGTCATGGCATCAGGGCACCAACCAAACCCCCTCCTCAGCAAACACCCCTCAAATCCTCACATTCAAAATGGAAGCCACCTATGAACAACTCCATACACCCGCAGCACATACCAATGCAAAAGGACACCATGCTCCGTCCGATCCGGGGCAACAAATCCAGAATCCGCATCTTCCAGCCCCGGAAAGAAACCCACGTACTCCGGTCTTCTCCACTGGCTTTGCTTCACACCCCTGCATCGAGATGTTGAACTACAACGAGTCCTGTGCGCCCGTCGCCACAAACACAGGCTTGGTGTACGCTGCCGCCGGTTGCAGCAGGGATAAGATGTCGTCCGCCCTCTCCGGCGGCGAGACTGTCTTCTCCGCGGAATTCTAGTGGCGAAAGGGTGGGGCTGAAGTCGCCTGAAAAAGGGATGCTCAAGGGTGCCTTGGAAGGAAGTAAGCGTGTACTGAACGACGGCTGCTTCGTTCAGGGGGTTCGGTGGATCTGCAAAGACCACGCTCTGGCCGGTGAGGGCGACGTTGAAGATTGCCGCCGAGCATTGCTGGGCAGTACTGACTGCCATGCCTTAAAGAGCGAGGACGGTGGCAGCATGAGGGGGGTGTATTATCTTAAGTGTTTGAAGATAGGATAAGGGTTGCGGCGTTTCAACTTGCCCGCTTTGCATGCTTTGCATGCCTTGTGCCTGTTCTTTTTGGCTTTGGCTTGCTCTGACGTCTCCTACAATCCTATCTCCGATGAATGTTGGGAATAAACGTTCGTGCCTGTCAAGCCACCACCGCGCAGCCATGGCGAGCTGGGGGCATATATCCCGCAAATATTGCATTGCACTTGACGGAGCACTACTTGTCTTCTTGGAATTATCTGCTCCAAGTTACGTAACACCGATATAGCTGCATTAATACCGCGAGAGAGAGTAACACCGAGATAATTACATTCCAGGACCAAGGCTCTCCATTGCGGGATGCGGGAGGCTGAGAAATACGCCTGGCCTTTGGTTAGTAGTGATGATTCATTTCAGGCACTTCGTGGGGTATCCAGATCTGGACGGTGGGAGTGGGGGTAGGAGGGAGGGAAACTCAGATGATGTCCGGATAGTCAATAGTAGCCAGCAGGCACTAGGGGAAAGAACGATGTTTTTTCACGCTAAAGTTCTTACATTACAACTACTTTGAAGAGGCTCGAGACTACGTATATACGCCACGGAAAAAAAGGGAAAGGTCCAAAACTACCCACTTATCATCGGGAGACGAGAAAAGTACATAGAGCCGCCGTCATAACCACAGAGAACCGCAAAAAAACTGGATGTGAATACTCTGGAACCATTCATAACACAAAAAGCAATGCAAATCTATCGTCGGACACTCCATCCCGTGGCGCGCTGCTGGACCACTGACTGTGATCGATGGCCTTATCTCCTCTGTTTTTTTGCCAACCTCTTGACGCCATAACGCCTATAATGCTTGTCGTGCCACCCACTGGCGCGTCAAAACCCGACGGCGTCTCAAGACAGCAATTATCCGCCTCCATTCTGTGTGGCGGATTTCCTCCGATCCGGATCAGCCGCCTGATACAGCAGCTCGTACGGGATTTCTCCCGGCGCGGGGACTTTGGGGTATTTCGAGAGCTCTCCCGGGCCGTCCAGTTGCTCGGATTTGAGTTTCTTGAGAGCTTCCTTGCTCTTCTCGACCTCCTTGGGGTCTTTGCCGAACCTGACCACCTCTGCGAGCCTTTTGGACTCCTTCAAGAACGGCTTCTGGAACTCGAAGACGTCTAAGCCAACTGCGTACGTTTCATGTGCGTGCTTGACTGAGGATGAATGAATGAGCCATTCCGCTTCGTCTTGGGTGGCCTTTAGGGCGCCGATGAGGAATACTTCGAAAATTCTACTCAGGCTGTGGCCGTCAATGCCGCCGAGATCGCCCACCTTGGTACCAAAGACTCGATGAGGTGACTCCGTGTTGTATCGCGGCAATTCCGCACTCATGATTCCCAGCGCTCGCATGACGTCGTCGCCTACGGCGCCCATAGCGGCGCAGCCGTCGTATGCAATCACCTTGGCTAGAGGTAGTACCTCTTCAAAGCCGGGTGTCGGCTCCTGGAGCCTGACATATTCATCCGACCCGGGGGTCAGCACGAGACGAGTCTGGAGATACCACTCGGGGTTGAGCCGCTGCATAAACGGCGCGTTGTAAGGGTCCCAATAGAACTTGAACTCTTGCCGGCGGTAGAGCCATCTTAAGTGAGCGCCGATCGGACCGAGGCCAGCCAGCTTCGTGATGGCGCTGCCGTCGAGTATGGCTACCTTGGCCACCTCGCGAGACCACGTGTCGGAGGGTAGGCCGTACTTTGCGAGGCATTGCGTGTAGTTCTTGGCACCCTCGAAATTCCAAGCATTGTTGGCCATGTTTGCGAGGGGCTCTATTTTCCAGGGATCAGGGCCGTCGGGAGTGCTGGTCACCGTGTAGCCGCCTTGCGAAACAAACTTTTTGAAATGCTTCTTCAAGAATTTAGCACCTTCTTCTTCTCTTTTGGCATCTGCTCTAGTTGGAATGGGTTCGATGACGGCTTCGGGCTTCTTTGCACTGTCCTTAGAATCGCTTCCACCATCCATGGAATCCTTTGCGGCGTCTATGGAAGCCTGTTCGGGGACCGATTCGGGGGGCGGTTCGGGGGCCTTTCTGGGACCGAGCTTGGAATCGAAGTACTCGGAAATATCTTGAAGGGAGGAGATAAGCAGCACTGTGAGTGGCTCCTTCCCCTTGGTGTCTACCTCAAGTGCCAGCTTCTCGAGAAGTTCGCATCCAGGTAGGAAGGGGTCCCTGTTCCACTCCTTCTCCGCAAAAGTGATGTTCTTGAGTTCGTAGTACGACCCGATCTCCCAGTGTTTGTTTTCCTCGGCAAGCTCAGCAGGGTCGCCATAACCATTTGTGCCCTGGGCGACTGGAATGTGGGCGAGACCAAGCAAATGCACGACGGTGCGTAAAAATTTGGCACGCTCTAGGGAAGCGCCGTGGTTCGCGATGAAGCCCGCGAGCTCGACGGCGCCCAGGCGATGCATCTCGCTCAGAAAGATGATAGCGAGCAGGTCGTCGTAGTCCTGCTCAATGTCGGTCACGACCACGATGCGCGGCCGGTCCGACGGCCCGCGCGCCTTGAGCACCGGAATGAGTTTTTCGTAAATGCGATACTCCTTGCTTCCCGGGACATAGCCGCCGGGGATCAACTTGCGCCAGGCATCCTCGTCAAAGACCGGCGACGGGAGCGCTGCGGCAACCCACTTCTCCTGCTCCGACGATGTTTTGGGCTCACTCATGCTGCCGCGTGCGAACTGGACCGGCCCGAATGACAGTTGCTAACGACGTCGCTGCCGATTGATGCGTGCGGTGGGAAGCTGGAAAGATGAATAGTTGATGTCGCTCTCCTCGGCAGACGGAGCCTGATGGCCTTTTGGTGGGGTTGGCGCTGGGTGTGCGATGGTGTATCGCGGGGCAGCGAGCCTGCCTGGAGACAATCTCGATGAGTTTTGGAGAGCGGGGGCAGCGGGGATCGTGGAACGTGGCTGTGCCTGGCGTTAGGTATCAGTGTGGCGGCTCGAGTGGGAATAATTTCGCAGCTGGGCGTTGGGCTGTCGGATTGGCTGATTCGCTACCAGAATCTTATCTCGGCCGTCGCTGCGGGGCGGTAAAAAGATGGCGAGGTATTAAAGCCCCTCCCAGTCTCCAACCCTTAACTTTTAGGTTGCGAGGCTGTGTAGCAGCTGCCTGGGACCGTAATGTAGTCGCTCCAGAAGCTAAGCTGTGATTGGCTGGCGTTCAATGCTGATGCCCGAACTCTGTGTCCAGAACTCCAAAACGATTGGAACGAGCCTGGGGGATAGGATGCTTTATACTGGAGTGCTGCAGGCATAATACGGATGCACTGAGGCAGACAGATCCGGCATCGCATCTTTTGTGGGCTCGGGTGGGTGAAGTCCCTTTGTGCATCCCGTGGAGTTCGCACTTGATACCTGATTGCTGCGGCAAGCACGACACATGTGACGTGACTCAAATTATCGATCAGATGCCAGGCGCAGCATCGCAACATCATGCCCTTTGACTGACACAATGTCACTCAATTCAACTCCGCGTTCTAGGTTTGACACTAGACTGATAGCAAAGATTGCGCCACAGCCCAAGGTGCCCCTAGCCACCAGCAAACATCATTCACCTTTGACTCTTTGTCGCCACATCTCGTTTGCAGATGGCGGCATCCTCGGCCGAGGTAGAACATAATTTAAAACAAACCGCAGGCTGGGTGCGATTTCTCTGGTTTTGTTATGGGATGGTTTCTCGGGGCGTAGGTCCGTAAAACGCTCGTATTGCCAACCCTCGACAAGCGAAGGCGCGATATGGACTTGGATCAGTCCGTACCTAAATACTGGCACTCACTAGCGACAAAATAAACACTTCTTCAGTTCTTTGCTAGGTGCCGTGTTTTAGGGGGGGATTAAGCAACTTTGGCCGCGATAGAATTACTGACGAATTGGGTCTTCGAAGCAATGACACGTAACCTGTTATGTTGCCATTAATAAAAGTCGGCCTGCCTGACGGACTGAGTTAAGGGATCGCATAGCTGCTTGGTACTAAAGACGGTTTTCGTGGGGACTGTATCTCACTATTTCTTAGCTAATGGACATGGAATTTCAACATCCCCCAAAGCACGTCGCCGAGAATTACTAAAGGAAACAATTAAAATAGGTACAGGTAAAAAGCAAGAGTCACGCATGGCACGGACCACAAACAGTTCACATATATATATTTTTTACGCCGGAAATAATTCAACACTGAAACGCAATGCCCTGTCAGCATCTGAGGCCTCCTCGTTGAAGATTACCTAAGTTGCCGTAAGGCTCCGAGTCTGTCCCTGGGTTACTAATCACCTTGTTTCACCCCCAACCCCAAGCGCCCCCTAAATCGTGGCTTGCCAGCTCATTCCGTGGCTGTTACAGACCATTCCGAGGCGCCTAGGTATCGACGCACTCATGCTGAAGCAAAAGAAGAAACAGAGCGCATGCGGCTGCAAATATTAAGCGCCATCTCAGGGGGCGCCAGCTTTACAGCCGTCGGAGTCGCGGGTGTCCTCAAATATGAGCCGCATCCCGTATCTCCTTCTTCGAATCTTCTCGGAGCCCCTTCTCTCAGGTTTCACCTCTTCGCAGTCGTATTCTCACACTGCACTGTCTCCCGTTATTTTTCTTTGCTTTTCTCTTCCCTCAGTTCCTTCGGTCCAGCACCATCAAGATGGAGGCACAGAAACCAGCCCCCAAGTACACCTCCCCGAAGGGAATGTGGGCATCCAAGCTCATCCTCCGGTCCATCATGCTAATCTTCTCCATCACCCTCCTCGCACTGGCCGGATCGCTCATGGACCTGGGTCCCTTCTCGTACATCCCTTTCCTAATTGTCGCACCTGCGGGATTTCTCTCCCTCTCCTGGAATTTGGCCGAGGGCATCTGCATCGTGACGCGGGGAGGGCATCGGGGGATTCACCCGGGCGCAAATGTCGGTCTGGATCTCATCCTCTGGCTGGGCTTGACTGGCATGTGTGTTACTCTTGCGCTTCTAGGCGTGGGGGAATCTCTTGCCTCCGGCGACGAGTCATCCAGCAGCAGCTATTCCGACATCTTGGACGCTCGAGACCATATAGACAGCAGCTTTTCGACGGAAAGCGACGTGGTCAACACTGTGAGTGGTATCGCGAGGAAGGGTCAAGCTCTGCTGGGAATTGGCGCCGTTCTGGAGTGAGTTTCAGGTTGAGCGGACTGTTGGGCATGATGAAGCTAACAACCTCGGATAGCATCTTGCACTTCATCACATTCGTCATCGCTTGCTACGAGACCAATGTGCGTAATCGCATGGGGAGGAGACAGACCGTCGTCATGGTTCAGAACACACCGGCAGCGATGCAACCCGCGTTCTATGGTCAGACAGGGCACACCCAGCCGGTCTATCCTCAAACCATGTTCTCTGGCCAACAGCAGCCCGTCGCCGGACTGCAGATGTACTATCCCCCGGCAGCATCCCCGGTCTTCAACCATTCTCCCCACATGCAGCCCGCTCAACAAGCTCTTTATCCAACGAAAGACATCGAAGCCTACCAAGGCCAGCCGTCGACTCCGTTGCCGCCACCACTCGTGTATCCCACCAGCAGTCCGATGTCTTCCGTATCAGAGCTCGTCTCGCAAAAAAGAAACTGAGGGCACCTACCATGCGTGTTGGATCGGCCCAGGTGTGACAAAGGTCTCTTTTGCAGCAAGGATTACGGGACAGAGTATTGGGAATCGTCGATGCGGCTTTGTATTGAATAGAGGGACACTGTGCTAAAATTGATTTGCTTCTTTCCATTCTCGCGCCTCTTTATCATACTTTGAACAAGGTCCTCTCTGTCACCATAATGTCAGGACCTTGCTCTGCAGGGCTTCCCTTTGAAGACCTTTCTCCCGGGGCGATTCTTTCGTTGGCCTTGGTTCAGGATACCCCCTTGCGTTAGGCACGGCAAAGTCAGGGGGGAACTTCCTCTCTTCCTTGGCAGTTGCTACCGACCGGATGACCTCCTCGACCAGCTCACGTTGACGAAGCCTGAAATATCCAATGCGATCGTACCCACCGTCGGGGCTATCATCATTCGTCGCAATGAGGATTCCATGCACCTCCCCTTTAGGGTTCTGCCGCCAGAGATCTACTGCGCCGACCTCACTAGCTCCCTTTGTGGGGTAAGATATCAGAGCCAACGGCAAAATGTATCGTGCCCTCTTGGTTGGTACAGATGAAAGTTCTGGATCGTCATACACAATCTCCACCGATTCTGACTCGATGATCTTGTCGACGGGAAAGAGGTCACACAAGTGCGATATGTGGAGGCCGGGCCCTCGTGTTTCAGAGGGTAGTCCAGAAGTGGCGACCTCCTTGATGAGTGGAATCACATGGATGGGGCGCCATATCCGGTCTCTTGACTGGCTCGGTACTGGAGGTTGGACATGTCGTAGGCCCCGTCCCCCGTTCTGTTTCCGTATTTCCTCCCTTGGCGTCGATCCCAGTGATATTTCCGCGAGACCGTGAGAGAAGGGTGCGTTGGTACTGGTCCACGACCATGTGGGCGTCTCGAGCAATGGACTTTTGCCAGCCTTTGGCAAGACATTGCCCTCCCCGCTCCGAAACCAAAGCAGATTCAGAGGCAGCAGGCCCAGCCAAACCCCCTCAAAGCATTGGACGTGATCTCCATCGACGTTGTGAGCCTTCGTTATGAGGGACACGACGCCCTTCATGGCATCCAACTTTGAAGCCGTTGACGATTGTTCGAAGGACAGGTACGCTCCAACAAGACCGAACCAAGCCTCATTCAAGGCCAGCTTCTCTGCCCAGCAGTTGTTGTGCTCCTCTTCTTCTGGCTCACTCCTCCCATCGACACCCCGGCGTAATAGCCGATGGAATGATCCACAATGTCTTCTCCAAGCCCTGATCCCCTGTAGCCGCTCGAGTTGCTCCTGCACAGTGGGAGCGTGTGTAGGCTGTGGCGTTGGCACCACGAGTGTCTCGAACTTCCATACCCCTTTCTCAGCATCGACCACCTTCTTCCTAGTCCAGTATGTGTATGTCAGATTAAGAGGTGTCGAATCGGCGCCCAAGGAAGGGTCTCGGTGGTGCGATCTGGGTTTCGATTGGCAGACGGCGGATTGAGGGAGATATGGTATGCCACGCGGATGAAGGCTGGAGGCGCGTAGGGTGTTGCACTCGAAGAAGACAGGCTCGTCCTCGCAAACAAATAGAAGCCGGCGCGAAAGCAGTCTCTCTTGGAACGACCATCGTTGGCGGTTGGGTGGATGACTGTCAACGCAGCGTTCGAACAACACATCAATCCCCGCAGAGCTCTCCCCCTTTGGAGTTATCGGGGCCCTCGCGACGAAAGCGGACTGTTTTCCCCGTGTCGACGAGGTGTTTAAAAGGAGAGGGCAGTCATCGAATCGACGGGCGCTTTTCGATAGCAAATCCGTGGGCTCTGCGGTCGAAACAGTGCAGGTGGCATGAGCGTAGACAAGCGCGAGTGTCGTATGCGACTCGTCCGGCAGGATGTCGCCTCGAGCGCTGCGCTCTGCGCAGAGGTCGTCGATCCACAGATAACGGAAGCCGAGCCGGCAAGCAATGCTGACTGCCCGCTGACATGCCCCGGGGAGCACCTCGGAGGGTACGGGGCATCGATGCTGGTGGCGCAGAGGTGAACAATGGTCGGCTGAGCTTTCAGTGGCGGGGTCTTCTGCGGTCTCACTGCCGTTCCTTCCCCAAGAGCGACCGAACACAATGTAGGCAGGTACGCAGTCGTACCTCTGGCTACCTGTCTCCACAAGCTTGACAGAAATCGTGCCAGCGGGCTTCTCGTCCTCGCCGACGCAGCATTGCGGCTGTACAATCTCGACCAGTCTCGATGGTATGAACGGTACAGGCGGTACCGTGCAACCCCCTGGTCCAGCAAAATCGTTCTGGCAGAGTTCGTGGCCACCGGAACAACTTTCGATCCACGTTTTCGCAGCGCTCCAATTTGAGGAATCGTCCATTGTCCATTCCGGCATGACTGTTTCGGATTCGTCGACTTCGATCACCAGCGGGTGCGCTTCTTCTGCCCCGCGCCCGTCGAGCCGCATCCTCAGTTGCGACAGCCCAGTCCTCCAGGATCTCTGTTGCCAAATGCACGCCCTCAAAGTTTCTTCCACATTCGACCCGCCGTCACGATGCAAAATTTGAAGTGGCCCCGTGCCTTTCTCGTCCCTCCTGGTGAGAATGTCACACCGTTCGGCAATGGAATCCTCGCTGATCGACAGCAACAATAAGCTGCATAAGTGGCAGTGCTTCGCACACTGCCGAAGCATCTTCAAGGAGTGATGCTGCCAACGCTCGCTCGATCGTGTTAGGCGGAAGGGCCAATCAGATCCAGTGAGGAGGCGGGAGCCAGTGACCATGGTCTTGCACACGCTGCAAAGCTTGCCCCGGGAGTCGAGTCGTTCTTGCTTGCGTTGATACCCAGGCATCGAGACAACGAAGCACTTGGCGGCCAGCCATCCCGGAGCTCCAAGCAGGACTGCAATCTCTCTGGTGAGCAACTTTATCGAAAGGACTGGTAAATCAATGCAGCCGAATCTGACGATCTCGAGCAGGAGTCGCCGCAGACGGTACTTAAGCGAAATGTACCCGCAGCAGTAACAAGCCAGCAAGACGGGGGGGATGAGGGCGGCGAGGAGGCTTAGTTCCTGGGTTTGAACAGTATGGACCACCAGCCACACCGAGAGGCCCATCAGGGCGGTGCCAAAGAAGAGCAGCAGCTGAAACAAGCGCACTCCCTCGTTGGCGGCGACCGAGACGTACGCATGGCCCAAACCGGTGACTTCCGCGTCCGAGTCTGTTGGTTCGAGGTCTGCGAAGCATGCTGCCAGACAACCTGGCTCGGGCGCTTCGGGCCAGACATCGCTCCACTCCGCCCAGAGAGGCTCCGGATGCAAGGTACGGGTAGGGTTGTTGTCCATCGGGGATGTGCGCAGGTGAGGCTTTGAGCGCGGTTTGCTTCCGTCAAGTGACGTTATCATCGACTAGCAAGGGCCGAAGTCGTCTCCGCACAAAATCTGCCAGGTAGAGGTTCCTCCACAAATACAGACACCTTCAACATCATAGGTCAGCAGCGAACGACCTGCAGCTGGCCAGCTGCCTCATTGTCGAAAAACCCCCGCAGCCAGGCAGCCATGCGCAACCTGTTCAGTTGGAGAGTTTTAATTGGTGCAAGGGTGCCTTTCATTTATCAGAGGTGTATCTCAGCATTGGTGGCAGTTTAAATGCATCTGCAACATCACCATCAGCCCTCAACGCCGGAAGCTCTCGCCGCCCTTCTCTGACCCGGTAACTTGGACGCCATGCGGTGGGTCTCATAGATTCGATGAACCATTAGGTACAAGCATTAAGAGTTCCGATATCCATCGACATTCAACTCTAGTCAGAATCTTTAACTTTGGGCACTAGCGACTTTGTGCGCTTTGCTATCTTTTTATTGAGACATGCAAGATGTCCCCGGAACTTGGAAGTCGCCGAGTGATAATAACAAGATTGTTAAGGGCCTAAATATCAAGGCTCTAGGGCGACAAGCGGTGAGAAATCGCTTGCTTTGGAGGCACCGCAATGGCCCTTTGTCCTAGCATAGGTGCCAGTTGATGCATCGTCAACTCAGCTCTCCTGCAGTGGCCATTATCACGGGGATGGTGAGCTCAAACGCAAACCTAGTGCTGTGGAAACATCTCGTGGTTCCACAACTGCCTCCAGCGCAGAAGAACGGGTTAGTGAGGTCGTACTGGCTGCCAATATTTCACGCCACTATTGAGGGAGCTGAAATGACGGACCGTGATCCAACCAATCCCCGGCCTGCCCTCTACCACAACCACGAGGAGCCCCAGCAACCAGATTGGTCTAGACCCTGCACTACCTGCACATGCCAGCCCGCCGCTTCAGCAAACTTCGTCGTTCGCGCATCATTTTGCTCCCAAGATCAGTCGACACCAAAAGGCAGCTTGTCAGCGGCTATATCCTGTTCTTTGAACATCACCTCCTTCTTGAGCGGATTCTAGGATGAACGGACCTTCTATCTCGCGGAAGGCGGTTGGGCGGAAGCCAGTGGGCGCTGGTAATGCCGGCGCTGCGGTGATCCCCACCACTGCGGTGCCCATTCACACATCAACTACTCCGGGATACCGTCCGCATTTTCAGACGCCGGCTCCGGTGCCAGCATCGGGACCGCCGCATCCGGTTCAGGCCAATGCGAGCCCACTCGCTCATCAACACCAACAATGGCAGTCTCTCGGCTCTCCAACGACATCTTACGCTCCAACCACCATGGCCACTCCTGCTCCTATCCTGACGCCAATGGCAACACCATCTCCTCATCAGAGTGTACCTCAGTACCACTCACAAGTCCCTCCGGCCTCCGTCGCCCCTCAGACCGTTGCAACCCCCATGGCTGTCTCGCGGCCGCCAACGATGGGCCCTGGCACGAGCCTCCCTGTGAGTACACGACCACCGCACGTGATGCAACCCGGATCGCCTCCTGTCGCGGCCTCCCAAGCCGGACACTTATACGCAGTGCCGTCACCAACTGCGACCCCGCCGCCTGGTCAACTCCGGAGAACAGCGACAACAGGAAGCATGCAAAGTGTCCCGTCCGAGTATGGCCGACGGACTAGCACCGTGAGTAGTGTGGCTCCCAATACACCCTCGACTCCGGGTACCGTACCTGCGGCAATACCGTATCTGTCCGGTACTACCCCAGCGGCTGGTAACGGAGGTACTGAGTCAACGATTTGTGCTTCGTGTAAACAAGGTATGTCAACAACTCGGCGTCTATCAACTTCCTCGGAATTTGTACTTACACAAGCCAGCAATCGCTCCAAATGTCTCCATTTTCACTTGCCTCGTATGCACCACAGCCCAAATTACCACCGAAATATGTGTTTGGTGTTATACTACAGGTGCCGGCGCGAAATCTCATCCACATGATGCGTCTTTCTACGCTACAGATTCGGACCTCCGCATCCAAGGCCCTACTGGAAACATTCCTTCTAACATTTGGACGGTGCGCAAAAACGCCTCTGGTCGACTGTGGTATTCACATGTTCAAACCGGATTCAAAACCCACCTTCGACCGATGACCGCTACCCTTGAAGACGATTCTGAGAGCATTGGTCTTCTCGGCTGGCAGGAGCTGAAGACACCGGATGGCAAACTGTACTACCGCCACTCCGTTACTGGTGCCACTTCCTGGACTAAGCCCGTCACATCTCTGCCATCTGGCTGGAGGATGGTCAAGACCCCTGATAATAAACCCTTCTACGTGCATGATGGCTTCCAGATCTCGACATGGGATCGACCTGGTGAGCAGCCAGCACCGAGGCTGCCACCCCGAACACAAACAGCCCCCGCTGCATCTTCCGGATCAGCTGGCACGGTTACCAGACCCGGAAACAGCGCGTTGCCAGGCAAGGGCTCGGTCTCTGCTGGAGATGTCAGGAGAGCAGCAAGCGTCGCGAACAACGTCGCCAAACTATCAGCGGCCTCGGACCTTTCGGCATCAGGAATTTACACGGCGACAGTCGCGGCGGCGAAGCTCACTGGACTGGGTGTGAAGATCGCAGGCAAGAAGATGGGCAGATTGGGGAAGGGTAATCGCCTGTCCATGGCGGCCAACTTCATTGGCACAGCGGCCCGTCTCGCAGGAGATGATGGCGGCGAAGACGGCTTCGATGGCGGTGGAGACATCGAAGAAGCAGAGGAGGAAGAACCCGCTGAGACACCGGATCCGGAGGCGGTCGATCCTGGTTATACGGACGCCAACCAAACAGCAACTTTCCCCTCCAATCCTCCTGAGTCTGTACAAGTGGAAGTATACTACGGAGAGCAACCGATGGAAGAGCAGCAACTGTTTGGCTATCCCCAACCGACCGGATTCCCTCCCGAACCACTATTCGCCGAGGAATGCATGATCCCTCCACAGCCAACTGATTATGCCAATCAGCCTGTGTTGGTTTACGAAGCCACTTCAGTCGATCCCTACGCCCTACCCCCTCACGATGAGGCTTACGGCGTTCCTCAAGAACTGATAAGTTTTGCGGAGCAGCCAGGATACTTTCCCGAGCAGCAGCCCAGCTATCAGTATCCTCCAACGCTTCAAACGACGTCCCCGTTGCAACAAGGGGTCGTTCTGCCGCAGTCAGCTCTACAACTGGATCAGTATCAGTATGGAGCATCACTCCAGCCACCACCTGCTGAGCAGATCCAACAGGAGCCAATTGAACCAGCCACCAGCATCATCGCGACGGTCGGAGATATTGCTATGAGCGTGGACAGCATACTAAACAATGAGGTCGCCGAGGGTTCTCAGGTGGCTGAGAATGCTCCAGTCAATCAGACTTCTCAGACCTCTCAGACAAACCCACCCACGGAGAATACGCAAATACAGCAGTACCCACAGCAGCCCGCCACCGCTACCATGACATACACAGGACCGACGGCAGGAACTAATACTTGGCAGCTTAGCCCCCAAGGGCCACAGCCACCGGCACTAAACCAACCTCAACCAGCACCTCCGCTCCAGACAGCCATACCGAACCCTCCCCTTGCTTACAATTGCCCCCAAGCGCTAGTCCCACCGCCAGTGTCGCCCGTGCAAGTTATTCAACCAGCTAGGCCACCACTCAACTCTCCGCTGCAAGCCGTTAGTCCACCTCCGCCTCCCGGGCCCCCTCCCGGACCGAGTCACCCGCCACAGTCCCCTGGGCAGGAAATCTTGCCGCTGGGTGTTACTCCAGTACAACCTCAGGGAAACACACATGTCCCGAACCCGTCCTAGGTAGTGTAGCGCGGTTGCTATTTGTTGGGTCGTCAAAGGAGAGAGGCGGTGTCCTTAACGCACAGCCATGTATTTACCTTAGCCCGGCTATATTTGAGGGGCCTTGGTTCGTTGCTACATAGCAGCCATTTGTGTTCAATGTGAATTATCAGTACTGCCAACTACATTCCCTATCGCTCTCCAGTCCACATCTTCTTCCCCCCAAGTACCAACCATGCCAACAACTCAAACCAAACCCTCCCTAGCAACCAACATTCCCCCCGCTCCACCCGTTCACTTCCTTGCCAACACAACCCAAGCCTCAAACCTCACCCCCCCAAACCT
>Ga0247758_1001544_pt1 | contig 16461 bp, 5 predicted proteins | sample UWRJL156409C4_FD_180950 | JGI IMG/M metagenome (GOLD analysis project Ga0247758, IMG submission 180950) | Plant litter microbial communities from Arlington Agricultural Research Station in Wisconsin, United States - UWRJ-L156-409C-4 | ecosystem: Environmental > Terrestrial > Plant litter >...
AACTGATCAGGCCCTTGCAGGTTTCCATCAGTATGTCAGGGACGTATGTGACGGCGGGTTCCGGACCTTGTACTCCCTTTACGACTTCGGGGACAAAGAGGAGGGCCCAGTCCCTGAACATCCCGTCCGGCGTGGGCGACCAAGGGGGCGGAGAAGGGGGGGCCCGGACCGAGGGGGGGCCCTGCTGGTGCCGGGAGGGGGGGAGATCTCCATAGGGGCCGACGAGGTCGAGGAGGGCGACCTAGCGGGGGGTTGAGTCCTAGCGGGCCGTGCCGGCGGGGCGTCCGCAGGGTTGGGTGTCGACGGTCCAGGAGCTCTTACGTACGGCATGGGTTCCTGGAGCATGACGTTGTCCTCGTCCGCGCGAGGGGTTTCGGCGCCCTGTCGCGGCCGCGCTTGGCGAGCTCGGTGCATGCTTTAGCCTCCATGGTCCTGAAGGCCCGGACCTGCTCCGGGGATGGCTTGACGACTCTTCCTGCGGTATGAACAGGTCGGACCGGGCACGATGAGTGGTCTGGGCTGAAAGGGCCCCAGCAATTGGGGCACTTAGCCGGCAGGCACACGCCGTCCGCGTGCAGGGCGGTTAGGCCGCCGCACTTAGGGCACCTCTGTTTGCCGCGGCACTCCCGGGCAAGGTGTTGGAAGGCGAAGCAGTTCGAGCACTGCCTTGTGATGACTTTGGGTTTAACAGGCCGAGCGAGGGCGGAGCCGAAGAGTCGGAAAGGGGACACGGCGCGAGGGAAGGCGACTATCCAGCCGCCCTCCGCTCGTCTGGTGTCAATAGGAGGGATCCCCATAGCCGACCGGGCCTCGGTGGGTATAAAGTCGGCAATGCCGCGGGTGCCCTTGTGAGTCTCGAGGGACTTCTAGACTCTAGGCACGAAGTAGCCGAACTACGGGTAGTCTTCTTAAATAGTAAGGCCGTGTTTCGCGCTGGCCTCAAGGATGGCCGCTCGGTGTATGGCCTGGTCGCCGGACTTAGAGGGCGTAATGACCCACCCTGTCTTGGTACTCTTGACCTCTCCCGCCGTGGATGCGGGGAGGTGGAGCTGCGCCATGATGGCGATCTTAGCTACGCCGGGGGTGGCTAGCCGAAGTGGATCCTCGGGGTCAAGCCGGAGGAATAGCCTCGAGCCGATAGGCTTACCGGGGGGGGAGTAGGCCCGGTGGGTGTCTTAGGTAGTGTTCGCGCGGCCCCCACGACCTTAGCGCACGTAGCCAGGAGGGGGGGGGGAGGACGTGGCCTTTTGCCTTGCCCTTCCGCGAAGGTTTGGTGACGACCCTCCAAACACCATTTAGTCTAAGTTAACAAGCTATTCTTAGCTGCTTACAAGGTGTAAAAATCTCACCGTTAGTTTTGATAAGAATCTCCTGCTGTATATAGTGTAAGCCTACACTGTCGGTTAATCTTACACAAACTGCCTAGGCAGATATATGTTAAGCCCAGTTAGTTAGGCTTTAATTCTACTCTTTTAGCTTATAAGCGTTCCATACCGGGAATGCTGCTTTATCCTGTTTACTCTCCTCCTATTTAAGGACCTAATAGTTTTAACTATCTGTAGGGGGTTTTATCGCAAGTACTTCTTCCAGGGTAGGATTTCCTTAATTGCTTCAGACGAAATGATATTAACTAGCTAGAAGAGCATTAGTTACGTATATAAAGGTAGTGGGCTATGTTTTGATAATATTATTTTAGGGAAGATATGTTCCGGTCTAGGCTAAGATTAGCAACTAGCTGCCATTTAAAAACGTATATAACTTACTGCTTAATATCCTTTCCTTTGCATACTTTCCTCTTAACCTTTAGTTTAAGCTTAGGTTTACTATCCTTCCACCTGATAAGAAGGACGAAATCCTGCTATAATTAGGTTAAGTCCATTAAAGGGGCTAGCATAACTACTTACTTTATACCTTACCTAACATATCTCCTAAAGGCAGGCCGAACTAAAGCAGTGCGTATTTAGTAGGTTGGCGTTATTAATACGGAATCCTTTTATAACTGCTCTTGCAAAATGACATAATTTTCGATTGTCAGGAACGCCTGGTCCTTGTGGAGGTCCTTTAAGCCGAGCTTCTAAGCTAATTCCCCTTACATATACTGTACTGGTTAGCATCTTGACTTATCACTAGGTCACAGCTATACGTACCGGTGCCATTGACCGCTTAACATCCAAGGGTATCTCCAGATCGTAATGTCGTTCCCAAGCATTGTAAAATCGGCGCATTGCACCTCTCAGGCTGTCGGGGGTTGGTAGTTCATCCTCTTCATCGAGCTTACCGTTCGTACCGAGAGCTAGAGTTTCAGCAAAATGCTTTATAACCTGCATATCTTGAGGATCATAAGGCCTGTATATTCTTTCATATCTAAAGTATATTAGATCTCGGTGTAAACTATGTGCGTAATGGGTCACTTACGATGTGAATAGCGGTTTTTGCTTTTAGGTCTCAGATTCTTGCGAACCGCGCGAGGGTCAATCTTAGAGCGGTCTGCTGTAAGACCTCTCTTTACCACCCGCTTAACAACAGCATCTGCTGACTTGAAGGCTGATTCGAACTCCATATCTTTGCGTTTTGTCAGGGGTAGTGATGAGTTCAAGGTATTGAACAATAGAAGTAAGAGTGTATGCAGTTAGGTTTGGTGCGAGAAGTCGAGGCAAAAGCTCGATGAGGGCGGAACCTTCGAAAGAGGGGGACCAATTTGGCCGTTTTTATGTATAGGACCAAATCTGGGCTCGCTCGGCTAGAGTTGAAGTAGTTGTGCATGCTGCGGCGCAGCCTTCCGAAAATGGCTCTGAGGGTGAGCAAGCCTGAGCAAAACCTGAGCCAATCCTGAGCCGGGCCTGAGCCGGGGTGAGGAACGTCACGTGGACGAGGTACGAAAAAGGAAATTTTGTGTGCCCAGATTCGTCGCACAAAACAAAGAAAGTACGTGCTGTTCCGTCTTTTTCCTCTCAGTGCTTGAGATCTTTGTCTACTAACAGGTATGAGCATACGGTCTAAATTAGTGTGGATCATTTTCCGTGATTTTGGAGAAGCAGTTGATTCATTTCATCAGCATGTGTCCTCTTGAGGCGAGACGCAGACGCCGCTTGTGCTGCTGGCCATTCGGGACCACAAACAGTAGAAAGGCTTACCTAATTATGTAATGACCTGACTTTGTAACGGTTTTTCTATTAAAAACCCCACTTTTAAAAAGCCTTTATCTGTCAGAAAGAAAGGAGTTCTGGCCCAGAAAGAAAAGTCTGGAAACTATTAGAGCAATAGATTTATAACTATTGCCACACGGCTTGCCACTATTCACAGCTATAAGGAAGGTTCTTTGGCTTAGCCAGAGAGCCAAAACAAGCAATATAATCACACAGTTGCAACCCCTTTAATTTCATAAAATCCAGAGTGCAGTGCTTCTAATAAGTTCTAAGCACTCCAGGGGCCCCAGGGGGGCCTGGAGGGGGTTAGAATACTTTAGAACCCTCTGGGGTTTTAAAGGATTCGACTAGTGGTTATGGGGTACGTAACGACACAACAGCCTGTAGCTGTTGCTTGCTGGAGGCCCCTATAATACAGGGAGCCTACAGGGCACTTGGTAGCTAGAAATTAACAAACCCTTAAGGGTTAAGTTAATATATAATAAAAGGTCTCTACTACTTTTCCAAAACTAATACCTTAGTATTAAGCCAGGCGCTTAACTTAACACCATTCATAACCACTTTTTACAAGCAAGCTATACACGTGGAGAATTAGAGTGTGCTGTCACTGTGACGACCCTGCAGGCCGTCACTTGGGCCGGGGCGGCCTGACGAATCCCCCGCAGAAGGAACAGTGCGGGAAGACAGTGCACACTGTTTAGGCGTACTGGGCTAGGGGTGTAAAGACCCGAAGCCCCTACAACTAGTGAGGTGCTGCTTGCAGCATGCTAAGTGCTTATATCGTAAGCAGGAGAAACCTTACGAGCAGAACGCTTACGTGGTGTAAAGTGTTTATATAACAAGCACTTATGACATTATAAGTAAGGTATAAAGTACCTCCTAGGTAGTTAGTATAGATAGTTATAGTTATACTTATAACCACCATAAGGGACTTTAGTTCCTTACATTAATATTTAATTATTTATTTATATCTTACTATTTAGACTCACCTTTACATATTATAATAATAGCGACTTATAATAATATTAAACCCCCCATCTAAGAGTGCTAGTTTAATAAACTATCTTCAGAACGCCCTTTACCTGTTAGCGTCCTGTTATACGTTTTATCTTAACCCACACTAATCCTTTTAAGGCCTGTATTAAGTATAAGTTATAATATAATATTAATGTTAAGTTTTAAACACTGTTTATTAAATTCCCAGATACCACCTCTCTCTTACTAACATATTAACCTCTGGAAAAGGAAAGGAGATTAAAGAGGCGTAAGCTTAACCTTAGCTCCCCACTATTAATGAGTTAGTTACACGCCTTAAAGACTTAAACCTTAACTAATAGGGACTGGTTAAGGAGCTTAATAAGGCTTTCCTTAAAGACATTAAAAGTCGTGTTAGTCTTATTAAGAAACTTTAAGCCTAACTTAACGTTATTAAGCTAGAGAATAATAACCTTAAAGGCTTATAGAAGAAGTGAGTGAAGCTCCCTTTACCCTTACGCTTTAAGGGAGACTTTATGTAATTAAAGTCTTAAATAGCTTAACTTTAGAGTTATATCACCTATGATAATAAGCAGTTCTTTAAAGAAGAAGGAAAGGTTAGGTTTACTAAAGCCTTATTAGATAGAGTAACTATTTATTAATATAAACCTTATATGAAGATAATTAATAACCTTTTTATAAATAAAGCGTGTAAAGAGGCCCCTAAAACTTAGGCTCTTTTTAATAACTTTAACGTGTTTATCGACTAACTCTAGATTAAATTTAGAGAACTAGACGCCCTTAGGCGGGTTAAATAGCGGTTTATAACCTTAACGTAGACGTCTTTAATCCTTAAGTTCTCTACCTACTTTAAATTAGAAGTAGTAAAAACTAAACTTAATTAAGAGGCTTTAATAATACTGTTTTAAAGTAGCTTAAAGGAACACGTTACTGGAGATCTTTACTAAGAAGACTAACTAGACCGTCTGTAAGAACTGGTTAAGATAACTATTAAGGTTAATAATTAATACTATAATCACTGTTATTAAAAGAACTTTTAAAAGGAACGGGCCTCCCATTAGTTAAGTAAGCCTAAAAAGGGAAACTAGTTAACCGTAATAGGTTACTACCCTAAACTAATAGATATTAATATAGTAAACTGTCAGAATTAACCTAACTGCGATAAGCCTTAATGATAATAGTAGTAGAAGTAGTTTAAGGACTTATCTTAGGTCTAATACTTTAACTGTAATAAGAAAGGCCGTATAGTATAGCAGTGCCCGTTATTAAAATAAGTCGGCTGGAAACCTATTTTAAAAGGAGGAAAGTATATTAGGTTTAACTTAAGAGATATTTATATTAGGATGGTAAGTAATAAAGAAAACTGCACCTAGATAAATAAATGTAACTTAGGAGGTAAAGAAGAAGAAGAACCTTAAGACGTAATATACTTAGTCTTTAAAGGTGTTTTAAAAGAGTTAGTTATAAAGGTGTAAGTTATAAAAGACCGATTTTAAGGTAGAAATTTAAAACTATTAAAGGTATAAGTTGTAGAAGACTAACTTTAGGAAAAGATGTTTTAATTAGCTGTTACAAGCCTTAAAAACCTCACCCTGTAAGTTTAAGAATTAAGGAAGTTTAAAAAGGACCCTAATTTAAAAATTACCAGGATAGTAAAAGGAGTTAAAAAACTAGCCCTCTAGGCCACTTAAACGGTAAAGTAAGCCTTAGAAAGTAAAAGAGAGTAAATTAAAAGAATTAAGTTAGAAAAGTAGAAGTTCTTCTCTATAATACCCCTTAAAACTCTTAAACACTTTAAACACGCTAAATGGATCAGCACCCTTACCTCCTTAAAAGAAGGACAGTTTAGATAACTACCCTGTATTAAAGCTAGTGTACCTTAGACTAGTACCTTAAAGGTCCCTTAAGAAGGTATAAAGTAAATATATTAATGAAGGATCTAGGAGCTAAAAGAGAAATATTAAAAGTTAGTAAATGAAATAAAGGACCTGTAAGTCAAAGGCCTTACTGTAACGTCTAAGGATAAAGTAATAAAAGTTAAGTTAAAACTCCACAGTAAAGTTCGTTTCGTTAATTAACTTAAACATTAACTTATTAAGGAAGATTACTTTATAGAAGAATAAGCTAAGTTACTGTTATTTAAATTCTAGGAAGAAGTTTAAGAGAAATAATATATATAAAGGTAAGTAAAAGAAGAGAAAGAATAAGGCACCACTTCCCTTATTCCGTATTTTATAATTATAACACCTATAATTAATATTAACTACCTTAGTTATAAAGACGTACTATAGATTAATTACATATATAATAATTACGCTCTTAACCGGTATTACGGACTTAAGGCCCTTTATAACCATTTCCCCAGCGTATAAAAACAGGATTACATTATCACTAAAGTAAAGTTAAAACTAGCCTACTATTAAGTCTCCTACTCCCTAATAAAAGAGTCTAGTAATAAGTAGAAAGTTATTATAATTAACTAAGCTCCCATTATATATTAGTAAGGAGGAGTGTTTAATAACTACCTAGTTGTAACGTACTTATTACACCTCTATAAAAAAGCCAGAGAATAGTAGAAGTGGGAAGATTATTAATAAATCTAAGAGTAAAAAGATATCGCTACAATCTAAGCCTGTAAAGCGTATTATTAACTTATTAAAAATTTCAGGAATATCGTACTATTTAAAGTTAACTGGACGTTAAGGTGTAAGAACTTAAAAAAGGTTAATTGCCAGGTTTATTAAAGTTGCCTGTTTTTTTAAAAGGAATTAGGAAAAGACTGTAAGCCCTTAAAAAGGGCTGGAAACTAGTAGTTTACTGGTTAGTAAAAACCCTAAGAAGAAGGAGAGGTACTTAAAGGTTAGGTTAAATAAGACCTTAAGGATAGATAATTATTATAACTTAAATGTTAAAAAAACATAAATATTATTCTGTTAATGTTAATATAACAGATAGAAAAGGAAGGTTATTTAAGGTAAAAGTAGTGATTAATAACAGGAGTACTTTTAACCTAGTACACCCTTTATTAGTTAACTAAAGGAAACTCTTTAATTAAGAGTATAAAAAGGTTATTCCCATTTGGAATAAAGAAAGAGGCCTATATTAGTATAATAACAGTAAAGTCACTTACCACTTACCACTCTTAATTAAAGTAGATAAGGATAAATAATAAGTGGACTTTAACGTTACACTAGTTATAAGGTATAATATAATCTTAAGTTTACCCTAGCTGGAAAAGTATAACCCTATGATTAACTAGAGGAGTGGCCACCTTACCTTCTGTAAATCCCCCAGTTATAATCACTATTTAAAGAAAGCTAAAAAGGTATTAAACCGTTTTAAAGATATATAAAGTATTTAAAAACACGCTAAACCCTTAGAATTAAGTACAGTTTAAGTTAGGTTTATAAAGACAGTTAAAAGATTAAAAGGTTTACTATATTACCTAAATGATAATTTAAAAGGTGGAAGGAAGTAAGAAGCTAATTTACAGATAAGTGAAAAAGTTAACTTATTTAAGGTACCTGTAAAGTATAGGAAGTTTACCCTGTTTTAAAAAAAGATACTATAACTACTGGACCATAGATTATAAGACTATAAAATTAAGTTAAAACTAAGAGTAAAGCTTTATAACTTCCAGCCTTACCATTTAAACCCTTAACAAGTTAAAGCCTTAAAGGAGTACGTTAATAAGAACCTAAAGAACGGGTTTATTATAAAGTCCCAGTCCCTAGTAGGGTACTTAATACTGTTTGTCTTAAGGAAGGGAGACGGTAAGCTACGTATAGTTATTAATTACTAAACGTTAAATAAGGATATAATTAAAAATTGTTACCTATTACTATTTATTACGGAAATGTGAGAACGGATTATTAAGGTAAATTAGTTCTTTAGCCTTAATTTCCTTATAGGATTTAACCACGTTAGAGTAAAGGAAGAAAATAAGTATAAGACGGCCTTTTAAACTTATAATAGGCATTACCAGTATTATATTATACTAATAGGATTGATAAACACCCCCGTGACCTTTTAAGGCCTTATCAATAGTGTTCTCCACCCCTTCCTTGATAAGTTTGTCTTTATGTATTTAAATAACGTTCTAGTTTATTTTAAAACTTTAGAAGAATATTAAAAGTATATACAATAAGTTTTAACAGCTTTTAAAAAAGTAAAGCTAATAGTAAACTTAAAGAAGAGTTACTTCCACGTTTAGGAACTGAACTATTTAAGGTTTAAAGTAACCTTTAGAAGGCTTAAAATGTAACCAGAGAAAACAGAGGTAATTAAAGATTAGCCCACTCTGAAGAATTAGAAAGAATTATAAGCCTTTATTAGCTTTATAAACTTTTATTACTATTTTATTAAGTACTTTATAAAAGTTATAAGACCACTTTATAAACTTATAAGTAAAGGAAAACCGTTTAAATAAACTAATAAACAGTAGAAGGCGTTTAAAGACCTTAAATACACCTTTATTACAGTGTTAGTCCTAGCTCTCCCTAATTTCTTAAAGCCTTTTTAAGTCGAAACAGACTCTTTAAAATTCGTAATTAGTGGAGAACTTAGCTAAGTTTAAGATAATAGGAAATACCACCTAGTTACCTTTTTATTAAAAGGAATCTATAGGCTAGCCTTATGATATTTAATTTATAATAAGGAACTAATAGTGATTATTTAATACTTTACTAAGTAGGTACTGTATTTAAGCGGTATAGAAGAACTAGTCCAGGTCTTTTCAGATTATAATAACCTTTAGTACTTCTTAATAAAGGAACTTAATCCACAGCAGGTATAATGGGCAGAATTAATAACCCTGTTCCATTTCCAGATTTATTATATTAAAGGAAAAGATAATAAGTAAGTTAATGCTTTTAATTGGAGACAAGATTATAAGGATGTTAATCCAGTCCTAATCCCTATTACCATGTTTAATAAAGTTAAGAACGGCACACTGGAGTATACGTTATAAATATTAGATAATTAAACACTAGAATAAACTATTAACGTTTATATAAACTTATAAATAAAATATAATATCTATTAGTAATAATAGGACTTTTAAGTAAAAAGGTTAGTGGAAGGAACTTATAAGTATAAATGCCCTTTAGGAGACTTTTTAGGGTATGTATAGGACTGTGGTAAGGAGTGTTTAAAATATTTAAATTATAATAAAACTAGTTATTAACTGGAACAGTTATTAGAAGGTGTAAACAGCATACCTGAACCAGGAGTAAGGTTTTAGTATTAAGAGAAACTGTATATTTATAACTTAGATAAACGAAAGGAGTATATTTAACAGGTTTATAAGTCTTAACTTAAAGGATATATAGGTTAAGTTAAGACTCTTACACAGGCTTAGCAGGTATACGCCTTCCTGGGAATAAAGAAGTTGGTTAAGGAAGTGGTTAATAACTATAACATCTACTATTAGAAGTAGAACTGGTATTATAAACCTTATAGGCTTTTTAAACCACTCCCTATACTACAGGCGTTATAGAGTTCCATCTTACTTAACTTTATTACTGGGATTTTAAAGTCTAGGGACTTTATTATAAGGGTTACTTATAACCAGATCCTTGTAATAATTAACAGATTAACGAAATAAGCTTACTTTCTGCTAACCTTAAAGGATATAACAGTGGAGTAACTCACTTATGTTTTTAAGAAAGAGGTAGTTTTATAACACCTTTAACTAGATAATATCGTTATAGATTAAAATAAGCTAATTGTGTTAAAGTTTTAATAAGGGCTAATATAGAGAATAGGTGTGAAAAGTAAGCTTTTAATAGCGTTCTATTTACAGACGGATAACTAAATGGAGTAAGTTAATCAGATACTTATAATGTATCTCCAGGCTTACGTTAACTTTAAATAAAATAATTAGCTTAAATTATTACTAACAGCATAGATAACCTATAATATAACGCCAGTTAAGTTAATAAGTATATTACTATTTTTTACTAATTACAGTAAGGAGCCTAAGCTCTGTTAAGGCCCACCTACCGGCACCTTATAAGCTATAGTCCATACAGACTGGATATAAGAACTGTATAACTACCTGTGAGCCGAATTTAAGTTTACACGCGAACGAATAAAAAAGTTTACTAATAAACACCGAACTGAGTAACTAGTGCTTAAAAAAGGACTTTACTATAACAGTAAACGAGTTAAAGGACTGACTCTTTAGGAGGGGGATTATATTTACCTTTTTTCACAAAACCTACATTTAAAACGGCTTAGTAAAAAGCTTGACTTTAAAAGGTACAGACTGTTTTAAGTTAAGAAAAAGGTCACTACCTTTAATTATAAACTAGACTTACCTATTAATATAAAGGTGTAGATTAAGGTTTTTCACGTCTTATTTCTGGAACCCGCCTTAAAGGAAGTTTTATTAGAAAAGAAGATTAAAATCGACACTAATGAAGATAAGTATAACGTTAAAGAAGTTATGGATTTATAAAAGGGAAAGAACATGTTTAAATGTCTTGTTAAATAGTTAGATTACGGCCCTGAAAGTAACTTATAAAAACTAGTTAAAAATCTTAAGTACTTAGATCTGATTATAGAGTTTTACTAAAAGAATCTAGATTAATTAAGATTAACGATAAAAACTAGAAATAAGATAAGATCTAACATTTAAATTATTATATTAAAGAGTAAGACTACTGTGGGATTTAAAGCTTAAGAAGTGGTAGGAAACTCCTTAATAGGTATGGGAGGATATTTATCAGAACCCTTAATTAGGGTTATAAGGACCTTAAACCTAATAAGGAGGCTGGGCCTTTGGAGCTTTATATAAAAATAAGTACTAACAGGGAAAAAAGTTAGTAAAAGAAAAAATCGCTAAAACTCTTATAGGAAGTTAAACTTATAACCTTTTATTAAAAAAGACAGTTATAAACTAAGTTATAAAGCGACCACTTACTGTAAAGACCCTGCTAGAAAGTTCCCCCAGTTAAAAGACTTTACATTATTGAGAGGGGTGTTTAACCTAGCCTTCTTACTTTCCTGGAACTTTAATAACTCCGCTTTACGACTAAACGCTTTTACAGCCTAGTCTTTAAGGTAGGACCGCTGCTTATAAAGGTGTGTTAAATATGTTAACACCTTTTAAAGTTTAGTAATGGCTTTATGGAGTTGTTAAGTAATAGACTTGACTTATAAGTTAAGACTCTGCTTTTTAATAAGAAAAGCCTTTAACTTTGCCTTATTAATATTAAAAGCGTTACATTAGGAAGGCTAGTGCCTCTTTAAACAGTGGTTATAACTGTCGGACTGGTTTAAAACCTGACAGATAAGTGGAGGGTTAGCAGACTTATAAAAAGAATAAGGGGATATTTTGCTATTAAACGTGTATGTGTAGGCTGTAAGGTTTAGATGGCGGTTAGTACTTTTACCCTGTTCCCGTTTTAAGACCTAGGAGCTGGATATTTATTATATGGTGAAATGGTGAAAGGAGAAGCTTACTTTTTAAGTTCTTTATGGGAAAAGAATGTTAAAGAGGGGGAATTATGTGATGACCTTATAGGCTGTTACTTAGGCTGGGGTGGCCTAACGAATCCCTTATAGAAGGAATAGTGTAAGAAGACAGTATATACCGTTTAAGTGTATTAGGCTAGGGGTGTAAAGACTTGAAACCCTTATAACTAGTAAGGTGCTGCTTACAGCATATTAAGTGCTTATATTATAAGTAGGAGAAACCTTACGAGCAGAACGTTTACACGGTGTAAAGTGTTTACATAATAAGCACTTACGACATTATAAGTAAGGTACGAAATACCTCTTAGGTAGTTAGTATAGATAGTTATGGTTGTGCTTATAACTACTGTGAGGGATTTTAGTTCCTCACGCTAGTATTTAATTATTTATTTATATCTTACTGTTTAGACTTACCTTTACGTATTATAGTGATAATAACTTACAGTGACATTGAACCCCCCGTTTAGGAGTGTTAGCTTAATAAGCCGTCTTCGGAACGCCCCTTACCTGTTAGCGTCCTGCTATATGTTCTGTCTTAACCTGCGCCAGTCCTCTCGAGGCCTGTGTCGGGTGCAGGTCGTAATAGTCACTAACTACGTAAGGGTACGTGCCTAGAGGCTGAATAATGCGAGCTATAGAAATATATAGAATAAAAAGAAGGTGGAAGCCTTAAAATGATAAAGGTAAGAACTTTTGAAACTATAAAATATTATACAGTATATTTAAGACTGTTAAGTGCCTATAAGACTATAACTTAATTCCAAGTTGTGATTAAAACTTTATTCTTTTCTCTTAAGTTTTAACAATGCTAGTTAAATGTATCATTATATCAGGGCAGTAGCCAGCGCCCCACGTTATACGTATAGGACTTACAACTACATAAAATGTGTTTCAGACCTGACTTACCTACCTAAATCCCTAAAGCGTGCACTAACGCACATAGCACACGTAGGGAGATTGCATTAGCGCAAGGCAAGTTATTACGACCTGCACCTGGCACAGACCTAAAGGACTAGTCAGGTTAAGATAGAGCGTATGGCAGGACGTTAAAGACTAGGTAGGCGTTCCGAAGACAGCTTATTAAGCTAGCACTCCTAGACGGGGGTACAATGTCACTATAGGTCGCTGTTATTATAATGCACAGAAGTGAGTTTAAACAGTAAGATATACATGAATAATGTAATACTAGCGTGAGGAACTAGAGTCCCTTACAGCCATTATAGTCCCGATAATAACTATCTATACTAGTTACCTAAGAGGTACTTCGTACCTTTACTCACTCCGCTTACTGCCCTAGCGCAGTGATTACAGTGAGCGGTTTTTGTTGGAAGCACTGCACCCTGGATTTTGTGGAATTGAAGGGGTTGCAACTGCGTGATTGTATTGCTTGTTCGGCTCTCTGACTCAGCTAGAGAACCTCCCTTATAGCTGTGAATAGTGGCAAGCCGTGTGGCAAAGCCACGCGGCTACAATTGCGCGTCTGTGGCATTGGCTACAAATCTGTGGTTCTGGTGGTTTCCAGACTCTTCTTTCTGGGCCAGCTAGAACCCCTTTCTTTCTGACAATAACAGCCAACCTCTACTGGAACTGACATGTTGGAGTTGGGGAACACAAATCTTGGGCCAAAAGACACCATTCCTGCAGCAAGGGCATCTCCAGCTACTTATAGGGAAGTCCTAGGGCCCACAGCGATGCCGGCAAGTGGGCCGTATCGGATGGAGTCAAGGTGCTTAGCTGATGCATGACACGGTTACGATCCCCTAAGCCAAGGCGTCAGATGCGATTAGCGCATCCTATCGTGCGATCACACCATCTATTGCAGAGGTGCTAGATTTGGATATCGACTGGACCCACAGTTCGGGGAATGCTCATTCGTCAATTGGAAAAATGGTGCGGTGGTCATCTCGTCGACGGGACAGTAAAAGCCCTGTCTGCAAGCGCCTATGGTGCCAGCACGGCAAAACTCATTCCCGCTACACGGTCAGGGGTAGTTAGTACCTACCGAATCCGGTCCGTGCCTCATCCACTTCAACTCGTAGGACAGACGTAGTTCGATGCTGTCCGGTGGAAAAGCCGTGGAGTATGTCTGACGGAAGATATGAAGCGCGGACGACCCTCGAGCTTTCCACCAAGAAAGAGCCTGGTTGCATGAGACGAATCTGGGCACACAAAACTTTCTTACTCCCCTGCGACTAGTGTTTACGCGGCAGTTTAGATTCTGGGGTTAGCTCACTGATGCCAATCGACACCCGGGCAAGGCGCCCATCGTGCATGGAGGCCGCCATGGGTTTCGAGTCAGATAAGTCGGCAGTCTGGAAAGCCCTAGCGTAATGGGGTTGAAGAGAGAGTACTCCGAAGGAGTACTCCCTTAAGTAACCCTAAAGACACACCTCTCGACTTCCAGTACGATAACATGCCTATCACAACGCTTACGTTTGCGCCCGGCTTTATTAAAACCAAACTCACCGGCTTTTCAGGTTGCGTCGATATCGAGTAATCCAAGTTGAGTTCTCAGAGTGTTGGGTTCTGTGTGTTACAGACTGAGCCGACCCTAAGCCAGTCATAAGCGATGAGCTACGCGGGGGTACACAACCCCCTTCCCGAAGCGCATGGCTGAGATCTAGACCAACTGAAGGGTCGATATTAATTAAAGGGGTCGTACATTTCAGGGTGGTGGCTTTTGTGACAAAACGTCACTCGACGCCACCATTATGCATTGGTTCAGGGGCTGTTCGTCGTGGTGTGCACTTTAGCGCTGAGGCTGAAGATGAGGTACACCGGGTGTCGGGATAGGAGGATTGAAGAAGCATATAATCCTCCAACCGCGTTCAACTCCTTTCGCAAATTTCTACCTCAGTCAGAAAACACCATACTAAACCACGCCATCATAGGACCAACATCCCAAGCACCCCCGCCACAAGAACCGCCCAAGATGGCCGAAGAACCGAAGCCGACCTATGAGGACCTCTGCCTCGGCAAGTTTCTGCTGGGTCGCTACCAACACTCGCCGCTCCATGAAGAGAAAAAAGAGATTCGGCTGATCAAGGTTCTCACGCGAGACATTATGGAAGACCGTCTCTTCACCCAAGAAGCCATCCCCAAGTGCGAGGAAGACGATGAGTTCCGGCTATCGAACGAGCGCACCTTTGTCATCAAGGCATCAATTGAGCATCACCCTTTGGAGTCGGCACCTCCATACATCGCCCTGTCCTACACATGGGGAAGTCCAGACGAACCGAAGCGTCCCGTATTCGTCCAGGAGAACCCCAACGACCCGCAGGACGAACGGTTTCATCTCATCGAGGTATCCGAGAACCTCTTCCAAGCGCTTCGACAGGTGACCCCCAGGGACGACATCGTCCACATCTGGGCGGACGCCATTTGCATCAACCAAGCCGATAATCAAGAGAAATCCTGGCAAGTAAAGCAGATGTGGGAGATCTACCAGAAGGCCCGCTACGTCTACATGTGGCTCGGCCGGGGCGTGGCCATAACCAACAGCCTGATGGACATGATGCAAAGCACCATCTCTGAGCAATTCGAACAGCTCTCCGGGGGAAACCAAGCCGTCACGCCCGATCGGTTCCGGGTCCCAGACAACTTTTACATGCTCGACGAGTTCCAGAAGCTAGCGGAGAACGGCTACTGGACCAGAGCCTGGATTCGCCAAGAGATCAGCTCTCACGAGGCTGATAGCATCGTCGTCGTCTATGGCAGGTGCATGATTCACTTCCACGTACTCCTCGTCTTCCACACAGCCGTGAAGAACTCGGCCCAAGAAATCCACCAAATCCCCACCATCCTACGAACTCCGCACCAGGAAGCCATCATGCGCTTGGCAAGTTCGACGGCCTTTCGAACCATGTCAGACGCCCTGGGCTCGTCTCTAGGCGGCGAGAAAGCCCGTCTCGTGCATATTTTGTACAACTGGGTGCGCAAGATCTACCTCTGGGGCGACGGACTCCAGGCAAGTGACCCGCGTGACTTGATCTACTCTCTATTCTGGATGACCAACTGGCGGGACGACAAACCCATCCGCCCGGACTACACGGTCAGCGCCCGCGAGGTGTACATCGGCGTGGCTAAACGGTGGCCAAACCTGTGCACCTGGCGGAGCGATCCCGTCAGCGCCGTGACACCGCGTGAGGACCTGAATCTCCCGTCGTGGGTTCCCGACTGGCGACGTCCCATTCGGCCGGCCCATCTGATAAAACTCCCACCGTGGGAGGGCTGCAACGACGTGCAGTATTCGGCTGGAAGCATACTCGCCTACAAGGGTGGGGAGACTATCCGTCCTCTGCGTTTTGTCGACGACGGCGGAGACGGCCGCAGCTATGTTCACATGGAGGGATTTGTGCTCGATGTCATCGCTGACACTGGCCCAACCATGAGACGTGACTCGCGAGTTTCAACCCAGGAGATGTGTCGGAAGTTCATTGCTGCTCTTGACGTCTTGGGGGTATCGTCCGGCGACGTTGGTGCAGACTCTCTGGCTCAAGATCTATCCGATCTGTCGCTCTCCCCGGTCCTACGAACGCATGGTATCACTGCGGACAGGGCCCGCTGGCAGCTCCCCATTCTCAACGTCGGCGTTGAGAACGGATGGCTGAAGCAAGCTCCCACTTCCTACGAAGCCGCCTACGAATTCTTCTCCAACCCCCCGCCCAAAGACCCCCTCCCCATCAACACCCCCACACCTCCGCCAGCCCTCCTACCCATCACCACCAACGGCCACGGCTCTACTTCTCGATCCCCATCCCCGATCCCCCCCTCCACCCCCCCACCTTCCCCCCCCCCCCCCCCCACCCCCCCCCCCCCCCCCCCCCCCCACAAACCCCAC
>Ga0247758_1001545_pt1 | contig 16457 bp, 23 predicted proteins | sample UWRJL156409C4_FD_180950 | JGI IMG/M metagenome (GOLD analysis project Ga0247758, IMG submission 180950) | Plant litter microbial communities from Arlington Agricultural Research Station in Wisconsin, United States - UWRJ-L156-409C-4 | ecosystem: Environmental > Terrestrial > Plant litter >...
AGAACGTCTCATTCGTCAACACGTCCGTGGTAACTGAGAATCGGTATGATTGTAGCTGTCGTTGCTGCAGTGTATCGGTGCAGGGGTGTTCGGCGTTGCCTTGGATGTGAAGGGTTTGGTTTTGGCAGTTGGGGTCGCTGTAGGCTGTGAATGACCATTGGGGAGTTGGAGTCGGTGAGGCGGTTGTGATTGCGGTTGCGGTTGCAGCTGAGAGGTGGGTGAGAGTGGAGATATGGAAGAGGAGGGTGAGGAGGGTTGAGAAGGGGCCGAGTGGACGGCCCGGCGAGCGGGATCGTCGACTAGGAGGCATGGCGGTGGGAGTTTGCGGAGCTAGTGGGGACCTTAGGTTAAACGGGGGTTTGGTGCTGGATTTCGTACGTCAAGCTGAGAGAAGATGCTGAACCCGGTGTGTGGTGTCGGCTTTTAAGCTCAAAAACCACGGCTAAAGTCACGGTGTCCTGTACGTAGGTAGGAATCTCAGCCAACCCGCCAGATAACCCGGTGCGGCTCATTCACAGTCAGTGGTATAAAGTCAACGACTGCTTATATTCGCTTGCTTCACTTCCACATAAAAACTAGTTCAAGCACTGCGAATACCACTGATTCGACGCCTTGCAAGTCCCCTGCGAGCAGCACGTCGCCCCGCTCCATCCCTGCCCGCCACACTGCCCCCACAAGGCCGCGCAGTTGGTGTTTCCACCCGTCGGGGTAGCCGCAGGGGTGTTCGCCGCAGTAGTAATTGTGGGGCTCGTCCCCGGGGTGCCGCCGCCAGAAGCATTGAGCTTCGTCTTGACGAAGGCGAGCGCTTGCTGCCCGTACTTGGTGCCGTAGCCTTGGTGCACCGCCTGGTCGCTGCCTGTGCAGCAGTACGGGTCGGGAGAGTCGCAGTAGTTCTGGATCTTGGCGCCGGAAGCGCATGTGTAACCTGATGGGCGGGCGGCGAACTGTGGCGTTGTTAGTATACGTTACGTGGTCAGGGGTCAGGGGTAGTATAGGAGGTCGACGTACACCTTGCGCAGCGCAGGTACCGACGTTATATGACAGTCCCTTCACGTAACGGGGGCTGCCCATGAGAATCACGGCCTTGACCATATTGAGCGCGGCCGACGAGATGGGTGGCGCGGTGCTGGTGATGCCGGACCCTGTGTCCGGACCGCCGCACACGGCATTGTCCATGATTTGGCCGCCCTGCGAGTAGCCGACGAGCACAATCTGGGTGCTGGGGCACCGCTGATTCAGGCTGTTCACGGCATTCGCCGCCGACGTGGTGCCCTGGCTGGCCGAGTTGCCATAGGCGATGCCGCCGCACGATGATTGCCCGCCGCAGGCCGGGTACGTGATCGCCTCTGAGGTGGAACCCGGGAAGGCGCTAAGGATCAGGTTGACGACGGTGCCGGATGAACCGTATCCTGGCGAGACGGTCGTCTCCCGCGCGCCAAAGACATGGATTGCCGGGCAGGACTGCCTCTTGCCCAACGTCTCATTCTGCACGCTGTCGACAGGAGATCCGCTGACAAGCAGCGAGTGTGCCGACAGAAGCAGGAATGCGATTTTGGGAGTAGGCCACATGTTGAATTACTTGGTGTTTGTCTGTCGCAAAGTCGAGGTTGTGCAGGATGAGTGAGGTGAGTGAGAGAGTACTGGCGTTATCAACAGTAGGTATCAGGCCCACAAGGTCGCCCGAATATATGTACCCAAACCTCAAATAACGGATGGTGCCAAGTGCATGTCTAGTGTAACCCCGGCCATGGCCATTCGCTCGATTCCCATGGCCAGATACCTAATTTTGTCGGTGGACAGAAAGGGTCTCCAGCTTGGTTCCGTTCCGCTGCTCCGTTCCCCTTGTTTTTTGCTGTTTTGTTCCAGGAGAAGTGGGTTGACGGGCGCGTGTCGACATGCCCCGCTCATTTCGGAGGTTGCTGAACCGTCAATGCTCCCTTACGTAGGATGGGCAGGTGGTATTGGGATGCCGAGAATTTCCTTCGTCCGGGGTAACGGATCTCATAGCTAGCGACAAACAACGCCTGGATGCTGACTGGAAATAGCGTTACCCCTTTTCGGACGGGGAGGGCTGCATTCCGAAACAGCTTTGGGTGAAGCAGCAATCTGAGCAATCTTGTGATGTATCGCGTTGCTGCTCTGTGGAAGGAAAGAAGGCTGCGAGGGCTGGCTGGAAACCTGGAGGAAGGTGGGGTTGGCCCCACCGTCTCACAGTTTGGCCACTGTATCCTGGAGGAGGTCAGAGTTCAATGCGATTACCTATTCCCTCTGCCCTAACCATCTCCAACCAGTCAAAAGCGCAATTTCTAGGCTCCAAACCGCCGATCATTCGCCAAATCTCCCCTTGCGGGCCACCCCCTGGGGTACGCCGCGGGTGGTTGACAGTGAGGAGGAGAGGATATCGCAAGTGTCCGAACCGACTGATCCTCGCTTCTACACGTGACCTGGTCACGTCATTATGGGGTTTCAAACATAGGGGGCTGATCTCACCGCCTTTACACACTCAAGTTCGAAAGAAATTCACCTCGTTACAATTTCCATCAGAGTCAAACGCTCCCGTGCTTCCTACGTCCCATCGATACCCTCAATCAATAGACCAAGCGCCAAAGATAGACATGGCACCATGTAGTTCTTGCAAACAGCCCACAGGCTCAGCAGATGGCCTCGATATCAGCAACATCGAAAGCACCTTTGAAAAAGTCAAGCAAAGAGCGAATGATGGCTGTCCAACGTGTCCTTTCTTGTTGCAATGCATCATTACTTATTGCTCAGCGAATTCAATTGTTACCGAGGAGATAAACAGAATTGACAGGTCTTGGGATGCTTGCACGGAATTTTCACTACATCTACTTGACGACTCCGAAATCTTCTTGAATGTATTCACCGAAGCGAGTAAGTCCTTAACCAGCATGTTAGATAATGTCTAATGGTTTAATCGTCTTGACTTGCTCGCTTTAGGCCATCCATTAAGTCCATTTGATCTCAGCGTCAGAAGCGTCTTCCCGGGAGCGCTTCATCCGAAGAAACGTTTGCTACCTTGGAATCATGGATGTTTAAGTGTGTTACTTCCCATGAGAGATGTTATCGCCACTGTATCGGAACCTTGAGGTTTTATCCAAAACGGCTGCTCGACTTAAGAGATGATTAGGTTGTGCTTCGAGAAGATCTCAAGCCAGAATCTTACGCCTGCTTAAGCCATTGTTGGGGGACGGGCGCTACCCTCTTGAAGTCAACAACCAAGACGATTGATACGTTTCGGGCCAACATTCCTTCGAATCAGCTCCCACCGACATTCAAGGACGCTATTCCTATTTTCGTCGCTTGGACATAGATTACCTTTGGATTGACTCTCTTTGCATCAAGCAAGATGATGAAGATGATTGGAAGGACCAAGTTGCAAGGATGGCCGACGTTTATGAGAATGCATTCATTACTATAGCGGCAACGAATCTGCGGACAGTTCCGAGGGATGTTTCAGCAATACAAGCCAAATGTTCCTTGCTTCTGCGGCTTCTGGCCACTCGAATATATTTGTATGCTGGTTACCTCCCAGATGGCCTGATAATTGGGGCGCACTGAATGAGGAACCCGGGTGGCCACTCTTGAACCGTGGATGGGGTTACCAGGAGATGCGCCTGTCTCCACGCGTGCTGCACTTTTGCTAAGAAGAGGTCATGTGGGAATGCTGATCTAAAAGAAACAGCGAAAGCAAATGCCGTGACAAGGACTTGGGAACACAGCAACCCTACTACGACAACCAGATGTACGAGGCTGTGCCGTACTGGAGGCTGGAAAGAAATCCCATGTTACTCTGGTATCGGACTGTCCAAGAATATTCGCGACTAGGGCTCACATTCAAGGTAGACAAGCTGCCTGCTCTGGCTGCTTTGACACAACGTACGCAAAAATTGAGACGCGACGACAGATACCTATTGGGCCTTTGGGAGAAAACTCTCCTCCTCGACCTTTTCTGGATGGTCTGGCCAAGCCTAACGACTCAGCGACCGAGCACAACAAATCATCCGAGCTATCCCTGTAACGTTGCTGGCGTTAAAAGACGCTGATGCAGGAAACTGACGCAACTGACCGCTATACCAAAAGGTAGGCACAAGTTGACTAACCGATAGTCGACTTGACAGTTCCCACTTATTATGGCCAGCCCCGTGACAATCCCTCTTGGTTGTGGGCGTCACCGCAAAGTCAATTCATGTGGGATACCGCTACAAGCTCTACTCTTGACACAGTTCAAAAACGAGAAGTTCGCCACACCGCTATCGAACCGAGTCACATGGGTTTAGCATCTGAAGCTAAGATCCTTCTTCGTGCCCCATTGATTGAATCGCGCCAAGTCTCCCGGAAGCAATGGAGATTCGGAGAAAACATCTGGACCTCTCGCCATTCAGATATCTCCGGTGTTGAGGACCGTGTCAGCCAACTTCCATTATTCCATGACAATATCAATTTAGACACACTGTTCGACGAGTTGACAATAATCAACTATAAGGGCGACTACAAGATGGAGAATCCAGCCGAAGAGGAACTCGATACGTATTTCATGCCTATTGGCCGTGACAATGACAACGCAAGTGACATCGGGGCTCTGCATGTTCGGGAAAGAAAAAACACGGGCGAATTTGAACGAACTGGCTATGGAGAGGTAAAGCACATCTTAAAGCACATGATGGATAGCAGGAGATCCAGATCTGATGTTCGAGAATAGGCGAGGATTAGGAAATTGGAGGATCTCATCTCTGCACGGATGACCTTGATTCTAACTCATCTCCCTGTAAGCGACATTACCCTAGTTTAGTGGCATGTTAGTAGTGTGGTATTGAGATGAAGGGTTGTTTTGGAGATAGGCTCTTTTATATGTTGGACGGTAATCTTATATTCGTCATTTTCATTTGTCGGCTTCCCGTTTTTCTTTCAACACAAACTCATCTTCAATCATTACAAAACCCATATCCTCTTCGACGCGGCGCAAGCCACAACCTGGAGTAGGTGCGATGGGCAGTTCCTCAGCTAAAGTTGTATCTGTGTGTGTACCCAGGACCCCTGGGCCGTCGCTTGACGACAGCCACAAGTCACGTCTCTCATCTCAACAAAGTTAAACAGGCACTTTAAATTACTATTCCAAACTATCAGAACACATACTGCCCGCAAATTAGTGCCAGCGCCAACTCCATCACCACCAAACACTCTGCCCCTTACGCCACCCTTCCTATTGTCTACCTAATTGCCGGCAGGAGGAATAGGCGCATAGAAGCCAAACCGATTCTCAGGGTCATATTGCTTCTTCAGGGCCCGCAGCTTCGGCACCCGCCAGGGCTCATCGCCATACAGCTCGGCCAGTGTCTCATCTCCAAAGCCGTAGTTGAGGTACGCGCGCAGCGGCTGTCCGGACCCACTGCCTTCGGCCATGGCCTTCCTCATGGCCTTGGACGTGGCGATAATATCGGGTGAGTATGCGGGATTGGAATAACCCCAAACGGGCGAGCTATGTGTTCTCTTGGTAAGCATGACTCCAGGTTTTTTGCGTGTGTTGGTCGGCTGATAAAAAGAGGGAAAAGAAGAGGGGAAAAAGAGGGACAAAAGAGGGGGGGGGAAGCGGGAGATTGATACGTACGTTAGTAGTGGGTACTCCCTGTATGGCGTAGCGGTATCATGACTGGAGACTGCGGTCACAGCCTGCTGGGAGTAGCTCTCAACGACATAGACCGAGGTGAAACCGATGGGTGGGTACTGCGCGGTGATGTTGTTGAAGAGACCGTGGACGGTGCGCAGGGCGGTCGTGTTGTGGCGTGCGAGGTAATTCGGCATCAAGTGTCGGTAGAGCCCCTTGCCGCAGGTGGCTGGACTGGTTTCGTCGTTGCGATTCAGCGTGAATAGGTCCGGGTAGGCAACGGATGTGTACACTGTCTCTCGGGCAGGGCCAAGCGCGCGGAAAGGGGCGGCAAAAGGCTCGAGATCGGAGGCTGGACCAGCGTAAATCATGAGCATGCTGATTACGGCCTGAAGGGATGTCAGCTGGCACTAAGGGAGGTGCAAGTAGGTAGGAGTAAACAGACATTGGAAGGGTCAATGTCGGGCCGTCGCATAAAAGTGTACCACATGATCAGCTCAGCAGGATGGCCAGCCGCAGCTAAATAGTTGTTCCCCAGCTCAAAGACTTGTTCGAGCTTGTCTTGCGTGAAAATGAAGTTGATCTCAGACCAGTTCTCGATGCGATCATAGACCTTGTACTTGAGCCCCGTGACGATGCCGAAATTGTGACCGGCACCACGGAGCGCATAAAACAGGTTCCTGTTGGACGACTCGGACGCGATGACGGAGGTGCCGTCGGCAAGGACAACCCGGGCTTCGAGAATCTGGTCGGCCAAGAGGCCAAAAAGGCCCTGCAGATAGCCGTGGCCGCCGCCGAGCATGATGCCCATGATGCCGGTGCACAAGCAGTTGCCGGTTACTGGGCAGCAGTTAGAAAAATTTGTTGTCCGCCAAGATGGAATATTTCGCAAATACCTGTCTGCTTGCCATGTGCCCAGAGATAGCGGATGAGGTCGCCATTGGTAAGGCCAGGCTGCAGCTCGGCGTAGTTGCCGACAGCGCTGACCTGGATTCCCTTCATCTTGATGAATGAAATAGCAATCCCGCCCTGCATCTGGCCTAGGGTGCTGATGGAGCCGTGTGCACCATCTACGGCAAGAAAGGGAATGGTGTTGTTATTAGCAAAGCGAACCTAGCTGTATTAGTGATCACCAGTGCACTACGCTGTTCGCCCGCCACGCCAACGTACCACAGTTGCGACATCTGTCTCGGTTGCGACCTCGACAACGGCCGAGTAAATAGGGCTCGAGTAGGCCTGCCATCGCTGATGTCGCGACGAAAACAGGGGATCGTCTGGGAGGATTATGGATGCGTCTGGGGAAAGCTGCGAGGCAAGAGCAGAAAAGATGGATGCATCTCGGCTAACGATGCTTGATACCAAGCTGTCAGCGACGCTCGGCCCCGCCAAAGCGAGACCAAGAGCGGCAAAGAAACAAGAAGCCTTCATCCTGAACATGTGCAGGATGCAATGAACGAAACGGAGTGTAACAGTACAAGAGAATGGGAGCAAGAGAAAGAGAAAAGGCTTCGAGCGTGCAAACTCCTCAGCTTATATGGCCAGTGAGCTGCTCGACAGAGCGACACAAACTGTTTCCGAGGTTCAGCAGGACACAGCCATCGGCAGCCACACTCCAGCTTTTGATATTGGGGTCCATGTTCTTGTTCCGTTTGAAGACAAGCGCAACGTTGAACGGCGGCAATTGGCTGGAATATACCGAGAGGCGCAGTGGCGACACCTTTGCGAAAGTAGGGCTTTATTGAGGAAATTAGATCGCCCTGGACGCATCCCCGATCAATGACAGCGCGCCTATGGAGCCGGGGCTCAACTCATAATCTGTGCGTGCTGTCCCCAGCAGCCACTATTGGGCGTTGCGTAACCCGAACCACCTGGGCTTGCTTGCATGGCGGCTTTGATCAATACCTTCTTTCCCCCATCTCCTCGTCATCCATGCTCTTCCGATTCGTCGTTCCCGAGACCGAGAGCTCTGACTGCATGCCTTCAGCAGCGTCGATACTGTAACGGCAGTTTCTGCACAGCGGCTCCTCCGGCCGCCTATCTGTTTGGACCAGGGAAGATGCGGAAAGCAACGGATGCATATCCTCAGCCGACGCATGGGCAATCGCGGGAAGGGACGGTAATGACTGGTAGTACGTTGGGTTTCCGTACATAGTTGGTGAATGCATGGCCATCTGGCCATACGGGTCTTCTGGATCGCCACTATGTGGCACAAACACTACTGGCGCCGCGATCGGTCCGCCATACAACGGGTTGTTGGTGTGTAGAGGGTCGGAGTCATCGGGGCCAGGAACACCTGTTGGGACATTCTCGTGGGCTTGCCGTCCGCCTGGCTGTTGTTGCCAGATGCTTGACGAACTCGGCATCCCATGTCGCGCCAAGAGACTGCTGCTGCTATCCATATTGGATTCGGAATAATCATGGCGGATGATGCCAGAGGAAGAGTCCGCGCCGCCTGGAAGTACCTGAGCATCCGGGTTCTTCGAAGGTTTCTTAATCGCCCTCCACTCCATACCCAGGGCGCACAGAAGCGAGAAAAACGCCATGCATACGGCGACGAGGAAGATACACTGGAATGCGAAATTAAACGCGTTCAGGACCACGCTTTTATATGGCTCCTTGACAAGCTCCACAATGTACGTGGCGCCTTCAGTCACGAGGAGAGTGCTGCTGTCCAAGTCAGGGATTTGGCTGAGCTGTTGGAAGAGAACGTTGCTGATGATGGCTTGGCCGATGGATGTGGAGATAGCTCCGCCCAGTTGCTGGAGAAAGAAATTAATTGCAATGCCGTTGCTGACATCCTCCTTTGGCAGGAAGGTCTGGATGGCCAGAGCAGACGTTTGCATGCCGAATCCGAGGCCGAAGCCGGACAGGAATTGATACGCAATCCACTGCGAGGGGGGTGTATCGCGGTTGAAAGTCGTCATAAGAGCCTCGCCCAAGGCCATGACGGCAGGGACGATAAGAATGGACGGGACGTAGTAGCTGGTCGCCTGTGTGAGGATACCAGACAGAATGGCGGACGCGAAGAGACTGAGCACCAGAGGGAGTGTGCTGACGCCTGCTTCTATGGGGGAAACCTGCTTGACCGTTTGAACTAATACGATCCATCAGCCAGCTGCCAAATACCAAAACAGAGACTGGACTCGGCCTGGTTTTATTTAGGACGAGTTTGTCTGCATGTCTGGGTAAGGGGTCAGGTAGGGGACAGGGGGAATGCTTACACCAAATGGGCATGTAATACATCATCAACAGCATGGATGCCGACAGAAAGAATGTAAACTACACTCCGAATGCAACGCTTCTTTGGGTAATGATCTTTGGAGGAACCATGGCTGTGTCGGGCTTTATGATTTGGACCGCAATAAAGCCCACGGTAGCGGTAGCGGCGATACCTAACAACATGACAATGGGCCACTCATCCCATCGGTACACTGAACCGCCCCACTGCAGACCGAGGAGGAGGCAAACGGTAGCTGGGATGAAGAAAAAGAGGCCGACAGGATCTAACCTCTTGATATGCCCTAAAAGCGTAACAGGCTGCCGGGGCTGAGAATGCGGGCGCTGCGGCCTGGGCGACTTCCAGACGAAAATCATCACGAGCACAGCCACGGCCCCTACCGGGACGTTTATTTAGAAGCACCACCGCCAGGCGTCAACCTCGGTGAGTCCACCGCCGATAAGGGGGCCCATGGCGCCTGCTATACCAAACACCATGCCGAAGAAGCCTTGGAAGGCAGGGCGCCGGTGTAGAGGGATCATCGGAATCATGATCAGCATGGTTCCGGAGAAAATGCCAGCCGAAGCCAAGCCCGCAATTGCACGGCCGATAATGAAGACAAGCGAACTGGGCGCGGCACCGCAGATGGCAGAGCCAATTTCGAAAATGAGCAGGTTGATGAGGAAGGTCCTTCTCGCTGCATTAGCAGCCGTTCAACCAAACAGAAAGCAAGCCATCACAAGAAACCCTGCCGGGGAGGTTCCGTCTTTTACCTTTTCAGGTCGTAAAACTTGTAGATGGTGCCATATACAAGTTGGGCGCAAGCCGTCGCAAGCATGTAGGCAGAGCCGTACCAGCCAATGTCTCCCAAAGCCCCGAATTCGTCGGTGATTCGCGGCACTGCCGTCGCGAGAATCGTTCTGCCCAAGGCGACGAGGAATAGGCAGAGGAAATTGCAGATGATGATCGCCCAAAACCTAACCGTCTTGGGCTGGAAGAGGTCGGGGTTATGTCCATCGGGGCGGCGGGGAGAACCATCGTGACTAGCATTGTGACGACCTTCGGGTGGCGATTGTGATGTTTGGTCCAGTGGTTGGTCGAGTGCACCTGGCACAAGCTTTTCGAGCGAGCTCGGGGCGGGGGTGGCGTATCCGGTCCAGGGCGCAAATTCGGACTGGCTGTTTGTCACACAAATCCAATCCCTGAATAGCCTCCATACCAGCGATCGGACCGATCGCTGGTATTCTGTCACATTACTGCGTGGATCAATTCCAGGCCTGGAATGGCCACAACAACAGGGAGTGGAACTACCCCATTGTACGCAGTATTTAGAGTAGCCGTTGGAAGCCCTCGGCTTCCAACGATTGAAGCAGCAATCAACACATTCGTTTTTCCATGATAGAGCCTTCGATTCCACAGCGTGTCACACTGTTGCCCAGAGTCGTTGTAGAGTGCATGACGCGGGCTTCCTTCTCTGCATATTCCGGAAACCAGGAGTGGCGTCTGTGAGGAAACGGCGGACAAAAAAGAGAGAAATAGAGACATAGGTGAGGAAGAGAGCTGCATGGTGGCAGCTATGCACCGTTTTATTTGCCCTCTTGCCCTGCGTTTCTTGCGCTGGACGCCGCAACCTTTCGGTGTTGTCGCATCGGGCATCGAGATCAAACTTCAGCCGCAAGCAGCCTTCGGCGCCGCGCCGCATCGGGCTTCTGGGCGTTCTTCGTGTGGCTGTGGTGAGCGTGGCAGCACAACTTGGGCGCCGGCTCGAGCCTCTGAGCTCTGTGAGTTGTGTGCTAATGCAAGCCTGCCCCAGCTGCCAAATAAGCATCCGAGTCAAAGAAAAGTGGGTGCAGAGGCTGCAGATGTATCCCACCAACCAGGGCACAGATTGTGGGCCTTGGCGGGCTTCTAAAGAAAACTGGAAACCTCATTGGGTTGGGTTGGGTTGTCGCTGCCACCACTGTGACTTGTCCGCTCTCCACATACCCCTCACTGCACGAGAATCCAGACAGGGTAGAGCATGATCGGTTTCGTGACACGGTTGAATGCCCGCCAAAAAAACCCGTTATATCGTTTTTGGTTTCAAGATGACCGCCGACACCTCCATCTACACGCCACTGGCCGCCTAGATCCGACTGCTAGAGATCATAAACTCAGAACAGACAGAACATCCGATCAAATGCCGACTTTCATACCGTCTCTTTGGAAGACAAGCCCGATTTCTGCGCCCTGTCCTATGTATGGGGTGACCCTGGCCTGACGGTAGACATTCAAATTCTCCTTGGGCCAGACCAGGACCCTACATCCAAGGTCACGACGATACCAGTTACGGCGAATCTAGCGGCGGCCTTGCAACATGCCAAACGGCGGTGCGCCAGGTTGTGGAGCGCCCTCGGACACGAGCCCGATCAGTTCCTGCTTTGGGCAGATGCCATCTGTATCAACCAGCAGGATATAGTCGAGCGGGCGTCCCAAGTCCAGCGCATAGGCGACCTCTACAAGTCAGCCGTCGTGGTCCTTGCCTGGCTTGGCCGGGACGACAACGGAGAAGTCTCATTGGCCTTTGATGCGATCATCAAGACCGCCTTCGAGGCCCAGCGGTGTGCCGAGGTTGGTCGGGATGTCTTCAACACCCTCGAATGGATGCAGCGCTATCCAGAGCTGATCGACGGAGTTGGGGCGATGGGTAATAACCGGGCGTGGAAGGCCGTCGCCGACTTTCTGCTCCATCCGTACTGGTCGAGGGTTTGGATCTTCCAGGAACTGGTGCTCACCTGCAGGCTCCTGCTGGCCACGAGCCGGTCCGTCATGGGCTGGGACCAGCTGGGCATCATGGTATTTCAGCTGCTCGTCCTGCGACACGCCCTCAATGAGACTAGCATGGTCAAGCCGGCATGGGTCTCAACGACGTGTGGGCGCGGCTCACGACGCCCCATATCACGCTCAATGCTGTCCAGAACGTGATCCGGTTCCGCAGATTGCCGTGGCTGGCCCCGGGAGGGGAGGACGAGGTTGGCCCCAGCAATTTGGTGCGGTGATGGGACCTCGCTTTCTGTTGCGCCATTGCATGTAAAGCTACCAATCCCAAAGATCTCATCTACGGCGCCATTGGACTCACGCATATTGACCTGAAGCCAGACTATGGCGAATTCGCCGCGAAGTGGCTTCAAGTGGCTCAGCTACCACCAGTCGTGGGATGCACGCCGCACTTCTCAGCACCACTCATGTTTCTCGCCGCGGCGGGGACTGGCTTGTTCGGGCAAATCAAGGGCCTGATTTCATGGGCCCCCAACTTTGGAGCTGAGGCTGGTTCGTCGCTTCATGTCGGGGGCTCGGACAAATCGCCCGACGAAGGCTTGTTTGTGTCCGATAACAACATTGCCTTTATAAAAGGCCCAAGTCTGTTTGTTCGCGGAGTGGTCGTTGGCAAGGTACTCCATGTTTCTGAGGCCCCGACAGGTGCCACGCAGACCGACGGGCGGATGCGTTCGTTCATCGCCGATTTCAAGGAGCGCCATCCACTCTACATTACAGGAATTCCGCCTCTGCAAGCCATCTTCCGCTTTGTATGCCGAGACACCTCTTCGGAAGTCCGTCGCATCACGACCTTGAAGGCTTTGGCGTTCTTGCACCTCCTTGGCTCCCAATCTCCAGGGGATTTGGTTGAAACTCTACCAGCCCTGGGTTTTCCCGGCCGCCTTGCCGACATTGCTGAACAAGGTGGAGCCAACCTTAGGGTACGGATTGAGTTTAACGTCTGGTTCAACGACTCCTTCTTCCCGGAACTCAACTTGGGGCAGCCTCTACGACGTGACATTTATGAGCTGCACGGCATCACCGTGCCTAAGCAGAAAATCGCGTTTCCACTCGGGGGCTCCCTCCAAGGTTCAGCTACCACACCCACTTGAAAACTCAATCTACCCTAATCACTACAGTTCGATCTTAATTTTATAGCACAATATGTTGAACTTTCCCCGACGAATCATCAATGCTGGCGAGTCAGTTGGGGAGAAGGGCGTCACAGCCACTACATCTGGCTTTATTAGCGGAGCTACTGCCGCATTTGCTTCGGCGAGCAATGCAGCACTTAGCAAGCTAACCAACGCCGTGTTGATACGTGTGCCTGGACTCTTCCTTAACCCTTCCTTCGTCTACAGAGCGGCGCTTACCCTCGCCTTCGCCTTCCTGAAGGGTGTCCTAACCAGTGTAGGACAGTTTCCCGTAATCAGGGAGAGGGTAATTAGCAACCCGGCAAACATTCCTACATTATGGGCAATTTTGAGCCACCTCGGCAGCCTGGCACGTTTTCTTAGTGGATCTAATCGAGGCCGAAAAGTGCGAAATTCTTGCCAACTTCGACCCGGATAAGGAATTGGTGTTTCCAGAAAGCAATCAATACAACGAGCTGAACTTGGACATCTTCATGAATCGGCACGCCGCCATTTGCCAGCTTCAGCGGCTAGTCAAGTCCATCATATACATCTTCGAGGACATAAGCGAAAACAAAACGCTCCGCGACATGTGGATGGGAACAGAAAACCAAGCTTGATACCGATAATTTTAGGGAGCAAATTGTTCCAGTGAAGGTTCCAAGTAAGAAACATTCTAGTTGGATTTAAAGTAACTGATTGCTAAACAAATTGGCACAGACGAAAAAGCCAGCACAGACAAAGGAATCGACATAAACGAAAAGTGGTTCTTCATCAATGGCATCGGCGGTGAGGTGCATTATTTGCGTCTCGCGTGCAAGAAGCTCGCCGCAGCGTTCAGCAGGCCCATTACTAGCATCTTCAACCGCGGCGACGGTCTCCTTTAGGATCTGATTAAGTGTGCTGGCAAGCGGACCGATAGAATCGCGGGTTGGACGAGAAGCTAAAACAGGTTTTGCCTGAGGACCACAAGCAGCATTATAGCAGAGGTACAGCTTACAGCTACCCTAAGGAGTGCACTGAAAGATATCAAAGGTACGGACAAAGGCTATGTCATTATAGTTGCCTATTCTTAAGGCTGTCTTTTACTATATCTCACACTGGAGGCATTAGTGAGAATGGGGATGGATGCATTGATGAAAGAGAGGCTTTACATCTTCACATTTAGGAACCTAAGTATCCACTGGAAATGGAGACAGATGGTTGTGCGTTAAGCAATTTTACCGCTCGGACGGAGCATTTCGCAAACGAGAGGGATTTTGTCGCGCAACTTAAGGTGATTGCAAAGAAAGGAGGAAGCTACAGCAGTGGCGAAGACCGGGTGTTTATCCGGAAGGGATCCGGTGGTCACCTCTTTAGGTCGCAGTACAGTCTTAAGGAAAGTGACTATGGTATGAAGGAGGGAGACTCCTGGCTGCTCGCTTGTCAGGGGCGTGCGATGAAAGAAGCTAAGGAAGTAGGAAGTGTAAAAGGAGATGCAGACAGAGGCTGAAACCAAGGCTATGAGTGGCAGCACAGGGATGCACCAAAAATTGCATAGTGTACGGTAGCGCCCTCAAAATTAGTACTTTATCCTTCATTTGCATTGAGTGTTTGTGTACAGGGGTGCGAGATGAAGTTGGTGTTACGACTCAAACGTGTCCTCCAGCCTCGAAGTTTAGGTACTCCCCCCCTTGGTCAAGTTCCCCAACCGTTACCCATGTACTCAGGGTAGTTTGAGATGCTCTGTTCCAGCTGCCTCTTCTGCTCTCTTCTTCTTTATAATCTCAAGCCGTTAGTCGTTGGCGATGACCGTTTCAACCGATTCATCCACTACGTAATCGACACGGCCTCGAATGAGGATGAGGGCGTCACAAACCACATCCGATGGTTGGTGACCTGGCAGCAGATCGACCTGTTGCCTAGATGGCTCCTCAGCAAATTCATGCTCCCTATCTGGCTTCACCTCAGCGCCCACCGAGGAGCGAGCGAGAACAAAGACTCACGGGACATAACGCATATCAGGGCGGAACTCGGCGGGCAAATTGATCGTAGAAGCGGGAAAGTTGTCATGATGAACCTCGCCGCAGACGAGGGTAATAAGTCGCCCGATTGAGTGTACCTAATAAGGTACCGCACTACCGACAGCAATAGACCAGGTGCTAATCCATGTCGGCAACTAACGTAGGGGCCCCAGCGTCGATATCGCGGGACGTGACTGGTCAACTGAGAGGACAAGAGGCACTCTCCCCGGACCTCTTTGAGTCTATCAAAGAATGGCAAAGCCGATGTTCCCGAGACCACGATAATTGCGGCAGGAGTCTGTCCAGCCAGTAGTCCATCGACGTTGAGAAGGTGCCGCTTCCGAGCCGTTGCATCGAGGTCTTTTCTGCTTACCACGATTGGGAGCAGGGATCATCACATGCAACGCCGTGCCAGTGGGTTCTGCGCGAGACAGCGGGCCAAGAGGGCAGGTACATCATCCTGAGTCATCGGTGGGACGCCAAGACGGACCGCGCGAAGACGACCAGGGAAAACTATGCTCGCCGCCTGGCGCTAGTAGATGGGGATGCCGCTGCCGAGGGTCGCGTTGACGTTGACGCGTCACTCGACAGGCTCCTCCAACTGTTCGAGGATACTTGCGTCCAAACAGTACACGTGGGAGCCTGACTTCTCGAGATCAAGCACGGCGGAACCCGCGACACATCTCGAGGCGTACGGCAACCACAGCCGCTTCGTACTGCTTCAGTTTAGCGGGCGGCTGTTTCCCATCTGCCTGGCAGCCTGCTTCACGCCCGAGCGCGACATAACGGCGGCGGCCAGCCTGTCCAGGCTAGCCCCCCGACGGGGAAAAGAGAAGCCTGTAGCGCCGCGTGTCTCTGCCTTCGCGGCCGAGTGCCATCGTGGGACGGGCCAGCATCGAGGATCCAGACTTCCAGACCAACCAGGCGTGTACCGCGGCCGACGGCGTCGTCGTCGCGCTCGTGGTCAACCGGGCCAGGCGTCGCACCGGCTACGGCTTCGCCTTCGGCAGCCTCAGCAGCCATCACACCGCCTTCGACGTTCTTTTTGTGCGACGCGCTCACATCGAGGGCTTTGAGCCAGCCTACGAGAGGATCGGAGCCGGGAACCTGTTTGGCAACGAAGTTGAGATGCTGTTTGAGTGGACCGAGGAGGCCAAGTTATAGTTAGCATAGGCGGTGGCTATTGCGGATTCAATGTCCCAGTTCTGGGCCCTTGCTTACACGGGGACCATTTTTGGGCTCTTTGGTTAAAACTGCCACTTCTCAACAAGCTGTGCTGCTCGATGGGCAGGTATTAGCCGAAGCTGAGCCGGGACTGATCTGGACTGATCAAAGCTGACGAATGATCACGTGACAATAAACATAGGTGGCCATCGATTTTAGGGTGGTGAAACACCAAGTGACCAGAAATATAAGGGTAAGCATTACCTACCTCCTGTCGCTCACTCATCATCCTCCAAAGAGACGAAAGTGTTTGGGCGGGAGGCCGAGATGATCTTCATATCGTTGGCGATCTTCAGAACGTTGTCCATGAGCCTTGAGATCTGCACAAGCTCGACGAGCTGTCGGTGGTCCTCGACTATCGAGACCCCTCCAAAGAGGTCCTCACACCGTACCGTAGGCGGCATCATTTTGTACCGTAGCCCACTGCAAACCCCATACAAAACCCTAACCCCCAATGCACG
>Ga0247758_1001546_pt1 | contig 16457 bp, 19 predicted proteins | sample UWRJL156409C4_FD_180950 | JGI IMG/M metagenome (GOLD analysis project Ga0247758, IMG submission 180950) | Plant litter microbial communities from Arlington Agricultural Research Station in Wisconsin, United States - UWRJ-L156-409C-4 | ecosystem: Environmental > Terrestrial > Plant litter >...
CGTCCTGGCATCTTCGAAGCCCGCTCCGTCGACCTCCCCCTCCGCGACCACCTACGGACTACCTGCGTGCGACATCGACGGCCGCCCCTCCAGACGAAAGACGAAGAGTGTTGGACAATTGGCTCCGCCCCACAGGCCCCCAAGAGATCCAGGTTGCGCAAACCTCCCGGCGATGCGGCCAGCCTCGCTGCCAGGGAGTCCTCTTCGTCCCTCGCGACTGCTCTGCGTCATTTGAGCCCCAAGCGACCAGCAGTACCGAGTTATCCTACCCCGATGCCCAAGCGACGGTCGCCGTTCCCTTTTCCTTTCGGTTCGACACCGTCTTTGGTGCGGTTATATCTTTAATTGTGCTTTTATCCCCCCTTCGGCTCCACCTGCGTGCGCGTCACTTGGTCCATAGCCGACCCGTGGCCCCTCAGTGAAGAGACGGAACCCTACAAGCTGCGACTTTTGGGTATCTGTCTGTCTATTTCTCCCTGGCGCAACACCGCCCGCCCACGCTCACGATGAGCAAGTCAAGCCAGAGGAACATAAAATGGGTCGAGGTGAGTTTTCCCCCGGAGTTGCTGCGCCCGACGCCGGACACCCGATCAGAGCGCCGGCCCTGCGAGCCCCGCCGATCCTAACATTCTCCGTGTCACAGGGCCTCCGAGGAATCACCTCCGTTCTTGTCATAACGACGCACGTCGCTCGAGCGCTCGATTTTGCCTTGTTCTGGCCCGCCGATAAGAAAGATGCGCCGCCACGATTAATGCAACTTCCATACCTGCGAATACCGTACCAGGGCCGCATCGGAGTACCAATATTTGCGTTCTTGACGGGATTCGTATGCGCGTATAAGCCCCTGAAGCTTGCCTACCAGCATGGCAATACCCCTGCTTCGCTCCAAGCAGTGGCGCGCAGCGCCTTTCGCCGTCCGCCCCGGCTGATGCTACCGGCCATGATCGCGACCTTCTTCAGCTTCGTGCTCTCGTGTTTCGGGGCCTACACGGCGGCGAACCATTGCGACAGTTTCTGGGTCCGCTTCGATGCCCCCGACTACCAGCCGTTCCGAGAAAACGTCCGGAGACTGTTTAAGTCCATCCTCACCACCTGGACGAGCACGGACAATGCGTTCGACCGACACCAGTGGGCTATGCGCCCGCTATTGATCGGGGCGTTCCAGGTGTACGTCGTACTGGCGGCAACTATTGGGATGAGGTTCAGATACCGGATATTGGTTCATATTTTCTTGATCTTCTACTGGCTATTCAACGTTGGGTACTTGACGGGTACGCCTGAGTTCCTCCCCATCACACCTCGCACCCGTGAGTCTTCGCTGACACAGACAGAAACCTTTGGTGCGAATCTTGCCCTCGGTACTCTTCTTGCCGAGCTGGCGCAACATCGTCCCACACAAAATTTCATCACCGCGCATCAGCGGATCCTGACCTTTGTTATCGCCCCGATTTTGCTCCTGATCGGCGGCTGGATTGGCTCGTATCCACAAGAGCACGAAGACTGGACCGAATGGTCACAGACTTTGCACAACCACCTGGTAAACCCAGACCCAGAAGGGGGCGAGGATTTGGGGAGTATCTTAGTTCCCGCTGGGGCCAATGCGCACCGTCGAACCTCGGCCTTCTTCATTTACTGTACTGCCATCTCGATTTTCGTGTCGCCTGCCATCCAAAAACTCCTATCGCATCGTCTTCTCCTATGGCTTGGACACCACTCGTTTGCCGTCTACTTGGTGCATGGCACTCTGCTTCGGACGGTGGCCATATGGATAGTATACGGCATCAGCGGCCAGCCCTGGGAGGAGGCAGGGAAGAACGAGGACGGCAGCGAGCAGATGCAGGAATGGATTGAGCCAAAGTCGCGGAGCCACAAGCTCCTCGCGATCATAATATTCACGATGCTGACCTATATGGCGGCATGGGCGTGGATGAAGTGGGTTGATACGGCGTGTGCAAGGGCAACGCAATGGCTCGAAAACAAGGTTTTCGATACTAGCGATGACGGCGAGGGCAAGGCGGGACTTCTCGAGAAAGGATTCCCGCATGCAAACGGGAACGGATCGTTGGTACGGCCATCTCAGGACAGGACCGACAGGAGCCAACCTCCCCCCTGACACAGCGCGAGCATACGATCCTGTACGAAACGATAGGCGTTCTTTGGATGACGCCGCTGCGAGCAAGGCGACGACTTATATGACCAGGCGAACCGCACCAACTATAGACGGGTGCCCCGCCAACTGAACGAAGAGTGGCGCGCAGGCCGGCAGCTACATGCTGAGGTCCGCCATTCTGGAAGAGTAGGACCGAGTTTGCGTTGTAAAACCACTCGGCGCTGGGGCATGGAGGGAAGGGTTCTCTGCATATACTAGGCATGGATATATATATGGGAAAGGGATGCATACTGCTACAATGTTAATACTGTTGACCTATCCTGCTGCTGGCGTGTTCTTGTTGTTCGGTCTCGAGTGGTAACCGGGGTAGCCAAAGTCCCCCTGAGCTTCATTTTCGGCTTCCTTCTCACACCACACGAAACGATGCCTTGAATTCGGGGCACCACTGTCACAGGTCAGTGGCACGGCCCTTGCCGCGTGATGGGTACAAAACTCCGGTTCCTGCAGTGGTGGAAAGCCTCTTTCTCCTCAGCGCCTGCGCGACTGCCCATCGATGAGGTCATAGTTATTGGGCTGTTTGGACGGGAACTTCGTAGTAAAGTCGAGCAGGCACATGCCGCATCCCCAAATACCCCAAACGGATCTTAGCTCGAGGTTTCGCGACGGAGGGACGAGTGAGCTTGTGTTGTCGGGCTTTCCTCCCAGGAGATCGATTCAGGCCGGGCAGATGGCGCGAAGGTCCATCGGCCAGGTCTGTCGGGAGGGGGGACGGGGTTTAAATACGAAAATACTGCCATCCACCGGCAATCTTCTTCTAAGATTGAAGAAGCCACGCACGACCCGACGCCACGGCTGAAGCTGGTCTTGGTGTGGTTTGGGACATTTTGTTCTTCGCTGTGTCAGCCATCTGATTCGGTACAACGCTCCCGCGGCGTTCAGCCCTACGGCGCCGCAGATCAAAATCCGAAGAGGTGCTTGCGCCCCTTTCACGCCTCCAGCATTCGCCCATTGCATTCGTCATGGCGGACAGGGATGAGCTGACGATGATGCCGTGCCTCTCACTCGATCTTGCGCCGGAGCGTCGCCATTCATCGACGCGGATTTCCCCAGCGATTGACGTTTCTCGATTACTGATCAGGGGCATTTGTCGTTGGTGTTCAATGATTGATTGCCCCGAAAATGCGACGAAAGGAGTTATTCCCGGGACCTGCCGCATGCAAGTCCAACGCTGTTCCTTCGTTCGGACTCTTGGAATGCAGCCATAACCCATTGGCTGCCCGAAGAACAACAGCCGGTCGTCGTCGATGTCGCAACTCGGGAGAGGAGGAATGGGCCAACAAGAGTCCTACGCAATCTTGTAGGTATGGTAATAAAAGGGGACGGGGCCACTGCGCATCAGATGCTGGCGCCTGGTGCACTGATCATCTGAAGAAGCATATCTCCCGTTTGGTGGCATCTAGCTACCGCCAAAAGAAGCTACAAGATTCGACGTCCAAGATACACCAAGGCGCTCAACTCATCTTGTTACCTGGGCTGCCTACCCCCGCAGTCCACAAATGCAGGCATCCCATCACCACCACCACAAGGCAGTCTCTGCACGCCGTCGCACCCGACTACCAAGCGCAGCATCCTGCACGTACGAATTCACAATCCAAGACTTTTTTCTCTCTTGTGGTCCGTTGCTTTCCAGCCAAACGTCCCAGATCTCGTGACAATGCAGTGAGCGCGGTGGCACGTCGCTTATGCAGCTGTGACTGGTGCACCGCCTGCCGCCTTGAGTCAGAAGCAAACGGCCTAATATATCGGTTTGATGCTGGAGGTTGCCTGGTCACTCCGTCGACGAGATCGCTGGACAGTGCGACGCGGGTTTTTATCGTATCTGGCTCTTGGTGTGATAGGTGAGTTTTCCCCCTTAAGGTATACATAGGTAAATACCGGGCCCTCCCAGATCAGGTACTGCTGGGTCCCAAGTTAACCATGTCCAGTGACAGTCACGCCTGCACAACACAAACTGACAGACATCCGGCACCGACACGCAAATGGCCGCCTCCAAGAAGGTGTCAGAACCAGCCTGGAGAAGCGGGTCTGAGACCAGCGCGTCTCACAAGCACGCGACCTCCGGGACGGGCTCAAATGCCTCCTCAACAAAGCACAAGAGCGCTACCAGCAGCAAGAGTGAGAGTTCGAAGAGCGGAAGCAGCGCTGGCCCTTCATCTGCGACGAGCTACTGTCCTAAATACACACACAAGACGGCTTCTGCCGACGGCGAATATGCTTCTATGGGAGGGAGCTGCCCGTGCTGCACGGGGACGCGGCGGTGTGGGAGGAAGCTTCCTAGGGCGGAGGACGTGATGTGGGATATTGACATTCGTTACCTGCATGAGAGGAGGGAGTGGTGATGGGCTGTGACGGGTATGAGGTTATGACGGTTTTGTCTTCGTTTGTCGGTCATGCGGGAGTTTGATACCAATGCCTTCTCTGGTTTTTGGGGGGTATGTTTTTTTGGATACATGGATGGATGGCCCCGTGCCGCAGGTTCGACGACTCGGAATGTGCTCGAAGGGGGATAGATGGGCGATGTGGAATAGCTTCGAAGTGCGATGATCTGGTACTGTCTCACTTCGCCTCTTCAACTTCAAGTTGTCTCTCAAATATAACTTAACATCGATGCTGGAAAACTGGAAGACCGAAGCCCCAAGACCATACCACCCTCGATTCACAATGACAAAACAAAACATGGCCATTCTTCTCATTAACGTCCGCACATCCTCCTATATACAGCCTGCGAACCACAAAATACACACGCTACCCCGATGCAAACATCAAGGGGTGCCGCCAGGGAACGCACGAGCATGATGCCAACGATCTAATGCAATGCTAACTCAACAGGCAAGCGTATAGCTCCGCCCTCTTCATCAAACACAAAGGAAATCGTCTCCCGTCTCCCGTCTCCCGTCTCCCCTCCGCCCATACTTTTCTCTACCCCTCCCCACCCTCATCTACCCTTCCTCCCAGTGTTCTTCCCATCCAATACCTCCCCCAAGAAAGAACCGCGCGTGTTTTGCACGCGCGAGGCAGCAGTACAGCAGCAGCAAGCAACTTGAAGGAAGAAATTTCAAATCTTGGCTTCCATGGTCGTAAACTGGCGATCGTGACTGTAGAAGCAAACAAAAAAAGAAGACGAAATCCATCAGCAATCCGGGTGAATACCGTAAGAGAAAGGGGAAAAAAGTATGTACGGGAAAGAAAAGTGACGTCATCAACCCAACCGAACTCCATGTTGGTTGTGGTAGTGAGAAAGGGGCAAAGTGGAGGAAAGACATCATGTACAGACAGATCGTCCCATCAGCACGGGACAGCTGAGGACCGGAGGGCATTGCAAAGTATGTCGGTGTCGCAGGGGGGAAAGCAGGTTCTGTTTGCTCCCTTTGGTTTGTTGTTGCTGGGGCGGGTGTGTCGATGGTGGTTGTGATTTATTCCTCATACCTCGACCCCACCAGCAAAGCCGGCCCGCTCTTCTCGAGCTTCTCCTTTAGGTACTCGTAGACGGTGAACGTCACGGCCTGGCCTGGCGCAACACGCATGATGCGCGGGGTGATGCCCTTGTAGAACGCGTGGAAGCCTTCTTGCCTGTTGTGGTGTTGTTAGCATTCGTTTCCGTCAGACTTTCTGAAGAAAGGGGGCGCACCTGAACATGTCGGCTGCGATGCGGGAAATCCTCTGCAGAGCGGTGCTGCCCGGGGCGGCAGGCGTCTTTTGCAGTCTCGTCTTGATGGTGTCGATGGGGGCGTTGCTGAGCGGGCCCATGGCGCCACTGACCAGGCCGATGAGGGTAGTCTGGTACGAGGGGAGGTTGCCGTTGGCGTGCTCGGGCTGCCATATACGGAGCCACTCCTTAAAATAGGTGTAGGCAGTGAAGTTGACAGCCTGGTTGGTACCCTGGCGCAGCGCGGTGAGCGACACGCCGCGGTACAGGGCGCCGAAGCCCTCCTCCTTGACAACGGTGTAGAGCGCGTGCGCGGCGTTGCGGTACTTCGGGATGTCGAGCGGGTCGGCCATGCTGTGGTACTGGGCCTGAAGGCGGATCTTGATGACTTCCATGGGCGTTACCACGGCCACAGCCTCAGTCACACCGGCCGCCAGACCAGCGAGGAAGGTGCCCTTGCCCGAGATCATGCCCGTGTCACGGTTGACGAGCAGCTGCTTATACCACTCGAACGACGTGAAGCGGATTGCCATCTTGGGGACAATGCCCGTCATCACCGCGCCGAGGCCCTTGTACAAGCCCAGCGCCGTCTCTTTCCTCACGATCTCGACACCCGTTTTGATGAACCCGCGCTTCGGGGCGCCTGGTTGCCTGGCGCGTCGCGAAAGCTGCATGCGCACCTTGATGGTGTCTGTCGATACCGCGTAAGCCACAGCTCCGCGTCACAAGTCCAAAAACAGTACATACCAAGAGGGTGGCACACCAATGCCTCCATCATGCCTGCTCCTCCGCCAGCTGCAATTATCTATTGTCAGCATTTCCTCCCCCTTACGTGGTGGCTGCCACGGGCGCCGTGAACAAGCCCAGCTTACCGATGAGGTTCGTCGCCGCCGTTGGGGGCTTCCGCCCGTCGCCGTTGAGCTTTGTCGCCATGGCTGTTGTGATGTGGTTCGTGTGGTAATCCTAACTCCTACCGGTATTCCTTCCCCCGCGAAGGTGGCGTTCTCAAGGGTATCGTCCCCCGGGCGAGCGTAGCGGTAGACCTCCCGATGTGCGTCACTCCCTTTTTGGCTGGGTCTCCTGACTCAAATGCAAGCTAGTGATGCCTTGTGAGAAGATCTCCAACTACTCAGATGGCGTTCGTCGTGGATGTTAGGATGGCAGGCGGAAGAAAGGCTGGCTAGCTGCTCTCGAGGACGGTACGGACAACCGGCTGCGGAACGGTGGGACTGCCGCGAGTCAAGAGCCGGAAAGGGGCCGCGCCGGTTAGAAATAGCTTCCGGATCCACTCGTTTGGTGTCTCTGGTCTGGAATGGACAGTGACTCAAGACAATAGGGTAGCCAGAGGCTGGCACAATCCGGGAGGGGGAGAACAAAGAAGTGTGTGCGAGACAGAAACAAAGAATGCCTGTGCGGAGGGGAGAGGTCGGTGCCGATCAACAAGAAACAAGCAAGCAAAGTCGTCAACAGTTCGCCATGACGGTACCCAGACGGGGCGAGGGAGGGGTGTAGACCATATACTGGAACGAGGTGTGCGCTCTTCCCCCTTCCTCCGCAATGCACCACCACCCCCGCGGCACTGAAATGGCGCCAAACATGGCATCCTGGAGAAAAAGGGGAGATGATCCCCACCGGCGTGACGGGGCCCGGTTGAGTCAGAAGACCATGCGAGACCTGTTTCCCGCGGCACGGCAACAGAGCTCGACATAGGAGGGCCTCGCCAGATTAGCGTCGGAGCCCAAGAGTCCATGACGGGATGGACGGATGGGCGAGGGGTGGGGCGCCGCGCGATAGAGCACCGTTCGGGAGCACGACGGCCCAATAGAAACGGCTTTCTGTCCCGTTGCCACGCATTCGGGGCAGCGGAGGGGCGGAACGCACTTGCCAGAGAGCCTCCTACTTCTGCTCAGGAACCACCAAACGACCGCTTTTTTTCGTGCTCATTTCGCGCGTATCGTGTCGCTGTTTGACAACCGGCAGCTGACGCTCCTGCGACACGCCATCCCAGCTCCAGCTTGCTGTCCGCGGCTAGCATTGAATGCTCCAAGTCCGACCTCGTGACAACCGAAAAGGGCGAGGACCACCTGGAAAACGAGCAGAGTTTGAGCTGGCTTGTGATCTTCCTGTGACGTACTGTTAACCGACTCCAGGCCGAGCTTGTGATTTTGCGGGGGATCAGTGTGGGGTTGACCCCCTGGACCCCGGCCCCCCAGCTCGGATGCATCCGGGTTCGATCGTGCAGCGCAATGCCGAGGTTATCACCTCTAAGCCGAGTCCGTCCTGCCACACCATGCAACTGCATGCGCCGTAAGCCCGCGCCCGCCTCCTTCCGAGCGCGCCAGCTCAACCTCTCACGCCTCGCCGTTCGGTTGCATATCAGATTGTGATGGTGGGAACCAAGATTTCATCAATTATATCACTACGAAGGGTATAAGTTGTTGGGGTGAATGCCATAACCCCTCCCGTCCAGTCCGTCCGTCCCATTTCCAAATCCCGATTTCGCCTGTTCCATTCATTTGCTTTCCATCCAATGCCAGTTCTATCGTGTCAATAGCTTTTGTATACGCCCGCAATGAAGCACCACTGTCGTGGTGACGGGAGCCAGCCGAGAAAAAAAGAAATCCGCCTTCAAGCAACGCCTCTGTTGGGAGGCTCCCTGTTCAACTAGGTGTCCCAGCGTCTGAGCCGTTGCTGACATCTTTGAACGAGTACATCCTCACTTCACCGTCTTCGCTGCCGCTCGCCATGCGGCTGTCGCTGAGCCCCACGCATGTTACCGGGCCTCGGTGCCCCGTGAAGGTGGCGTCGCATTTCCCGCTGCGCGGCTCCCAGCATTTCACCATGCCGTCGTTCGCTCCACTGATCACGCGAATCGTGTCGCCAGCCAGTGCCCACACGCCCTCGAGGTGGCCGAACATCGTCTTAAGACACTTGCCAGTGGCGCTGTCCCACAAACGAATCGTGCTATCGAGGCCGCCAGTGAGGAAATATCGAGGGGGGAGCGGTCTCGATGGGTCTGACGCAAAATATGAACCGTAGAGCGCATGAATATCATCCTCTCGTGAACTTGACGTGCTGCTAGACGCCCTCTCAGCTTGCGTGAAAGAAATCGCCGGTGTTCCGCCCCGGCCGCTCGTAATCGATACAGCATCGGTGTTATCATTTCCGTTGATGCCGGTTGTCAGCTCATCATCGGGCTCATACTCTGCCGGAAGGAGCATAACTTGTTGCACATGGCCAACGTGCCCCTCAAATGTACGGATGACTTGTTTTGTGTCGAGGTCCCACAGCTTGGTGGTTGTATCGTCAGAGGCCGAGAAGACGGTTCGGCTCTGGGTGTCGAGTCGTGTGCAGTTCACCCAATCGGTGTGACCTTTCAAGCAAAAGACTTCTTTCGAGTTAAAGTCGAAGATCTTGACAGTCTTGTCCATCGAGCCGCTAGCGAGTAACTGCTCATCGAAGTGCACACTGATGACACCATCCGTATGACCTTGCAGCGTCGAGATGCACTCGCCAGTGTGCCAGTTCCAGATCTTGATCGTGTCTATGACAAAGTTAGCGCATGGCCGCAACGATATGCTGCAACTTGTAACGTACTGTCAAGACTGCCGCTAATCAGCTTCGAGTCGTCGAACTGCAACGCTCGGATCCCTGCTTGATGACCCCTGAGGGTACGGATCTCTTCGCCCGTATCGGGATTCCCTGAGAAAAAAGTCAGCAACGCACCACGAAAAACAAAGGCCGAAGACAACATACATATCTTGATGGTGGCATCGTATGACCCTGTCGCAAGAATGTTGTCCTCAAGCTGGAGGCAGGTTACGCCGTTGGTGTGCCCTGTCAGTGTCTTGATCGAGCATCTGCCATATTTCCAGTTATACCCGATCTAAAAACAGCGTTAGTCTCAAAACGAGTCACATAAGTGCTTATGTGAGCATCACTAACGGTCCAGCGGTCCTTGTAGACCATCTTCCAGCTCTTGGTGTTGGTTCCTTCAGGTTGCTCATACCCGTTGGACATGTGCGAGCCATTCGCGCCATTTGCCATTCTTGACCCGTTCATCCCGTTGCTCTTATCGTGTCGCGGCCGCTTGCCTTCGGGTGTATCTTCGAGGAACCCCGCATATGGCCTCTTCCCTGAGGGAGGCGCAAGGCCATTCTGAGCGGCGTTGTACGAATCATCCAGCTCCTGTATTCTCCCATTCGAGTTGCTCTTGGCAAGCTGTCTTTGTCGGGTATAGTATCGCAGCTTTTTCCTTTCCAGGAGAGGCAAACCCCATCCGCATTTGGTGCACTTTCTGTTGACGTGTTGCTCGCACATGCGCACCCAGACAGCGTCATCATCTGCCAGCAGTCGCCATCTCCGGCTGACCTGGGCGGCCTTGGTCAGGCTCACCGTATCGAGGTAGCACAGGACTTTTTGCGAGATCTCGACGGGCAGGGCGGTGATAAAGTCGATCTTGAGGGCTTCGCTGACCTCTCTGGAAACAAGAGACAGTTGGGGAAAGCAGAGCTGGGATAGGATCCCCTGGAGCATCAGCTCTCGGTGTCGAGACGGGGCAGCAGAGAAGAGCGACCACACATGGGTGATGGCTTGTTGATCCTACCAACAGTTAGCATGGCGGCGAAGGGGGGTGTGCGGCACAGAAAGACTCACGGCCGAAGAAAGCTTGTCCAACTCGCTCTGTATCATGATCATCTTCTCCTCGTCGGCGGCTCGTCGACATTTTGAGTCGGGTTGGTGCCGGTAGCAATATTTTGTGTTGGGATCTTTTGCTTTTGCGGTCTCCTCGTTGTTTGGCTTGCCGATCGGGGCGTAGAGGCTGGGGATGTGCTCCTTGAGGAAAGGGGTAACGGTCCTGCCGATCAGAACCGAAGACATATTTGTTACGCCGTTCATCGAGCGATTCCGATCCTCCTCCTTCGGCCGCAGTCGTTTGCAGTTCTTGTCTCTGTTGTGTCCACCGCTACCGGTGTTGCTCTCGTGTTCGGCCCGGGGGGCGGCGGCGGTTTTGTTCGAGGAGCGGGCACGGTGTCCTACTCGATGAGGGAGGACGTCGTCATTTGGTAGCGCATCGGTGTCATCTCGACTCGGGGGCGACGGCGGGCGACGGGCGGTAATCGTCGAATGGGCGGATTGTTCCATAGGAAGAACCGGGGGGCCGAAAGCCCAAGTTTCAACGGCCTTGCGTCGTCGAGCAGTTAAATGGTGGCAGCCGCAGTGGCAGGCATTGGGCTCGCTTGCCGGGAACCGTCAGGCTGAGAGCGATTGCGTGCTGGCAGGGAGCGCTGCTGGGAGGCTCGGCCGGGTGTAAGACAGAGGCGGGACGCGGAGCGGACAGGCGGTCAAGGGACTCAGGCAGTGCCAAACAGGCCCGGCCTCAATGCGATCCAACGGCAGGACGGGAGGACTGGTTGATGGCTTGATGGAGGGAGGGATCGCTGGTCTGAGTGGACGCTGCGCGGCAGGGCAGTACTCAGCGGGCGAGACAGGGGTGGCACGCAATGCCCAACATGCAATTCGCAATGAGGTGGATGCTGGAGTGGCCTGGGAAAAATGCCGGAATGGTGGCAGATGGGGGCCGTCGAGATTGCGATGACACCAGAGATCGTGGGCGAATGTCGGGATTCGTCGTGCCCAGGCGGCGCTGCGAGTACTTTTGATGAGTCAAATATATCGCGAACAGGCGGGACGCACGAGGCCCCTCTCAAAGCAGTGGCGGACGGTCGGGTTTGTTGCACTCGTCGACAGGGTGGTGCACTGCGAGATAGGGCATGTCTTTGGTGCAAGACGATGGCGAAATGGCGAAATCGATGTTCAGAGTGGGGAGGTGGAGTCTTCCGATATCCAGCCGATGCAAGGCTCTGCTAAACGGGGCGCTTTGGTGCTTTCCTCCAAAAATTGCGTTATCGCTCGTCACCGGGCCTGCGCTTGTCACCCGACCAGTTGTTATTGGATGCGGGGAAGTCGCGCTTGTTAGCGCCACCAGCACCGTCCAGATGCGGAAATCATCCAGGAACCAGGCCTCATCCCAGATAATTTCTCCTTAGGAGCGCCGGGCGATGCTGCATTTGGCTTGGACCATGATTGAGATCTGGGGATCAAATGCAAAAGTCGTCATCGTGCTTTTCGTGATCTTGAACATGTGGAACACCTCAGGCGATACATCACGAATTCGTTGCATGGCACATCACGAATGCGGATGTGGGCACGCCCTAACAGCGGAGACCAGGCAAGCTTCCGAAAGCTGAAAAGCTCAGACGGATCTGGCATGGCGTCGCGTGCACCTTCCTGGCAGAGCCAATGAAGAAAATTCTAGCATGTCACGCCATGCGGTGGATTTGGCATTGCGGGGACGACGTTCGTTTCCCAATCCTCGGAATGAGCTATGTCATCGTATGAAGGAGAATTGCGGCTTTGCGATTTTAAAAATGCAAATCTTTGCTCTTTTATTACTGAACAAACATTGATCTGGTGCCCGCAGATTCCTGGGTACGTACCCCGTGCGTCGGCCTCAGCTCCGTTTCCGGCTTCCTTCTGCGCCCGCGCATCGCCGAGCTGAGCGTGGGGGGTCATCCCGCGGGTCCAGCTGCCAATTGCAGATTGAGAATCGCTATCTCGACCCAATCTCGATATCGCGCATTTGCCTCACTGGCCGAAGCTAACACTGCTAGCTGCTAGCTGAAGGGTGCCAGTTTCGCCAATGGCTAGCTCAGTCCCAAGCGGGAGGATTATAGTTTCACAGTGCTGAGAAAACGACGGGAGCTTCGAGTTCCAAGGTTGCTCGCTCGCTAGCGGCGTCCCCGTTGTCCATTTGTACTAAAGCTTCAACCCCCGCCCTTACCACAATTCCATCCCACTTAGGATGCGGCTCCCTCCCTTCCCCATGTTGTCATTTCTCACAGAATCCCCCCAAACGCTTGTCTCGTTCGATGCATGGTCCCTGAAAATAGGTTGTCAGGCGCATCCTACGTTCCTGGCACCAAATCCGACTTGGCACTGAGTTCGGTGAATTGCAGATATATCGCGGTCGGATGTGAAAGTCAACGGGCCAACGTATCATTATCACTGGTGGCCACGATGCGGTGAGGAGCTTTGGAGCACGGCTTAGCACGTCAAAAGTTGATGTTGTAGGGTGTTGTTCACGGGGTTCATACAAATTGCTGAAGAAGAAGTTTTGGAAATATATTTACGTACCTGGGTGGCAAGAGCAGCCATGCATGCCTTACCCCTGCGTCTCACTGTCAGTCTGAGAGGCGCTCCCTTGACTGGGTCGACGAGTTCGAATAGGATGGTTGAGAAGGGATTCGTCCCACAACCGCTTGATCATTGCCCGTCGTTCTTTCGACAGCAGTACTAGGGGGTGGCCCGGACCGCCATCAAAGGCATTGAGAGGGAAAAGCCCACCCCAGCTTGAAAGGAGCGCAGCAAGGGCACAGTCCGCGAACAGGCAGTCCAAGAAAAGGGCCCTCAACTGATTGAAGCGCTCCCGCATGCTCCTCGCCGTATCAATCACCGCACGATCAGGGTTGCTCCCTTGAAGCAAGGGCGAGAACGTGCTGGCAGGCTGGTGGAAAGCATCCCAAGTCTGGCCAAACGCAGTAACTGCCTTATGGGCCCGACAGGAAGAGCAAATATCTGGTACGATGTTGCCCTCGGGAATTGTTGCCGGCACTTGCCTCATCACCTGTTGTGCGGTCCTGTTGAGTTTGAGATCCGCAATGGGGACATAGTGACCACATCCAGTGAACTGGAGGCGGAAATCACATTCCGGACACAAAGGGATCCCACCCTGGGCCGCGGTAGCTTCGGCTTGCTTCGTGAAACACCGCACGCCAACAATGTGGCCGCAAGGAAGGACGGCGGCCTCCTCAAAGTACGCACCGGGGCATTCACCATCCTTCAGGGGGGCATGGTAGGGGAATAAGCCTGGGATGGCCACAAACTTGGGGCACAAGCTGCATTTCTGCTGGGGTGCGTCTTTACTTGCTCCCCGGCCGCTGCGGATGACGTCCTTGACCTCTTGCCACTGGCGTCCCTTGGGCATGCGTGGGGGAGGTGGGGGCATGTTCTCCATCGTATTGTGTTTATCTACAGCTAGAATGATATTTGTCTGACCGAGTGAAGGGGATGGTGAACTGTCCCGAGAATGATAGTTGTGAAATAGAATAGTATTTTGGATATCGACTAGTTTTTATATTCATAGAGGCGAACAGTCCTGGATTCTACAGACAAAGGGGGTTGAGATAATGAATGGCGCTGTATCCCACAATGCTAGTGTTCACTGCTATGAGTCCTTTGTCTTTCACGCCTTACCACCATTTAGACATCTTTGTCACCGTAGAGGAGACAATTCTCGACCCTCTCATTATCCTTGATACATATCCTTCGTGTATTCAGCAGCTTGCGGGTCGGGTGGTCAGGTGAGCAGACCATGTAGTATTCGACGGAAGTAGACTACGCCGAAACGGACGACGCTTGTCGACCTACCTTGGTGTCATCAAACGGAGGTCAAGACTAGCCGTATGACCTCACCTCAAGCCATTTGAATCTCTAAATACATAATCCTTTCCCTTTTGTCGAGCGCGTCGCTTCTATCCCAGCCCTATTTTCGAATCTGGCAACCTCAAGTCACGGCAAAAGGTGGCCAACACTGTGGGTTATTTTTCGAAGACGCGTTCCCAGTTTAGGCGCTTGCCTTTTCCGTCAGAACTAAATGCAACAAGATCGACCGTGGGCTTGGGAGCAACTTCATCGTTATAGACCTCGAAAGCGCCGATCACGGTCAAGAGCCCTTGACCTCTCTAGAAAAGAGTCGCGAGTCGAACCTACCTATTTGAGAAGCCTGAAAGTTACTAAGGACGGGACTCACGCGTTCAGGCTCCTGTCCCAGATCGGCTTCATCTTGCGGGTCGGGAGTCGGGACCGGGCCGTCAAATACCGTACCCCACGAAATATAGTGGCTGAGTGCTGCAAGTTACCAAGTTGCGCCTGTGTGTTCACCTGAACGTTGCATCAGGCACCACCCAATTGCACACCGATTAGATCGGTCGCATCTCCAAAACGTCAAGATCGCCGAGAGCCGTGTGTGTCTGCAAATCGTTATTGGTTGTTCGGTTTGTTTCCCCTCGGTGACGGGCCTTGGCAACGGTTTTGTATTCGTCCGGCTTATTGCTCCAATGCCGGAGCTGAAAAACCGTTGCAGTATTGGCCGGCGCGGTGCAACCCTGCTTCTTTTTTAAGAATGTGGCTTTAAGTGAGGGGTTGCCCAATCTCAACACCATCTTGAACGCCATCCCGCTCATCGACGCCACCTTCGAGTTCTCCACACATCCGCGATCATGACCGCTCGCTCTCATGATGGATGAAAAAAACACAGCTAGCGTTTCAACGCTTCGTGTCGCCGAGGAGCCCGAGCCCGAGCCCCAGGGGAAAGATACTCCTACGGCGCCACCATCGATCAACGAGGCCGACTTGGAGACTCAACATGGACCCCGTCTGGGTCTGTGGCGGAACATGCGGGCCTCGCCAGCTCGCTCACTGTTGTGGTCTTTCGCCGCCTGTTTTGTCTTCACTGTTCTCTATTGTTTATTCATATATCACGTCCTAATTCGACAAAACCCACGGGTTGGTGTCATCATGTTTGACGCCACGACCTCTAACCTGCTGATCTCCATCTTTTCACAATTTTTTGTCTTGCTGTGCGACGCCGTTGTTTTTGGTCTCCTGGATGTGATGAGGACGGCTCTCGCAAGCAGAGATGGCGGGACGTCGGCAACCGCCTTCTTCGGTATCAGTGCCGCCACGGGGTGGTTGTCAACATTTCGGCTCGCTTCTGTCAACGGGTTCCTGGATATTTGGTGTAACTTCAGGTGAGTCAGGGGCACGTGTGGAGGCAGTGCTGGGCTAACCGAGCTCTAGACTCCTAATACCGGTACTGGGGCTACTCTTCGGCTCAGTTTTGAAATGCGGGTACCATACCCTCCGCCTGACATTCAGGGGCTAACCCGTCTTAGTCCAAGCCACATTCGACTACCACTTCACCCCCTCCGACCTCTCCAAGGAAGTCTACGCCGGCCTCGTCCCAATCGACATCCGGCTCCTCTCCAACGTCCGAACTGCCGACCTCTGGGTCTACTTCCAAGCCTTCACCAGCATCCTCCTCGGCCATCCCCGCTACTCGGTCCCCTTCTCCGTCCCCGGATGCCAAACCAACTGTAAATCCTTCCTCCTCCCCGGCGGCCTCGAAATGGCCCGACAATACTCCCCCGCCCTCAACCAAACCCTCTTCAACGGCGGCATCTTCAACACCACCGAAGCCATCCGCATCGACGCCTCGCGCGGCCTCGCTCTCTCCTTCGAGCACCTGCCCTCGGGCTACGAATTCGACTGGGACAACGAATGCGTCTACCCTGGCGCGCAGCTCGACGACGGCGTCCAGCTCTGCGTGCACCAATCCTCCCCCTCGTCCGTCATTGCCGGCTGGACCTCCTGCCCCGACCACCAATGGACCGCCCAAACCTGCCTCTCCAACCTCACCTGGACCCGCCATGCCATGCCCTGGACCGTCAAGCTCACCGCCTCCTACCAGTCCGCCACTGTGACCTATGACCGCACCAATGGCTCCATCATCGACATCCG
>Ga0247758_1001547_pt1 | contig 16452 bp, 11 predicted proteins | sample UWRJL156409C4_FD_180950 | JGI IMG/M metagenome (GOLD analysis project Ga0247758, IMG submission 180950) | Plant litter microbial communities from Arlington Agricultural Research Station in Wisconsin, United States - UWRJ-L156-409C-4 | ecosystem: Environmental > Terrestrial > Plant litter >...
GACGGGGCTGGCGTTACATACGCTAATGCAGGGAACTGCTACAACTGCCCGCTACACCAAAAGGTATGTGCAAGTTGACTAACCGTTAGTCATCTTGCTAGTTCCCACTTATTACCAACCCGTTACATGTTCACCCTGTTCTTCTGGCTCTGGCTGGAAGCCAGAGGGTTCTTTATAGACTATTCTGCAGGATTCAGGCTTCGTCATTCTGGTGGCTGAGGCTCACTGGCGTACTGGCAGTGCCAGGTATCTAGTCAGCTCCGCTGACTAGATGCCCAGGGCCTCTGAACCCCCTTCTTTCTGACAGTTATTGGGGTAATAAGGATAGTATGCCAGAATAATATGTTCAGATACCCCTCTTACCAAGTCTAGGTTGTAGAAGCTTTGCATAAGCTCGATTTCGTCCTCAGTGGGTAGTACGTCGTACTTAATAAGAGTAAACTTTAGACTTAGATTGACGCCCGATTGTTTGCTCTAATCGCGGTCGTAAAGCTTCTGGAGAAATTGAATTTGACTTTCCAAATTGTTCATTAGTTTAGCGAAATCAACCGGGTGAGTCAGGCCAAGCTAAGGAGTAACCCCTTTACCATTTTCTAACAACCATATTATCACTCTTCAGCGGCTAAAGTCAAACAGACGCTGTAAGTCAGACTGTGCATCTCCTAAGATCTCTCTAAACATCTTTAATACGAAGTATAGCAGCTAGAGCCATTTAGGAATGTGATAGCCGTCTTTCATAAGAGTGTTCCCGATTATAGTCGATATCTCTGCGAATATCTCTATATCTTCTTCAGTATAAGCCTAGCTACTAATGGCAGATCTAAGAGTAATAATAAGGAGCTAGTCTATAGTGACTCGAGAGTCCGAGGAATTGACTAAAGCGGTTGACTCGACTGGTTTTCCATAGTAACGGAGGTAAGATAATAGGAGCGACTATAAGATTCCCAAATCCCTATCGACGTTAGGATTATTAAGACCGATAGTGGCGATGCTATTACAAGTAATAAACAGATCCTTCTGCTTAATGCTAGTGACATTTTCTCCTAAAATCTTAAAATCTAGGTAGAGATGCTATAATGAGATTGCAAGTAGGACCTCGTCGCTGCGGACAGCTATTAGTTACCCAGTTATAATATTTTCCATAAATTGCAGAGCTGTCTTCTAAGCGTTAGTAACGGCATATAAAATGTTCTTATTTTGCGTTACCTTAATATTGCAATTGTTAACAATTAATATAAGCTGTTTCTGCCTTTTCAGACAGAAGGCGTCTGCAGACTCTAACCACGCCCTAGCAGCCTTTGTCAGAAACGCAGTAAAATTCTGGTAAGATTGTATTCCTTCCTCTCACTTAGCATTAGCGTCTCAGTCAGCGAGTTGCTTACGGCTTATCTGAACAGCGGATACTGTTACATCTTCCACACTGACTATATCGCTGTTTAAATAAACCTCAGCGTTATCTTACACTACTCTACTAGCTCCACCTACACTGACACTGCCTTAGACTTCTAAATCTGCGAAAGCATACAGGTAAGCAGATGGAGGGCTACTGTGTTCTTACCTGAAGTTGCGGATACCTATAGCGACGTCATATCCAAGCCTAAAAGGTCTTAAAAAGCGCCGTTTAGGAGATTATCCTGGGGATTGACCGCTAGGTTCTTAGCGATTTTAGAAGCCCTCTTTCCGTACGCCTTGATCAGATTAGGGATGTCGGGCAAGTCGTGGCATAGGAGGAGGGCCAGCTTCCGTACAACCGTATGCATATTACTATCCTTAGCCTGCTTTTTTCGTCGCAGTGACAGCGCTAGACTAAGCGCGTTAGACTCTAGAAGTAGAATAAACTTAATAATAGAGAAGTCGAGGTTGATATTAAATAAGATCAGAATGTTCTCATTCTTAGCCAAAGTAAGGCTGTATATAATTAAGTTAATTATCATATAAAAGTTCCAGCCAGTTTAGTGTCGTAAAGGAGTTAGGCATGAAGAACAGTTTACGTAAGAAGTGGGGAGAGCCTGAGGTTTGGTGCGTAATCTTAGAGCCTTGCGGTTTGCCTTAACGTAGTGGAGCAACTGAACGCGCAGTAAGAACAGCTAATTATACAAACATACATTGTCATCACTATTCGTCGATAGTAGTATTACTGCAGGGGAAAAGAGTATGTTATACCTGAGCTGGGCTTAAGGGACATTAACAAATGGTATTTACAGTTAGTTAACTAGTAGAGATGGACGGTTCGGTTTAGAAGCTGACCTAACCCTTGAACACGAAATACAGTGTTTAACGCGATACCCCCCTAAATAGGTATTTAATACCTGGACAGCGGATATAACAATATAAAGTCTATCGCTCTTACCCTTCTTACCTATTCATACAAATTCTAAAGCTAAACATACCCATATCACCACTAAGTTACTAAACATTAATGCGGCGCTATTAACGGGTGCTGCAGTGCGATGGCTCTGCCTATAGTGCAATAGTTAAAACAACCCTATTAATGGACTTAGCAGTAGCCCTTAGGACAGATCTTAATGCCTGTGCGTTAATGTTTGCGACTACTAGACCGGCTCCAGCTCTACGAATTCTAATGCAGGTCAAAAATTCACCTGAATCCTTTTCTCCTTAAAGTATAGAGGCCTAGAGATGTATCTAGGAGCGGGAAAATGTTCAAGGACATAGTTAGCTGTAGTAACAGCTTAAGACACGATCCTTAGCTGTCTCCTAGACTTTATTAAGCTTACCTTAAGTTATACTATATTACACACTGTAAACCTACTTCTCTGTCTCTTAAGCCCTCTCCTAACCTCCTTATCCCAGGTCCTAAATATCCCCACAAAGCCTCAGTACGCCTTATAAACAGCCCTTATCCCTAGAAATAACGCATTACACTTTTCATTTGTAAAGCCCTTCAGCAGCTCACTCCTGCACCCAAAATGCACTGCAACTTAGTTAGCTACCTGTAAAATATACCTAACCTACAATATACTCCTCTAATTCATACCGGAAAAGCATTTACTAAAAACCCATTTCTCTCATCACAAACGCAAACACTAACCCCCGGACACTGCTTACCTACCCCCCTAGTATAATACCCCTTCCTATCAAACGTAACATAAGCACACTCCCACTACGCTATGCACCGCTTATCACCCCTTTATCTTCCTATAATCTCCCTCACCTTAACCTTTCCCCTCTTACCTACCTTATTATCAATCTCACTCCTCTCTTTCACCTTACCCCTCATCTTTACCCCCCTAATGTCTCCCAGATACGTATCCGAAGACGCTGCACAAATTAACCCCGTACACTTAGTACACTTACTGATAGGAATTTAAATTATACTGCTTACTATATATACGAGATCTCCGTTTTGGTACGTAATCGCCATTGCCCTCCACTCTGATATAGAACAGGAGGGACCATTTAGACATGTGAGTTCAGGGCGGGTTTAGCGGGTTTAGAGAGTAGGGGCGGGGGCGGAGGCGGGGTGTGAGGTGACGGGTGTAAGGAGGAGTGTAACGGCGATGATAGCGCTTAGGAGATGCATTTTAAGATGCACTTTGGTAGTGTTTATAAGGAGCTGAAGTGAGGTAAAGAGAGTTCGTTTAGTTTTAGGAGTACGTAGGGATAATCCGGGACTTATAAACGAGTGGGTCTATAAGACTGTCAGGTAATGGAGAATGATTGTAATTCTCGGCTTTATCCAATAGGGCGATGGGAAACCGGGAAAGCCGGCCGAGTGGTTGAAAATACATTATAAGTCTCGGAAAGCCTATAACCAGACCATTATCTCTAATATTATTAACTATATCAGTTTTATCCATATTATACCTATTCTCTAATAAAATAGCCCTAACATTTAGAACCTTTGGGTAGTTAAACTAGGGCTAAATAACAGCCTTATAGGCTTAGTTAGCACGGTTTAAGTAGATTCTACATAGTCTTTGGGTAGAAATGAAAGGATTTCGCTTAAAAAATGGTAGCACTAGTGTTTTCTAAGGTAGGCTAGCTCTCTAGAGGCAGTAAGTATTCTTCTACCCAGTCTCCAGATTTGCACGTGGCTTGGAGGGTTACTAATAGTCCCCTAGAAGAGAACCTATTTGGTAAGGCGTTCTTCCAGGGCCGGAGAAGGCTTCTAATTTGTAATTTAATTGTAGGAGATTGGATTGGTCCCTTTAGATCGATAATATAAAGTGGTGTGGAGGATGCTATAGTTTTTAGCCACTTCGCGGAGTTTCCCGGTTTTAGCATACTTAGCAAGGGTATTCTGTAAATCTAACTCTGTACATGGGTTTATTTTCCAATTCCAAAGCTATTGAAAAAGAAAAGAAACGGATTAGAATTAAATTCGTTAAGTTGTGAGCGATTGAAATAGGTGAGTTGGGTGGTGAGGGTGGCGAGGATAAGTCAATCTGCGTGGTCAAAAAGTGGGTTAGTCAAAAAGCCAGTCACCCGACTTAGTTCAACATATTTACTTAAGTCACTTTGCTGCACCGAGAGCAAGCTATAATATTTAGTTTATTCTAAAATAAAGCTAGTTTATAAATCGTTAAATAATATTGTAAAAATACAGTAACGACCAACAGCTAGCGAAAGTTTTAATAAAAGAATATTTCATTTTATATATATTTATTTTATCTACATTTTAAATACATTGAAAGCTTATCATTGCTATTTACTTAATAGTATATCTGGTTTCATCTAATATTTTGTATTTTCTAAATGATTTATTAAGTTAATAGTAGAACCTCCATAAGCTTCTATATGTTATAGAGTACTTACATCAACAGTAGATGCAGTTAAATAAAGACTTAAGTAAGTCATAGAATCACTCTAGTCAGAAGTCCCTACGCAGCGTAGGATTTTTACATCAACAGTAGATTACAGCAAATACAGTATAGTTAAATGAAGACTAAGATAAGTCACTAAATTAGTAGACTCCACTAACCGCTTAGCAGTGTAGGGTCATTACGTTAACAGTGGATATATTTAAATGGAGATATAGGTGGTAATAAGAGAAGAGTGTGAAACTAGCCAGCCATCATAACGTAAAGAGTAATACAGCGCCTGCAAGGGTCGATTACCGCATTGGATGCTGCCTAACCCGGCGGGAAAGGCCGCGACACTAAGAGTATAGTAATAACGACTTATAGTAACAGTGTACTCTTACCTAGGAGTGTTAGCTTAACAAGCCATCTTTAGATTACTCTTTAAGTTTAGCGTCCTGTTATACGCTCTGTCTTATCTTATCCAGACCCCCCTTGGGCCCTCGTTAAGAGCAGGTCGTAACAATAGGACGTAGAGTTTAAGAGGTGGTAAGAAACTCCTTAATAAGTGTGGAAGGATATTTATTAAAATTACAGTTAAGGTTATACGGACTTTAGACTTAAGGAAGCTAGACTTTTAAAGCTATTAAGCCATACGAATTGCACGTGTAGTAATATAGAGACTGGAATTGCAGATTAATAGCTTACGGAATAACTTACTTCTTGTAATTAAAGGACTTATAGTCCTAAATATTTAGGGAAGAAAGTTAAAAAGTAAAAAGCAAGTTAATATACTTTAAAGTCTCCTAAACTAATTATATAGTAGTTCGTAATAGAATAGCATATCTACACAATACGTATTTATTAAGAATAGAGATCAACATAGCAAAAGTAAACTAATACTGTTAAAAAGAAAAGTTAATTTATATATAATTTAATTAGGGCTTTAAAGTCTTAATAAAACTCTATATAAACTGGAAAACTTTTATAGAACTTAAATCTATAACCTTTTGTTAAGGAATAGAATTTTATATGGCTTTAGAAGCGGAGTAAAATACTGTTATACAGTAGGGTTCCACAGGCCTGTAGTACAAGCCTGTTGCTCAGAGGAAGTAGAGCGGTACTGTTCCAAGCCAACTATAGCGCTGGAAGCGCTGTAGGAAGCGAAAGAAGACCTGAGGTACAGAGGCAGTGCCTCTGTATATGACTGAATGAGTGGTGTGAATTGCTTGCTTGTAGAAGGCTAGATACAGAAGAGGAGAGGGCCTTTTGTAGGCTGTGGTCGGCTTCCAGAGCCTTCTATCTACTATACAGGATTAGAATAGTATCCATAGGCCACGTAAGTGCTTGTATGACTAACTGGGTTCCAGAGGCTTCCACAGCTCCGCTATAGTAACTGGAATTAAGTAGAAACTAGTGGAATTCAAGGGGTGAAACTCTCTAATTCCAGGGACCCAGAGGGTTCGGCGCAGTGCCCCGACCCAGTGGACCCACTAGGGCTAGAAACTAACAAATACTAAAGCTTAGAATAAATACGTTAATATTACGTTAAAGAGCCATGTTATTTATTAGAAAAAGAAAATAATAAACTTAGTTGAGAAGACGTAATGGGTTATAAAGATCCTTTAAAAGAAAGACTAGTAAGAAAGGAGTTTTAATCTTAAGGAACGGAGTTAATGCTGTTAAGTTTTAATATATTATAAATTTATAAGAGAATTATGGTATTTTACAACTGCTTAGTTATATAAGGTGTTTAGCTTTTTCTTCTTATCTACTAACCCTTTAATAAATTTATTAGAGTGGCTAAACGCGTTATATAAGGAAAGTATACTTACAGACTAGCACTTACTACAGCTATCAGATTATATTAGGACTTAATACGTAAGGGACTTAATTTAGTAGTAAGTGTAAGAAGACATTTGTAAATTAAAGGTGTTAAGAGGTTTTATAAAGTAAAGATAACGATTATACAGAGCCTTTTCTTGTTTTCTTTATTTCTTACATTTCTTAATATAGTTAAAAGATATAATAAAGGATAGGAAAAGAAGATAAAATTTACTTTATGATTCTCTATAGAAAAAAAATATTAAAGAGGGGGAATTATATAATAACTTTACAGGCTGTCACTTAAGCTAGCACGGCTTAACGTATCCCTTAAAAAAGGAACAGTATAGTAACTTAGGGCGTTTGTTTAAGCCGACCCTGTCGTTCTTTTTAGGCTCTATATGTAATCTTACTGTAACCGTTTATATACATAGCGATAAGTTCTCTAGCACGTGCCACCGTCAAAAAGGGGCTACGCCGCGTGGTTTTTTAAACCGTGCTTCTTTTAATAATTATCAATCCGACGATTTTTCACCACGAAGACCTCCTATTGAAAGCCCAGTAACATTCTAGCCCTTTAATTAAAGGAAGATAAGTTGATTTACAGTCGCGTTTCCTTTATTATTTTATACTAAGCTCTGTTTTATATTAGGTACTGTCACATACTAGGTTTTGTTTCATATTAAGTACGTATCTGTTTTTCTACATCAGTTACATTTATATCCCTCTAACCGGAGGACCAGTAGTCTAGGAGTCAGCCTTTCAAGCTGGCAGTAACCTTCTGTAAGTGTAGTTCTCTTTGTAGTTTCTTCTTTATTACGTCACTGCACCAGTTTAGTAGAGAACTGCAAAGTGTGATACTACATATTAAGCTAAGGGTGTAAAGACTTAAAGCCCTTATAACTACTTAAAGGATCTTAGTGACTTACCTCAGTTAATAACACTAAGCATTAGTTAATTTACTATTTAATAAGAATTACATAGTACATTACTAAGTATAATAAACTAAGTAAGGTATAAAATACTTTTTAGATAAATAATATAAATAGATATTATTATATTTACAATAGCTACAAGGAGCTTTAGTTCTTTACATTAATATTACATTATTTATTTATGTCTTACTATTTAAACTTCCCTTTATATATTATAGTGATAGCGACTTATAGTAATATTGTATTCTTATTCAAAAGTGTTAGCTTAATAAGCTGTCTTTAAATTACCCTTTAAACTTAACGTCTTACTATATACTTTATCTTATCTTATTTAAACCCCTTTTAAGCCCTCATTAAGAGCAGGTTATAATAAAAGAGCAATCTGAAGACAGAATGTTAAGCTAGCACTTCCAGATAAGGGTTTTGTAACGACCCTGCAGGCCGTCACCTAGACCAGAGCGGCCCGACAAATCCCCCACAGAAAGAACAGTGCAGGAAGACGGAGAGCACTGTCCTGCGCACTGGGCCAGGGGAGCGAAGACCCGAAGCCCACAGGGACTGTCAACACCAAGCACCATTCAGTTAACTGCTTAGCCGCAACTGCGTAGTGCACCACCAAGCACAATAGACTAAGTAAAGTACAGAGATACCTCTTAGTTAGTTAGTATAAATAGCTATAGTTATGCTCACAACCACCGTGAGGGACTCTTAGTTCCTCACGCTAGTATTTAATTATTCATTTATATCCTACTGTTTAGACTCACCTCTGTACATCATAGTGACAGCAACCTACAGTGACATTAAACCCCCCACCTAGGAGTGCTAGCTTAACAAGCCGTCTTTGGAACGCCCCTTACCTATTAGCGTCCTGCCATACGTTCTGTCTTAACCCATACCAGTCCTCTCAAAGCCTATATCGGGTGCAGGTCGTAATAAGTTTTAATATCACTGTAAGTTATTATCATTATAAGCTTTAGATAGGGGTTTAAACAGTAAGATATAAATGAATAATTAAATATTAATATAAGGAATAAAAATGCTTATATAATTATTATAAGTAGAATAATAGTATTTATACTAGCTATCTAAATAGTAATTTTATACTTTAATTACTATAATTACTACTAAGGCTAGTATGCATAAAGAGTAACTTCTAATTAGTTATAAAAGCTTTAAGTCTTCACACCCCTAGCCCAGTGTGCAGCACAGTGCATACAGTTCTCCATACGGGGACATTATCAAGCTGCACTAGCTTAAGTAACAGCCTGTAAGGTTATTACATATAAGTACAATAATAGTATTTATATTAACTATCTAAAAAGTACCTTTGTACTTAAATTATTATAATTACTAAAGAGGTTTAGAGATTAAAGTAATTACTTTCAACCTTAATTACTATAATTACTAAGAAAGTTTAGTAATTAAAGTAATTAGCTTTTTAACTAGTTATAAGAGCTTTAAGTCTTTACATCCCTAGCCCAATATGCAGCACGGTGCACACTGTCTTTATATAGGGACATTGTCGGGCCGCTCTAGCCTAAGTGACAGCCTGTAAGGTTATTATAAAAGCCTACTTTTAAATAGTCTTCGTTCTTCTAATTACTAACTAATTAATTTTACTTTAATTCTTTCCATCTTTAAACTTTATTATCAAAAGTACTGCATACTGGATTCGGTAGATTTGAAGGAGTTGTAACTGCGTAATTATATTCCTTATTTTTACTCTTTACTAAAGCTAAAGAGATTCTATTATAATAATGTATAATAGCAAACTTAGTTGCTGTAACTGCGTGCCTGTAGCAATTGTTACAAATCCACAGCTTTAGCTGTTTCTAAAGCTTTTGTTTCCACTAGCTTCGCTAGTTTTCTAACACTACATAGCTAGAACTCCCTTCTTTCTAACACTTATCTAGTCACGTGACTTACCTACTTTAAACTTCCGTCTAATCTTCCTAATTCGGCCTAGTGCATCCTCCACACTAGCTAGAATGGGAAAGGGAAGTGGGTACATTAAGATCTATTATTAAGCTACCCTCTTTCATTACCTTAATAACACTCTACCTACCTATTAATATTCTATCTTATTAACTAGTACAATTTAGTCTGTAAGGCCTTACGTTATAAACTTTTAGTAACACAGTGCCTGAATTAAGTAGTTCGATAAAGCGTATAAAGTTCAAAGTTTTAATTAATCTGTAATTGTAATAGTGATTTCTTAAGTTGAAAAGAGAAAACATTAGTTACGTGGAGAGGGAAGGCTACCGTTACGTGCAGGGGCACCAATATCCTAAAATTAGGCATAGGTTTCCTTATAATACTACCCTATTTATAGTCACGGCAAGTATAGCCAGGGCAAATTTCGGCTCAGGCAGGCCTCAGTGCGGCTCACCCCCAGCTTAGGATTTGTGACTAATACGGACTTGGACAGAAAGAATTGTCAGGTAAGACTATATAGGTAGGTAGTAGAGGGAAGAAATTAAGCTTCACTTAAAGAGCATTAATGTTTTCCCAAGTTTAAGCCTTTCTCTTAGCCCCTTAAGCTCTTAGGTACGATAGAAACAGAGGAAGTATTACCGACAAAAATACGCGCATGGTAAAGTAGAATATAAGTAGATTTATAGTGTTTCTTGTAGGAAAAACTCGTTAAGGATTAATGCGAATGCGCAGGAAAAAGGGGATACTGCAACAGCAATAGTATTATCATTCCAGAGCGCAAAGTCTAGAAACTACCGTTTGTTAGATGAACTGCACACTGGATTTGGTGGGTTTGGAGGGCTGCAACTACGTGACTGTATTGCTTGTAATCATGTACTACCTACCTACCTACCTACTTACATAGGTAGGTACCTAACATGCGGACTCTCAAAGCCCATCAGAGAAACTCGCGACCGCATATCTGCCATTCCGCACCCACGCCTTCCCGGGCGCCTGCCTTTCCACCCGTTCAAGCATCTCCTCATCCAGGCCGACGCATACATCTGCCTTGTTCGTCCTCAGCGCCAAGATCTTGATCCCCGCGTTTCCCAGCACCCCAATGGCCTGCTGGAACGGCGTCGTGTGTGACCACATGGCATCCCGCACCAGCTTCCGATAGTTGAGATCGCCCTTGAAAATCACCAAATCCGAGTCCCGAAGACTTTCAAGCAGATCGGGCGCGCACACAGGCATCTCTTGGAAGTCGCAACCCGTCGTCCAGAACGGATGCTCCTCGACGACGAGTCGCCCATCCTGGTACGCCGCGTTCAGAAGTGCCGCTACGGCACGGACGCTCTGGTTGTTGGCGCCTGCAAACACGGCCGGGTCGGTCAGGGCAGAGAGCAGAACTTCCATGTCGTGCGGCATCACGTCGGATACGAACCACGGGATGGACTTGACGTGCAGCCTGATGGCTGATGTGAAGCCGAAGCCAGCGCTGCTGCCGCCGAGGAGGTACAGCGCGTACACCAAGTCGGTAAACAGCTCGAAGCCAGCGTTATCCAGAACGATGTCGATGCGCCCGTTGGGCCGCGACCGCAGATGGTCCCAGGCGGCTGACATGTCGTTGCTCACGATGCGAGCCTGGCCCACCTGGATGGCCTTTGTGCCCTGGAGGGCGTGGATGTGGTCGAGACTTGTTGGGCCCAGCAGGCTCAGGTCCGTCGCGTTGCCCCAGAGGGCGACCTGGGTCATCTCAAAGAAGAGCAGGCGCTGGGCATCTTGGCCCGTGTTGGTTGTTGTGAAGGCGCCGTGGTTGTCGGTTGATAGTAGTAGGTATCTTTCGCAGAGCTCCTCGACGGCAGCGTGCGACGCGACAAAGGCATTGAGCTTCTGGCGCGCAAAGACGTCGTAGGTCTGCCAGAAGGGGGACTCGGAGCGGCGGAAGAAGGTGTGTACATGTCTGGAGCGCGGTCAGTCTGAGGGAAAAGGGGGAGTTTGGTACGGCAGTTCAAACGAACCTGTAGAGATAACACTCGGCAAAGAGCCAGGGGCTGTTGTGCCAGGTGAGAGTATGGCCGAAAGACGCAAGCTTGGTGTTGAAGCTGTCGATATCGGGGCGGCCGTCCGACTGCAAGGGCCTAGAATCTCACGTGTCAGAGTCGCCGAAAAGAGAGCAAAGAAAAAAGGAAAAGAAAAACCCACTGCAAGGACCGATCCTGAATAATATCCTCCCTTAGGATTTGCAGCGCCCTCTGTATTTGACGTCCCACATCAACATGGCACCCTTCCACGCATCCGGACTGTGCAAGCCCGAGTGTCTCGCTGACATCGTCGACCATACTCTGGACCAGCTTCGGCCACCTGTTCACGGCGGTCTCGCGCGCCATGGATCCCTCTTCTGATGTCCATACCTCCCTTGGAGCTAAGGGGTAGTGCGTGGCTGATGGCATTTTCAGGATTGGAATTGCGTAGGGTACGATGGGATCAGAACGATGAAGACTAGTTATTGCTTCCTTCTGGGCTTCAAGTTACCTATTTACTACCTGAGTGAGGGTTAGAGCGATCGCGAGGTGGTGGCACCCTGTGGGTGGCATTCGCCGAGTGGGGTAGAGTGTGAAAGTGAGGGCTCCACTTCCAGAATAGGCATCTCGTCTCGAGCAGCTCCTTAGGTAAGGAACTCGTCTCGAAGCGTCTCGGCTAGTGTATCACGCACTTCGTGTCGATGGTCCACCCCACGCAGTAATGCCGACAGGGTACTTCTAGTCTGATTGGGGACTCTTATCCACATGAAGTCATTTGAAGAGACGGAATATGTCGAGAATGGGGAACGATAAAACAGTCCATGATTGCGTCTATATCTTTCCTCTCGGTATCTCAAGTCAAGGTCAGAACGAGAGAGCCATCATTCCAGCATTACTCTCATCACTTACAACACAATGCCGTCGTTTTCCACAAGTTCTTCGAATAGCCTGAACGGCCACGCCACCAATGGAGCTCATACCAATGGTCACCCCCGACGCCGCGCCGATGGGTCATTAGACTTGACCGTGCTAGGCATGAACAGCGGCACCGCCATGGACGGCATCGACTGCGCGCTCGTCCGCTACCGTCAAGCGTCGCCCACCGCCCCTCTTCACATGGAGGTCCTCAAGTACGACGAGATCCCAGTCCCGCAGCGGATGAAGAAGCCCATCCTCAAGATGCTCCGCGAGACGCAAACAACACCCAGCGCCATGTCGCAACTCAACGTCCAGCTCGGGCAGATGTTCGCCGACGCCGTGCGCGAGTTCTGCACAAAACACCAGGTCGCCATGGACAGCATCGACCTCATCGGCTCCCACGGTCAGACCATCTGGCTGCTCAGCATGCCCAAGGACGGCGAGACGCGCTCGGCCTTTTGTCTCGGCGAGGGTACCATCATAAGCGCCCTCACCGGCATCACCACCGTGACCGACTTCCGCCAGGCCGAGCAAGCCGTCGGCCGACAAGGCGCACCGCTGGTGGCACTCATCGACGGCCTACTCTTGCGCCACCCGACCAAGACGCGGCTGTGCCAAAACATTGGCGGCATCGCCAACCTCTGCCTGATCCCAGCGGATGCCAACGGCGGCGTGGACGCCATGGTAGACTGGGACTGCGGGCCGGGCAACATTTTCATCGACGCGGCCATGCGCCACTACACGGACGGAGCGCAGGAGTACGACAAAAACGGCGAATGGGGCGCCCAGGGCACCGTCAACCAGCGAATCGTCGATGCCTTCCTCTCCACCAACGAATACATCAACCATCCCCCGCCCAAGACCACCGGACGCGAAGTCTTCGGCGACAACGAGTGCGCCGAAATCATCTCGGCGTGCGAGACTACCGGGTGCAGCAAGTACGACACGCTGGCAACCATAACACGCATCACAGCCGAGAACATCGTGCGGCAGTACCGGACCTTCCTGCCGCGCTACGGCATCGACCCCGACGGCATTGACGAGATCTTCATGTGCGGCGGCGGCGCGCACAACCCCAACATCATGGCGTACTTGCGCCAAGCGCTTCCAACCGCTCGCATCTGCACGCTCGACGAGATAGGCGTGCCGGCCGATGCCAAAGAGGCCGTCAGCTTTGCGCAGCAGGCGCTCGAGGCGCTGCTCGGGAGGGCCGCGCTCGTGCCGGTCAATAGCGATTCGCTTGTGCCGAATTGTATTTCCGGCAAGATCGCCCCGGGCAGAAAGTGGAGGGAGCTGATGGGAATGTGCGTCGCTTTTGGGGAGTCCTGGGATGGCGATGGGCCGCTGCCGACGGTTAAGGAGATGGTTGTTGATAGGCCGTATATGGAATGGAAGCCGTAGGTTGGCTGGATGTAGGTAAGCAGTGCAGCAATAAATGAGGATTCCAAGTCTTTGGTGGTAGCTGTGTCAATTCTCAGCGCCTCATGACATAACATCCGGGACTGAGGTCACTATACGTCGAACCAAGTCAGGGGAGTCACAGTTTCCCTTTGGTCAGAGATCAGTTGGTTAGGTCGTCCAGATACATCTCGACCGCAGGCATCCATTGGGGGATTGAGGCCTGCGTTTCGGATGCCGGACGAGTCAAATGCATGCGCGGGAGCGGACGGGCTTCCCCTAGCCGCACGCGGGGTGCATGCGCGTGCAACATCCGCATCACGGCTGCAAGTCTGGACCGACCCATGGTCACATCGCCTTATCGCCACATCCCGTCTGGTGCGCGGTCTGGGGTTTTCTTGCAAGCACCACTCTCCCCTCCCGGTATCGGCATCGGTTGGTCATGATAATGTCGCTTGTCTGGGTGCGATGTTCTGGACCGCGCGCAGCCGGGTTGCGACGGCCCCCTACCCTAATGCAACGAGAGGGGCTCGGCCCGCTTCCAGCATCACCCGGGGGCTGGAAGAGGTTCGCAACCCCCGTCGATCGGACTGTCGTGCCCCCCTCTCTCCCCCACCTTGTGCAACTCAGGATTCTCCCACCCTTTATTGTTGTCATCGGTGCTTTGAGTTCAACCTCCAAAGAAAGACGAGAACGACTTGAGTGAGATGGCCAGCGACCACCCGAATCGAAGAGGACATCGCGATGGTGGGCCTTCGCGTGCGGCGCCAGAAGCAGACGAGTCGGCTCCCCTGCTAGGTTCTCGCGGACAGCAAAGCCCCTCCTACGCAACGGCTGGCAGTCCCAAGTCCTCTCCTCTCCCCCCTCTTCCAGAGGATTCCTGGACACCAGCTCCCGGCTTCTGGTGGATCGAGACAGGTGAGTGTCCATACTTCGGTTCGCTGCCTTTGTAGGCGCTCGACTGTGACTAGGACCTTCCGCCTACTGACGACGTCTAGCCCTCTGGGCCAACGTATTCCTCAGTGGGTTCGACGGAACCATCACGGCGTCGACCTATGCATCGATCAGCTCCTCTTTTGACGCAGCAAACAACGCATCATGGCTGACGACGTCGTATCTCATCACGAGCACGGCGTTCCAGCCGCTGTATGGGCGTTTCTCGGATCTGTTCGGACGACGCGTCTGCTTCTTCGTTTCCACCGTGACGTTCATGCTCGGCTGCCTCGGATGTGCAGCGGCGAGGAATATGACAGAGCTGAATTTGATGCGGGCGCTGTCCGGGTTCGGTGGGGGTGGCTTGATTACCATGGGTGAGCTGTCGTGACACAAACTTGACCGCAAACGGTGCCATGCTAATCCCAACAGCCACGGTGATCAACTCTGACATGATGCCATTTTCCAAGCGGGGGCTGTACCAAGCCATCCAGAACATCCTCTATGGGCTCGGCAGTGTTTTGGGCGCATCGCTTGGCGGTATGATTGTTGATAGTGTCGGGTGGAGGTGGTGCTTCCTTTTACAGGTACCTGTTTCTCTTTTTGCCTTGGCCGTCGGCCATCATGTGCTCGCTGCTCCTGAGCACGCCCCTGAGCACAGCTTGAGCACAGCACTGGAATGTGTGGATCTCCCCGGCGCGCTCCTACTAGTCTGCGGATTGGCTGCCCAACTTCTCGGGTTGAGTCTGGGAGGGAACGACTACTCGTGGGGTAGTTTTCCCGTAGTTGGCTCGCTCATAGGGAGCACAGTTTTGCTTGGCGTGTTTGTTGTTGTTGAGATGAACACCGGGGGGCGGAAGCTGCCAATCATTCCGCTTTGGATGCTGCACGGGTGGCAATCGTTGGCAGTGCAGTTAACGAATCTCTTTGTCGGTATGGCGTCGTATGCCGTAAGCTTCCCTTCGACTACCCCAACCGGGTGCCAAGCGCTAACAATTGCATTGCAATAGTACATGTTCATGATCCCACTCTATCTCCAGGCCGTGCGCGGCGATTCGCCTTCGGCCACCGGGATTCGACTGATCGTCCCATCACTGGCAACGCTGGTCGGCGGCATCGTCGCGGGCATTATGATGCAGAGAGGGTGGCATTTGCGTGATAGCGTGCGCCGTGGAACGGCCCTGATGCTCCTCGGGAATCTCCTGGCGTGCATGATGGTTGTGATGGGTGGGAGCCGGAAGATGGAACTGCTCTATCTGATCCCAGCGAATATCGGGGCTGGCCTGACAAACCCGAGCGTGCTGTTTAGCTTCATCTCGCTTTTCGAGTACAGAGGTAGGTACTCCCCCACCGCTGACGGGCTGTTTGGGGACACCAGGAGGGGCTGGGGCGAAGAGAGCTGAACTGACCTCTCCCAGAACAAGCCGTCGCCACATCCACCGTATACCTGATCCGATCCATGGGAAGCATCTACGGCATAACCGTGACCTCTGCGATCGTCCAGAATCTCTTGGCCGCAGGCCTTCCCGGGGCTCTCGGCCCAGACGCGACCGATGAAGTTTGTACCACCCGTTCAGTGATCGCGCGACGTCGGTCGTCTGCTAACTCTGTCGTCGCAGCTCATCGAGAAGCTGAGGAAATCGGTCTTTGCAGTGCATGATCTTCCGCCGGCTATCCAAGCGGCTGTGAGGGGCTTGTACAGCGACACATTGTTGGTTGCATTTGCTGCTTCGACAGCTTTCGCGC
>Ga0247758_1001548_pt1 | contig 16439 bp, 19 predicted proteins | sample UWRJL156409C4_FD_180950 | JGI IMG/M metagenome (GOLD analysis project Ga0247758, IMG submission 180950) | Plant litter microbial communities from Arlington Agricultural Research Station in Wisconsin, United States - UWRJ-L156-409C-4 | ecosystem: Environmental > Terrestrial > Plant litter >...
AAGACTGGAGGGGGGGAGGGAAAGAAGGGGGGGTTTTATCTGGTGAATTCGTATAAAGATGGGCAGGCGAGTAGTGGGATTGCGTGGTATAACGGGTTGGGCGGGAATGATGGGCAGAGGCCGGATAAGTATGTTGATGTTAAGAAGGGAGGGGTTGTGACGTGGGAGGGGGCGACGCATACTGGTGAGTTACTTACCTACCCTACTTCATTCTTTGTTGGAAAGTGGTTGTGGTTGTGGGTTTGGTGCTAATATGGCTTGGCATAGCGAAATTCGCGGATGGGATGTGTGTCTCTGCGACTGTGGCTCCGGATGCAGAGGTCCAAAAGGCTGCCCTGTTTACTCAGGTTGGGAATGGGGAAGTTGGTGGAACCGGGCATGGCGTGTACAAGGACGACATCCGGGTGTTGTATTGGGTCGATGGCTGGGAGGTGTACTGCGTTTATTATGGCTGAGTTGGCAGAAAGACCGTGGATTCGTGGTGCGATTTCGAATCTTGGTTGGCCGTGAGCTTAGCTTCGTGTTGAGGAAACTTCCTTTGAAATTTGAAACTAGGTACTAGTGTGTGAGTGGGTTGCTAGTACGTACGTGAGTGAGTGAAGTAATCACCTAGTCCTGTGGTTGCCTTAAAGGAAACAGGCATCGGATCAGCTTTTATTTCTGTGGTGTTAAGGTGATTGGTACGAGCGTGGTTATGGGACCCCCACCGAAGGCCTCGATGCTTGGGACGGGGTTGGGGAGAAGAGGGGACAGCTCTTGCCCGCAGAAGGAACCAGACTGATGGGAATTGCTTAAGCAGCTTTCATTGGCTGCGCTGGCTCACCGAATTTGGAGGAGGGAAAGTAAGGCCGCTGCGGGCTTCGGAAATGAGGCGGTCGGTGTTCGATTGGCCCAGAATTTTCGCCACAGCTGCAAGTCAAGGAAGGAGTGATGGCTGCCTCAGAGCCTGCTAGAGCGGGGTCGTTTTCACAAACCCCAGTCCTGCCACCTTCTTTCTCGATCAGGCTTCGTTCGAAATCGCTCACCCATCCCAAAATCGTGGCCATGGCCGGCCATTGCAGCAGTCGCCCTCGCGGGGAATGTGCTGCAGTTCTTCGATGTGGCCGGAAAGTTCACACTGAAAGCGGCTGAGATCTACCGAAGCAAGGGCAACCAAGACGGGCCGTCGAATCTGAGACGGCTTAGTCGAATTTCGACCGATCTCCAAGCACTCTTCGAGAAGCTCCAGACCCCATTGTCCGATTCTCCGGCGTCGGAGGTACCTCAATTGTCGTCCTTGTCAACAGAATGTTCACATCTGATCGAGGAAGTTCTTCAAAAACTGGAAAAGATTGGTGTCGGTAACAGGGAAAGGAGGATGGACTTGATCCTGTCCGAGTTCAAAGCAACATGGCAAGGGCAGAGATTCAGGGGCTCGAGAATTGTCGAACTGCAGCGGCAGTTCTTGGCGCTCAGGCGCGCAGGCGCCTTACCGCTCCAGGCTAGCCTAGAGCGCAGGAGTCTTTGGTCATGTGCTCTCCTCACACACAGGGAGCTTTCTTTTGTATTTAGTCTGGGAGCTTCGCTCCCACCCTTTCTACCTAATCAAGTCACTTTGCAACTGCACTTCCGCTGCTCGCAAGCCCTTCGTTCCTCAGTCAAACGTTCCACAAGAATCGTATAATCCGGCTCAGGGAGCAGTTAGCCACTCATTTAGTAGTGGTACTAAGGTACGTATCAACTAAACCCCATCTGAACCGGTAGGTATTGACACACGTCGTCGACTGAAGGGACCTCGCTACAAAGTCTCTCGCACAGCAAGATACGATCCTCTCAGAAATCAGGTCCCTTCGAGATGCGATGAAGGACCTAAAGGAGCGCGGGCAGGGCCATGTCGGGACGTCACCACCGGCACCGGGCGAGGTCGTCATGGAGTCACTCTCGGAGTACTTGCCGGAGGACAAAGGAGAAGAACAGTCGCAAATCGACCTCTTGATGGCCGCCATGCACAAAAGACTAGTTACCTTCCACAGTGGCGGTGGAACTAGCACTCCTCATGGAATTCAGCCCCAGCTCCAGATCCCTGCGGAGAGGAAGATCGAACTACAGAAAGCTTTCATTCTCAGTCTTCATTACAGGGAGCGGGAATACCGAGAGTCAGCGATTACGTCACCCTATGATAAGACCTTCCAGTGGATTTTCGGCGACGGTCCAAAGCGAGAGACCTCACGGTTCCCTCTATGGCTCAGATCGGACGAGAATCTTTTCTGGGTTACCGGAAAGGCAGGCTCTGGAAGGTCCACACTCATGAAAATACGTCTCGGATTTCAGGTCAAGGGGTGAAGGCGCAGCTTTGTGCAAAAGCCATCTGCTGGAATGTGCTGGGGCCTCGAAGCTTGTGACCGCGAGCTTTTACTTTTGGGCGTCTGGATCGGCAGTTCAAGGGTCCCAGAAGGCTATGTTCAATTCGCTGCTCTTCCAGCTGCTTCAGGAGTCTCCCGATATCATTCCCCAGATTGCGCCGGCCATATGGGAATCCGCCTGTCTTTTCAAGACAAACTTCCGCGGCAGCTGGACTGAAAGTGTGTTAGGCGAACTTCTTTACTCCGCAGTGAAGGAGCTCTCAATGCGGAAAGTCAACACCTGTCTGTTTATTGACGGCCTGGACGAGTTCGCTGGCAACAAAAGCGGGCTTATCTCAACAATTCGCAAGGTCTCCGAGATCGCCAATATCAAACTCCGCGTATCAAGCCGTCCCTGGGTCGAGTTCGAGGATTCCTTTGGTCGAGGACCAAGCCTTCGTGTGCAGGACCTTACCTACCCCGATATCAAGCTTCGTTGTATCCCATTTCGAACAAAACGAGGGGTTCAGAAGGTTGAAAGAGCGGGAGGCCGGATTTTCCAACAAGCTTATACACCAAATCACCGACAAATCCTCGGGTGTATTCTTGTGGGTTCGGCTCGCTGTTGAGTCATTACTTGCTGGACTATCCAACGACGATCGGATCCAAGATTTGGAGAGAAGGCTCCAATCGCTGCCTCCAGACCTGGAACAACTTTTCGAAAGAATCCTGAGAGACTTGGACCCATTCTACTTCAAGCATGCATGCCAGTACTTTCAACTGGTGCTTGAAAGCAATGGGTCAGTTGATGGGCTTCACCTTTCTTTCGCAGATGAAGAGGACATCGACTTTGCTGTCCGACTGCCCATACGGCCGCTAAGTAAAAGCAGATACTTGGCTAGGGTGACAACTCTCCGAAGATGATTGAACAGTCGATGTAAAGGTCTCCTGGAAATCAGTGGTCGTCGCGGTCGTGTCGATTTCCTCCACCGGACCGTGAAGGACTTTCTTGTGCGACCCGATGTGATGTCAAAGATAAACCAAGAATTAGCAGGTATTGACATTCACCTTCAGCTATGTTCGGCAAGCCTTTCTATGCTGAAAACACGAGAAAGGTACCCGGGCTTTGAAAACCCCTGGAAACCTATCCATAGAGGCTCAAATGACATTAACTTGGAAAATGCTGAGTGGCTAGAGAGCTGCTTAGAAGCTGCTTCAAAGGTCACGTTGGATAAGGAGTCTATGATACGCATCATGCGTTCGCTTCACCGTTTCACGAAGGAACACCCAGAAATTGTCTGGCCAGGTGTTTACTCTTGGCGCGACATGACTTCATGGCGGCTCAGATTCTCAGAGGGGTCGCAGAATGAAAGGTTCACCGGCGACCCTTTCCTCGCACTCGTCACGAGGTTTGGAATCTTGGATTACCTTCAGGTAAGCTTGGAGCCCGGCGCTTACTCTGGTCTCCGATATAAGATTACAGAACCACAACATGGGTCGCTCGTCGCTATCACGAGAAAGATTCTGAGCAGTAGCCGACCCAAGTCGGATGGAGGTAACTACCCATTACTTGTGGAAGCATGCCTTTGTCCTTCGCCAAATCCCGCCGTGTTCAAATACCTGCTGGACCGAGGTGCAAGCTACAACCGAATGATGAATACAAGATATATAGTTCTTGTCGGGAAAAGTCAGGGTCATCGCTTCAGTCTGAGCGGCGCTCCTTTGTTAGTCATTGTCGTGTGCGCTGCACTCGTTGCGACTATATCCAGATCATCTTCCGAACGGCGGCTTACGCTTTGGAAGGGGTGGGCGGAGGTCCTCCGCGTGTTCATCAAGGACGGGCCCGATTGGACGAGAGCTTGGTCACGAAAGTCACAAGCAAGCTCAACGAAAAGCGACGGGATCGTCAACGAGACTTGAAGAATGTGGATGTGGGGGCGTTACTTTCCACAGTCTCGACAAGGGACTACGAAACGATCGACTGGTGGAGGTTGAGGTATCAGATGTCTTCTAAAAGTTCTGATAAAGATGAGGATTCGGATGAAGATGACAGTGTGATGGATTGATAAATCAGAGACTGGTGAGGAGCGAGTACAACGTCGCCGTCGCCGCACTCTTGTGTAGGTGGCAGCGGCGGTGAACACTGGTAACAATTCCGATGATGAAGGATGAAGTTGTAATTATCGAGGAGAACACACCGCTTCCCTGTCGGCGCCGCAAAGCTGGGCCGCTGTTGATCGATAAGGAGCGTAATGAATGACTTTAAGCTGTTCTCCACCACGGTCTAATCACCGCCCGCCTCTCAGCTGAAGCTGGATAAAGCATTACCGCTACGGAGTCAATTGAGACTTCACAAGCATCTGCGTATGAAACAGGAAGGTGACCATGCCTATCTAAGGTGCCACGCTTCTGCTATGAGCAGAGCGCCAGGCAGAAGAAGCCCGACTATCCTACTATACCTCAGGTTCTACCGCCGCCCGGTTTGGGGCGATCTGAAGCCTGATCAATACCGCCGGGCGGAATTCGGGCGCACCTCTCAGCTTGTCCTCTACCCAAGGGTGCTCTGTGTCGTAGCCAAGCTCGGCGCCCGGGTGGAATACACTCTGGTATGTTGGCTCGTCTAGCTCCTCCTCGAATAGCTGCAACCACTGACACACAGCGGCGGGCTTGATGTGCTGCTCCCACTGAACCCTCTCGCAGTTGAGGCACAGCCCGGGGTTCCTGAGGTCAGTGGTGGCAAATCGCGGGCCCTCCTTGTACGTATCCAACCCAATGGTCTCAAGACTGCTCAGCTCGGCGAGTCGTTGGTCATCGTACATATCCAGCAGTAGCTGGACCTCGGTGTCACATCCGATTGGCCTGTCTTCCGTAAAGAACTCATCCGCCATCCAGAGCGTGACCTCGATGAACGTGCTTCGGTAGTATGTGTACACCGTTTGCAGGTCTGGGCCGACGGTCTTCAAGGTCCGCCACGGCTTGGGCAACAGGCTACCGGGGTAGCTTCTCGCATTGGCCTTCCGGGCCGAGGGGGCCCAGTTGACGGCCATTTCACGGCATCGTAGGCCCGGCGTCATGGTGCCCGCGGTCAGCGTCATCACGGAAACACCTGCGGCGCCAGCAGAGGGCTTGATCTTGTCGACCAGGCTCAAGTCCAGCTCAGGCCCAGACGACGGGTCAGGCATGTGCAGCACAATATCGCACCCCCTGACAAAAAAGCCCACAGGTGTGATCTTGATGCTTGACGTATCGGGCTCAGTCGCGGGCTCGATCTCATCAGTCGCGGGGCCCCACGGGGAGCTGCGAAAGTCGTCGGTCCAAGCGTAGTACAGACGGGTGCCGCGGCGCATGACAACGTCGCGCGCCTCGCGGCACACGTCGGCGATGTACGGTACAGGCGGTAGGAAGTGCCAGACTTCCGTGTAGGTGCCAAGGTGGCGGGTTTCGCGCAGATCGAAGGTGCGCCGAGGAAGCGCCAGCTCCCAGATCTGCTCCCTGATCTCGGGCGGCAGCAGCATGAACCGCGGAAATGTGCGGGCGGCGTCATCGCTGCGCTCGCGCGCTAGCACGCCGGGGTCGTCGCGCGGCAGGTAGTTTGACAGCACGTCATGGCAGCGCTGGTCGAAGGCTGTGTGCTCGCGGAAAATGGCGGTCAGGATGGCCGTGCGCGACCGCAGCGGCGGGGCTGTCGGGCGCGGATCGCGGAACCACGAACTGCCTGGGTGCGCGCACTGCTTTCCTGGCTTCAGGTGGTGGAATCCGAGGGCGCCGCATTCGATGTAGGTCGGGTTCTCCGGATCGGCGACACGCTGCTTCCAATCGTCTGGGAGGGGTCGGTAATGGAACATTTTTGAGGCTTGCTTGATGGGCAGGAATGGTTCAAGTTCGGACTGGTTTGTTGACAAACGCGGGGCGCGGGGTTGTTAACCTCCGGACCTCCGCTGCTGCCTGCTTGCTGCCTGCTGCGGCCGGCACCCTAACCCTGGGTCTGCTTCCCATGACTGCGCTTTGCGATCGGCCTCCTTCCTTTGCATCTCCTACAGTACCGCCGTGGTTGGGCATTTCTAGAACGACTGTCGAACGCGATTTTTGCCTTGAAGGATGCCAACGCATCAACCGATCGCAGCGCACGTCTTCCAACCAAAGACCATGTTCATGCATTCCCGCGTCGCTGTCTGATGTGCCACAAATTCCAGGGGCTGGGGCGGGCGCTGCCTGCCAAGAACGCCTCCAACCCCAACCACCTGCCAACCACGCCCCAACCCCACCGGAAGCTCAGCTTGTCGGGATTTGAAATCGAAACGCCGCGCGGTCCATCCATCATCAAAAGAGAGACGTATTCCGCGATTCCCGGGCCACGGTACCTCACCATCAAACCTTAATCTATCCCATCGCCAGTCGTCTCTCACATCAACAACATCAACACATCACGTCGTCCACACACAAACGCAAACTGCCTCCAATACACATCATGGTCGCCCGACTCGGCCTCATCGCCGCGCTTGCAGCAACGGCAATCGCACAGGACTGTGACTACTACAATGACGAGCACTGCATCAACCCAAAAGCCACAGCGGCCCACACCATCCCTTTCTCGCCTCTCTTCAGCTCACCTGCAAAGTTCGTCTACGCAGTCGCCGAGCTTGACGAGAGTGAGAAGGCAGCAATCCGAAAGAGAAACGTCTACGCAATCCCCGCGACCTACCAGGGGCCCGTGCTCGAGACCGCCTTTTGGCTGGAGTACGACCAGAACTCTCTGAACGACGACCGGTCCCAATCACGGAACTACTACACATTTGCGCTGGAGACACACACAGCAAACGAGGTCGGCGGAGAGGACAACGGATGCGCCAACCTCCTTGGCGCCAAATGCGTCAAGAACCTCAAGGAGCTTATCGCCAGACAGACATACAGCACTCCCGATGGCCTCGACGGCGGTCTGGGGACCGCGATCGGTAATCTGTACGGCAACCCGCCACAGGACCTGGGCTGCCCGCCAGATATCTTCGGTGCCATTGATGCGTCGTTGAATCACGACGCCCCTCTTCTCCTCAACGCGCAAGAGCCATTCGCAACTTACTCAGGCAGCTTTGTCCGCGAAGCGCTCGCCTCAGGCAATTCGAGCTACACGTATGGCACCCCGCAGCTCCGGTTCCGCACTCTCGCCGAGCAGGGCGCGCGCGCTGCGGTGGGCTTCACTGTCGGCTGGCCTATGGTCAACTACGGAGAGGAGCCGAGCTACCCCCTGTCGGATGTGACGGTTGAGACTGTCTGTGTGCGGGTGGGAACGGCCCGTGCTGCTACCCGTGGTGCGGGTAGAGGCAGGAACGGGGGGGCTGGGCTCCGGTTCAATAGGCAGGGCTTGTAGACGCGGTGGGCACGGTGTTGGCCTCGCGCCTCATTGACATTGGGAGCGAAGTCCCGGCATTTTTAGATATTTAGATACCCCCGTACAGCCATGTACGCACATACCATCCACATCAGCTAGAATACATACAAGTTCTTTCACTTTGACAGCCCCCGTAATCGCTCAGCACTTCTCTCCGCGGACAATGGTATTCCAGTTGCTGGTCTCGAAGTTCTGCCCCGACACATAATTGACCGAGCCGTCCTTTACAGAAGGGCAGACCTCAGTGATGTGCTTCGCGCTGTTCGCCATACCGTCCCATGTGATGGTCTTGTAACCGGTGGTCTGCACGGCGTGTCAGTCAGCCCATAATCTTTACCAACTACCGTCCATATGCAGGGAGAGACACTCATATCATTACACCAGTAAATCGCACTATCCTTCGAGCAACTAACCCTCGCACACGCCCCCGGCCCCGGCCCAAGCCAAGGCTGATCAACAACCCCCGAGGGCATACGGCGAATGGTCTTGACGCCGTCGAGAATGGCATTGACATTTGCCCTGGCAGACTTGTTGCAGAACTTCACCTCGGCGCGTCGATCCAGCGACCGACGGCGAGGAGATCTCACCGCGTCGGCGGTTACGAGACCCTCGCTGGGGATCTCGTAGCCAGGGTTGACGGCGATGGCTTGAGCGAGGGCTTCCTGGATGGTGCCATTGAGGAGGGAGACTTGGCCGGGGGAGATTTCGATTGCCCAGGAGATGGGGACGATGGTGTACCCCGGGATGACCTCGACTGCGAGGGCGAGGGATGCCGCGGAGGCGAGGAGGAGGAGGGTTGGGTGGTTGCATTTTGAAGGTGGTTTGGGTGGGTGGGTGAGGGGTTTGAAGCTGGAATGAAGGGGATGTTGAACTTAGGGTGATGATGGAGTTTGATCTGCAAGAAGTTATTGGTGGAAATCGTGGGAATGGCTGCTCTTCTTATACAACTTGAAGCAGACAGCAAACTACCCGAGTGTGGTGTCACAAGTCCGTATTCACGTCAACATTCCGCTAGAATAAGCCCCTTCCTGTATCAAAGGATTTCCATCATTGTTCATTGTTGCAACATCAAAGTGCTATCTCCTATCCATACCTGGGTACGTGGTCTCTGTCCGTTGCAAATCAGCTGGAACCATGCATGGAATAGCGGTAGGGTTCCGATATACGGAAAAGGGGTAATGGTGGTGGAGCAGATTCTACACGCCATTTTCTGCTGCTCTCAGCCTCCTTTTCTGGTGCTTTTGTGGTTGGTGGATGCGAGAGGGGGAACCACCGCCCCCAAGGACCAGACGACATGTAGGTAGGAAGGGCGCTAGCGAAGAAGGAATAACGTGGTGACACAAGGCAGATTTGGGTACCAAGGCAGGTGGAGTAGGTTAGGTACTAGTTCTTCGCCAAGATTTGTGTTGAACAAAGTGTTCGGCTAAGTCTTGCAGGGGAAGGCCGCGTTGAGTTGTATCCGCAGCCTCTCGGAGGTACAAAATGAGCTGGTGTTGGAAACATACCAGATGCAGTATTGCTGCCTGCATCGAAACCAACTTCAACTGACTGCAAATGGTGCATCGGGACATAGAAGTTCCCGTATCACATGAGCATGCAGCAGTTGTGGGAGATAAACGAAAATCGTGAGAAAACTACTCTATCTCGGTAATTTGGCGCCTGTGCTGCGCCCCTCTGGGGCTGGGAGTTGTAGCCGCGGCCGATGCTCCTCAGCGGTAGTGTTCCGCAGTGCCTACAATACACAATACGAATCCTTTTGCCTGTGTTACCCAAGAATAAACTCCAATCTCGATGGAACCCCGAACCCTTGCTTTCCAGGTCGTCAAATGTTACACTGGCTGTTGGTTGCTCACATTGAAGTCCAACGAGATTACTACTCCCACACCAATGTCAATGGCCAGGTAGCAGCTAGATTTCTGTGCAAGGTCGGACCCGTGTAGGAACCCGAGAAGGATGCGAGTTGGCCAACTAAACCCCAATAAGTAGGCTAAACCAAAAGAGGAATCAAGATAGGAGTGCTATCATAAATGCTCTACGCTAGAAGTCCCCTTCTGAACCAACGCCACGTTTGCATTCCCACAATGCCACCTTCTGCATACCTCGCGTGTTTTGCTTCAGCTCTTTACATCGAGCTTTATACCCAGACGTCCCAACTCCGTTCGGTGTTGGAATTGCCGCTTCCCTTACTTCCATCCATACTCGCCCATACTCCAAACACCTCCTCAGCCAAAGCGCCCGAGATTCCCTTGCCCGTGACAATCTTCTGTTTTCTATTCTTAGAGTCACTAGATCGGCCACGTTCTTGGAGTGCTGCCAGGCAGAACACCCGTAGCTATCTTGCGCATAATATTCCCTCTGCAACGCGGCTAGACGGTCGTTGAGTTCGTGTTCGAGATCTATCATTGCTTGCAGATAGCGTGGGACAGCGGTCTTGAACCCTTTCGTCTCCTTGGGTACAGCGCGACTCTTTGCTTTGGCTATTCGTTCGCGCTCTCTAGCCGCCGTCCGTTGGGCAGCATCGATGGTAGCGTTGACCTCCGCAGTTTCCACAGTGTGGGTGGACGAGGCATAGATCGAGTTCTCCCTGTCCAGGTCTAACCGGAAGTTATTACCAGGAATATCAAATGCCTCCCTAACACATGTGTTGATAAATGCTCGTTCCTCGCTGAGGACTACGCCTTCTGGTATTGGGACTTCCCTCTGGGCGTAATAGGGGGGAGGGGCCTCGCTCAGGGGTGATTCGGCGCGGAAACTCATGGTGATAGGGCATGGCAGTTGATCGGTAGGCCGGGAACCGAGAACTCTGGCCAGTAGATAGCACAATTAAAGCCCGCGCAGGGGAGGAGGGTACTGAGGGAGAATTTCAAGTTGCTGGAAAGACCGCCTGACTTCCAAATCAAGTCTTTTCCTACCTGTACCAACCGAGGTTCTTTAACGTACGCAAGGGACGCATGACCGACCACATCAAGCCGTCTGTAAAGCCTATTTTGCGGTATGGCCGAACAGACTATAGTTTTAGGGTTTGGGGGAAAGGTAGGTAGGTAGGTATCTAGGTTTGTCTGGTGCCGAAACGCCGGATACGGCGTTGATGGCAGTCAATTGTTTGGTCTGACTCTTTGCCCGCCATTGAACCCAATACTTGTAATGGATACATTGCGTTTTTCAATAACGTTGGGCCTTGGAAATATATATCATGATAGCTGTAAGCCGGTAGAGGTCAGGTACCCGGTCATGACGGACGGTAGTATGGTGCGGTCATCTGGTGAAGTGAAAATGAATCAGTCCAGTGTGGAGCGTTTCCGCTCTGGCGATTTGTTTCCCTGTTCCGCCTTGAAGAAGAAAAATTGGCGCTTAATTAGATACTTGGCTGGGATGACCCAAATGCGGGCCAAAAACCTGGGGAGCGCACCCGAACACGATCCACGATAAGCGCTGGGGATCAACGAGGAGCCACCCTAAGCGACTCGGAACTAACCGAAACTGAAATAGAGATAAGCTAGAAACTCGTGTTGGTACCCGTGGTGAAAGAAACAAGTCGCCCGAGCCCATGGCCTACCGGCATTGGCGCTCAGGCACTCAGGGGTGGAGTTTCGGAGGATCCTCTCTGTTCTGCTAGTTATCAAGACTCGGAAAGAATCCTTTAGCCCGGAATCAAGGCTTGTGTACGGATTATCAGGCGACAGATCGACATCTAAAACGCATGCGGCATGGTGTTGGAGCCGCCAAGACGGCAAGTCCCACCCCTTCCATTTAACATTGAGTCTTGACTTTCCACACTCATCCTTTCCTCATTGAGCTGCATTCCTTCGTCCCGTCGGCAAGGTAATACCTAGAGATGGGCATCGGTCAGGAGCTACAGCTTGAATTTTGCGAACCCGGAATTTTGGTTGTTTTGGCCACGTTCGAATGGACCCCGTTGTCGAGACCGGAGTGCCACTCACTCATGTCCCAAAGGACGCGAATCGCGGGCCAACGGCACCACGACCCCGCACACTCGGCGCTTGGTGCTGCAACCATAACAAATAGGATTGGCTCAGCAGACGAGGACCAACTCGCTTTACAGGGGATGCAGCCCCTGACGTCGGGAATGGGCACTGCGCTTGTTTCAAGGCCCCCCACAACAAAACCCCCCGACACTTTGGCAGCCGAGCACGCCCTCACAGGGCCGTTCCGGGCGATGCGGCGCTCGACTCCGGGGGAGCTCGATCATCGGAAGCGCCTTGCTGCCTTTCCGTTGCAGGTGGGGGAGGAAATGTGGCCTGGGGCTGGCGCGGCGCGAACACAATGGGGCCCAAAAACACGCCCCTCTTGGACGACTGGTTGCCCTCAAGCTTGGGCCCGGGAGGCAAGGATCCCAATCCTTCAAGAAGGATTCACCGCATTGCTGCTTTGTAACACCTCCCCCTGGGAATCAAGATCAAGTTCCCGCTTCCTCTTTTCCTCCTCGAAGTTGCGAAAATCCACATCCACCTCGTCTCCACGTCCAGTCTTTCGAGCTGTCCAACAGCGCTGCCATGGCGGGCCAACACCAGCAATCGTTTTCCGCGGTGCAGCTGCTTCTTTTTTTCATTGCGCTTGTTCAACTTGCCCAGGCACAAGCGGGGACCATCACTTGTACGGGGTTCAATGGGGGGAATTACACAGGCAATGTTCGGTGTCCCGGGTCGAATGCGTGCTGCGGAGCCGATGCAACATGTCTTTCAAACCGCCTTTGCCGGAATACGAATACCAACGAGCTCATTCGCGCGCCATGTCGCGTCTACCCCTTTGACGACACTTGCGCGCAGATATGTCTTTACGGTGAGCACTTCTCCATGCATTTCGACCGTGACCGAGACTAACTCGTGCCAGATGAGGCAACACTCGGCGGAAAGCTGCCCCGCGTAGTAGTCTGCGACGACGGAAGCCTCTGCTGTGACAATGATGCGGGATGTTGCACACGGGGGCTGGGGATATTCCTCGACGAGAGCGGGAACCGAATCAGCTCGAGGGCTACCGCCGCGACGACGAGCTACCCGCCCAATCCCACGGGAGGAACCGCCCGGATCACCCTGACGCCAGCAACGTCAGCTACCTCGACGACAACGATTTCCCAAACAGGCGCAACCACCTCAGCGCCAAACAGCGCTCAAAGTCCAGGCGCCGCTCAAACGGGAGGCGGCTCCGGGAATGGAACCACTGGCAGCTCTGCCAGCAGCGACAATTCGGGAGTCAAAGCCGGACTAGGAGTTGGCATTACCCTTGGCATTGTCGCAATCGCCGCCGCGGTGTTCTTCCTGCTGAAGAAGAGGAAAAAGGCGCAGACGCACGCGACGGAGCTGGATGCCGAGCATTCGGGCGTCTCACAGAAACCGAGCTCCCGCGAGCAGGAGTGGGCGCCTCCGCTGCCGCCGAAGGAGAGATATGGTACCCAAGGGGGGTATTCGAGCTACTCGAATAATCTATCAGCTCCGCGGGCGCCAGCCGAGTTGGGCTCAACTGGGGTGACAGAGCTCGATTCCGGGCGGCGAGACCAGCACCGGTATGAGCTTGGTAGCTGAGCTTTGCTACAGCGACATGATGATTTCCAGCAGTATTGTTGGCCGTTTTGAGATGACTGAAGGATTCTCTGGCGTTTTTGCATCAAAGGAGTTTAGCGATTGCTTTCATCCGGGCGAGTCGTGTTGACAACCTGGGGGTCGATGAGGCCTATGAAGGCATTAATCCACCGAATCTGTAGAAATTCTTGTACCATAGCTGAAATTGGGATCTTCTGCATATGATTATGATTCAGGTGAACCCAAATGTGTGCCCGCAACAGGCTGAGCTAATCATGTGGCAATAGAGTCTGAAAGCTCTCCACTGGTCCAGTCTATGTGGAAGGTAACTTTACTTCCAACTGCATTGCGGGGTTGCTCGCGGGTTTATCAGAGATGAGAGTCTCGGAAACTTCATCTTTCGAATGCGAGTTTGTGGGGCTGGATCTAATCGTGATGTGCAGTGCCCTGTCAGATCTGAAGTTAGGTAACACCGCGACAGAAATTGGCCCGTAGTTCATGAGCCAGTACCGAGAGGAATTCTAGTATCCATTGCAGTGCCGTTCTCAACGGCACCAGCGCCTCTGCCAAGCGGGCGGTGGATGGTTTCGCATCGCCTGAGTGGTCGGATCGTCAGGCGTATGCAACCTCGTCTGTTCTCCCGGGGAGCGGCTTGGCTGCTAAAAAGGAGGAAGGATTGAACATGACGCACTGCCCCAACTGGGCATTCCTTCAACCCACACGGTAATCCACGTCCATCAGCGCGGCAGAAGGTTGAGAACGAGCCCTTCAATTAAAGATCGCGTTTCGCACGCCTTCTTCGTGGCTTGCCTGTCCCTTGGAAGTTCTGCTGCTCTCGCGAACTTGACTCGTGCTTCGTCTTCAGTCCACACTCCAAGCTCTTTCAACCGGTCCGCGGAACAGTTCGCACAAGGGAATCACTTGATACCACGACGAACCTTGGACGCAGATCTTCCAGATTAGCGAAATGTCACCTCTCCCGATCCAGGGCCGCGCCAAAGTCTATGGCGGCACAGTCGCTGCACACGCCGACCCCCTCACGACTGGCGAAATCGTCGCCATTGCTGTCACAATCGGACTCTTCTTCATCGCCATGGTCTTTCTGACAGTGGTGCTCCTCAGGAGGCGGAAGAACAGGAGGGCAGCCAAGGAGACACACCGGGTGGAGGTCATGAAGGCGGCGCAAGCAGACGGCGTTCGAACATTCCGGCCTAGTTCGATGCAACCTCCAGCGACATGACACCATCACTGGAGAATTTGAAGCAGGCGATGAGACATGCACTTGCATGTCCCCAATACGACGGAAGAGAAGCAAATAGTTGATCACCCGTCATGATGTTGGCGACAACATATTCGGACTGACACGAGAACCACGGCGCCCTCCGAGTCATCCACGGAAGCTGTTGGACATTTCTAGCGGCCGTACGCCGAAGTTTTGGCGCCTCATGTCAGATGGTGACCCATCAGGAAATGGCTCGGAGGTCATCAAAGTGGCAGCGATAAACGCTGATGCGACGAGGACTCAGGCACAGAGCCAGAGGAGTCTTGGCGTGAGACGGAGGAATCGGGTTGAGGCTGAGTCGCGGGAGAAGAAAGCAGTGTTCCGGGCCGAGAAATGAGGAGAACTTGAAATCTAGGGGGGGGATTTCTAGTCGCGCAGTTGGTGGTTCGCGGGAAGTTGTGATGGACATGGTGACGTGTTTCTGTTCCGAGTCAAGATCAATCCAGAAGACGCATTCGTGCCTTGTCAGTCTCGCTCCAATATGAGGCTTCAGTCTCGATATTTAGTTTCGATGCGGCCTCCCATTGTGGAGGTGCGGGCTTGGCGGTTGGTTTGGGATCTGGGGTCAGGGTAAAATCAGGCGAGCGTGGCTGAGTCCTCACTCTCCAACCGACCCTCACTCTCCAACCGACCCTCGCTGTGTCAAGAGCGCCGGCAGTTGGAAGAGGAGCACTTGCCTTGGGAAAGAGTCAGCAGAGAATAGAGCAATATTTCGTGTCTCGATCTCACAATTTGTGACTCTGGTGGTGTGCCGGTGGTCGAGGTGCCAATGCTGCAGCGTTCGAGTTCTTGATGGAATTTGAGGACGGGAAGTGCAAGTGGTCTGGTGCGAGAAAGCTCCTACCTAATTGGTTGAAGGATTTCGAGGTTGCTGGTGCTAGTGCCAGTGGAGGCAGCACAGTGGTCCGCTGCCAGGCACCCCCACGCACTTTCCGTTCGCTTCACCTCAACCAGAGGTCAAGCGCGCACCAAACTTGAGCCCGAAAACCATCAGATGACAAAAGCCATCGTGACAATGGCGACAATTCCGCCTTACACCGGACCCGCACCGAGACATTGGACCCAAGGCAGGGGGGATGCCTGGGAGCTAGTAGGCTACCCTGCCACAACGGTCGGGGTGCATATCCCTCCCGTGAGTCACTTGCCGTCCGTACACCAATCGCGCTGAGAGGCCCCCCTCCAAGCGGCCAGGCTCGCGCCCCAAAACGACATCGCCAGCTCGATGGCGCCTGTGACTCCAAAACCACGCCCCAACGGGCCAATAGAGAAGACTCAACTGTGACTGAGGACCAGCCACTGTATATTACCTCGGTCTGTCTTCTTTGTGCTTCGACATTTTTTGCTGATCTGCACGCAAACCACATCATCGGCGAGTTTGACGCTGTCGCGCTAGCGATCTCCTGCAGAAGGGCACACGCCATCGCTGTTGTCAATAGTATCATTGCTTGCAAAACCTCCAACGCAACCTTGACCTCCGGAAGCAACACATTTCCGAGACCACATAAAAACAAACCCGACCGCCCATCATGGGGCTAGTTTTAGCATCATCCGAGTCCTTCGACTCCGACTTATCCGAGTCGCTTTCGTACCTGACCGAGCATCGCCACCTCCAAGGCAAGTCACACCCCGACACCACCGGACCTGCCAAGGCCCAGGCCGGGTCTCATTGAGCCTCACCACCCTTGACCTCACCTCCCCTGCCTCCCATCCCTCCATACCAGCATAAATAAAATAAACAAACAAATAAATACTAACATCACCCAGGCCGTCCCCACCACAACCCCCAAGCCAAACACCCCCGCCGCCCCTTCCAGTGGTCCCGACCCAAATCCCTTCGCCGCCATGATCTCGCCGCACCCCTCACCCGCCCCTACTTCGGCACCGTCCCCGCCCCCCTCCCGCATCACCTAGCG
>Ga0247758_1001551_pt1 | contig 16417 bp, 14 predicted proteins | sample UWRJL156409C4_FD_180950 | JGI IMG/M metagenome (GOLD analysis project Ga0247758, IMG submission 180950) | Plant litter microbial communities from Arlington Agricultural Research Station in Wisconsin, United States - UWRJ-L156-409C-4 | ecosystem: Environmental > Terrestrial > Plant litter >...
AGCTTGCACGAGTACGAGTCGAATCTACGCGCGCTTACAAAAGATAACCCAACGCAGCAGAGCCGGCTTCCTGCACTCGAAAAACTTGCAGCGGCGCGCATTGCGCGATGGGAATGGATAATAAATCTAAGGCGCACGAAAGGGTATGAAGCCGCGGCAGCAGACGTACGCAACGGTCCGAGCGTACGCGTAATGGCCGAATATCGTGCGATCGTCGCCGAAATGCAGAGCGAAGAAATTAGGTTGCTTGCATTGCGGAATGAAAGGGAAAACCGATCGCTGTGGCAGACAAGATCCTTGCTCGTTCTTAGCATCGTTTTGGGTTTGCTGATTACATCGGCGGCGGCCTGGAGCGTTTATCGCGATAGCCGGAGCCGCGGACGGGCGGAAGAAGCGCTGCTCGCGAGTGAGGACGAACTGAAGATCATGGTACAGGGAATACGGGATCACGGCGTCGTAATGCTCGATCCTGAGGGGAAAATAGTCAGTTGGAATACCGGCGCTGAGCAAATCACCGGTTACAAGTTCAACGAGATTGCGGGTCGCAATTTCGCAGAATTTTTCCCCGAGGAAGACATAAAACGAAAGCGGCCGGAGGAGATACTCCGTATCGCAGCCCAAGATGGGCGGTACGAAGATCAAAGTCTGCGGGTCCGCAAAGACGGTACGCAATTCCTCATCAATAGCACTTTTACATCTCTTCACCACGCAAACGGAAATCTCCGGGGATTTTCCGCCATTAGCCGCGATCTCAGCGAAAGTACGGAATCCGAAGCGAAGTATCGTGGTTTGATGGAAGCGGCACCGGACGCAATGGTCGTGGTGAATCAGTCTGGAGATATCGTCCTATTGAACGTTCAAGCCGAAAAACAGTTCGGCTACCGTCGCGACGAACTGCTCGGTCAAAGAGTCAAAAATATCATCCCCGTCGGCTTTGCCGAACGCCTGATCGCGGACGACCTTCGATCCGAGGACGAGGCGTTGGAGCAGCAGATCGGCGCGGGCATCGAACTTATCGGATTGCGCAAGGATGGCAGCGAATTTCCCATCGAGATCATGTTGAGTCCGCTTGTAAGCGCTGAGGGAACGCTGGTGACAGCAGCGATCCGCAACATCAGCGTGCGCAAGGCAGCGGAAAAGCATCTTGCACAGATGGAAGGGCAGTATCGCGGCCTCTTGGAAGCGGCTCCCGATGCAATGGTAGTGGTCAACCAGGGCGGCGAAATCGTTCTCCTGAATGTGCAAGCGGAAAAGCAGTTCGGCTATCGTCGCGACGAACTGCTCGGTCAAAGAGTTAAAAATATTATTCCCGTCGGCTTTGCCGAACGCCTCATCGCGGACGATCTGCGCTCGGTAGAGGAAGCGCTGGGACAACAGATTGGCGCAGGTATCGAACTCATCGGTTTACGAAAAGACGGCAGCGAATTTCCGATCGAGATCATGTTGTCTCCGCTTGTAAGTGCTGAAGGAACGCTTGTTACGGCAGCCATCCGTAATATCAGCGTGCGGAAAGAAACAGAAAAATATCTTGCGCAGATGGAAGGCCGCTATCGCGGACTATTGGAGGCAGCCCCCGACGCTATGGTGGTGGTAAATCAGGCCGGAGCGATCGTCCTCTTCAACCTTCAGGCTGAAAAGCAATTTGGCTATCGCCGAAACGAATTGCTCGGACAAAAAGTGAAAAATATTATTCCGGAAGGGTTCGCAGAGCGTCTGATTGCGGACGATTTGCGCTCCGCTGACGAGGCCTTGGCACAGCAGATCGGAACCGGGATCGAACTTATCGCGCGGCGAAAAAATGGCAGCGAGTTTCCTATTGAACTTATGCTGAGTCCGTTGAGCGGAACAGATGGGGTTCTGATAACCGCCGCAATCAGAAATATCAGCGAGCGAAAAATCGCAGAAGCAAATCTTCTTGAGAAAGTCGACGAATTGAACCGCTCGAATGAGGAACTAGGACAGTTTGCGTACATAGCATCGCACGATTTGCAGGAACCGCTACGTATGGTGGCCAGTTATACGCAGCTTTTAGCGCGAAGATACAAAGGAAAGCTGGATGCAGACGCGGATGAATTCATTGCCTTTGCCGTGGACGGCGCCAATCGGATGCAGCGGCTGATTCAGGATTTGCTGACGTATTCCCGAGTCGGAACGAAAGGGAAGGATCTGCAGGTGACTTCCAGCGAAGTATCCCTGCAGATTGCGCTGAAGAATCTCAGTCGTGCGATCCACGAAAGCGGCGCGCTCGTGACGCACGATCCGTTGCCCGACGTTCTCGCGGATGAGATGCAATTAACCCAACTGTTTCAAAACCTCGTGGGCAATGCGATCAAGTATCAAAATCTAGGAACGCCGAAGGTACATATAACAGCCGCCAAGAATGACCATGCAAAATGGATGTTCTCCATAAAAGATAACGGAATGGGAATCGACCCGCAGTATTTCGAAAGAATTTTCGGAATGTTCCAGCGGTTGCATAAGCGCGAAGAGTTTGAGGGTACCGGCATCGGGCTGGCGATCTGCAAGAAAATTGTCGAGCGGCACGGAAGCAATATTCTGGTTGAATCAAGTCTCGGGCATGGCTCCACCTTTCGCTTTGCCTTGGCAGAAAGCGAGAGGCAAGCATGAACAGCTCCGGAGATTTCGACATGCCTATTGAAGTGTTGTTGGTTGAAGATAGCCCGGGTGACGTGCGGCTCACGCGCGAGGCATTCAAGGAAGCGAATCGAACCATTCGCTTGAGCGTCGCGATCGACGGCGTCGAGGCCATGGCGTTTCTGAGGAGAGAAGGCGAGTTTTCTAATTCGCCGCGGCCTGATTTGATTTTACTCGATCTCAATCTGCCAAAAATGGATGGGCGTGAAGTTCTCTCCCATATCAAGGAAGATGAGAGCTTGAAGACAATTCCTACCGTCATATTGACTACATCCGATGCCGAAGCGGACATTGTCAAAAGCTATCAGTTGCGTGCGAATTGTTACCTGACAAAGCCCGTTCAGCTGGACGCGTTCGAAGCGCTGGTGAAAAGTATCAACGATTTTTGGCTGACGAAAGCAAAGCTTCCGCAGCAGGTGCAAAGCTAATGAACGATAAATCGATCAAGACTGTGCTCTTGGTCGAGGACAATCCGGGCGACGCGCGCTTGCTCCGTGAGATGTTCGACGAACAAACGATGAAGACAAACGTCGTCCACGTAACTTGTATGCGTGATGCCGAGAAATACTTATCGGTCCATTCGCCGGACATCATATTGATCGACTTGGGGTTGCCCGACACACAGGGCCTCGACGCGCTGCGCCTCGCTCATGCCGCTGCACCGCATACTCCGTTGGTTGTGCTTACCGGGTTGGACGATGAATCACTTGCCACACAGGCTCTCCAGGAGGGCGCGCAGGATTACCTCGTTAAAGGGCAGATCGATGCGCGAGCGCTGTTACGCGCACTGCGCTACGCCGTCGAGCGCAAGATCATGGAAGAAGCGCTTTTCGCGGAAAAGGAACGCGCTCAGGTCACTCTTAACTCGATCGGCGACGCAGTCATCTGCACGGGTGTTTCCGGTAACATCTCGTTCTTAAATTCCGTCGCAGAAAGAATGACCGGATGGCGATTGGAAGAGGCCGCGGGACTGCCGATGGCGCAAGTGTTCCGTGTCTTCGATGCCGGAACCCGCAATCCGCCTTCTAATCCGGTAAATATGGTGCTCGGAAAGAATGAAGCGCTGCAGTTGCCGCCTAACTGCATTCTCGCTCGGCGTGGCGGCATCATCATTCCGATCGAGCACAGCGTCTCGCCGATTCATGATCGTGAAGGAAAGTTTGCCGGAACGGTTATTGTTTTCCGCGATGTCAGCGATGCCCGCGCTATGGCATTGCAAATAGCCCATACGGCAGAGCACGATTTTCTCACCGGGCTGCCGAACCGGATGTTGTTGATTGATCGCATCGATCAGGCGATCGCGATCGCACGAAGGCACAACAGACAGGTGGCCGTGCTTTTCCTTGATCTCGATGGCTTCAAATACATCAACGATTCATTGGGTCATCCGCTCGGCGATAAACTACTTCGTTCTATCGCAAGACGGTTGGTTAGTTGCGTGCGCGGGTCGGACACCGTCAGCCGGCAGGGTGGTGATGAATTCGTCGTGCTGCTTTCTGAAATTAATCAGATCGATGATGCCGCAGTATCTGCAAAACGAATTCTACAGGCCATAGCGAAATCCCATTCCCTGGACGAGCATGAGATCCACGTCACAACCAGCATCGGCGTAAGTGTTTATCCTGGCGATGGCGTGAATGCGGAAACGCTCATTAAAAACGCCGATACGGCGATGTATCAGGCAAAGGAAAGTGGCCGTCAGAACTATAAGTTTTTCACGCCGGCCATGAATGCGAAGGCCGTAGAGCGTCAATCCATCGAAGAAAGTTTACGCCGCGCGCTGGAACGGCGTGAGTTCGTGCTGCACTACCAGCCCAAGATCAATCTCAAGACGGGAGCAATAGCGGGCTCCGAGGCGCTAATACGATGGACACATCCTATACTGGGATCCGTCTCGCCGGCACAATTCATTCCTGTCGCGGAAGCATGCGGCCTCATTTTACCAATTGGCGCATGGGTTCTTCGCGAGGCGTGTGCGCAGGCTAAGGCATGGGCTGACGCTGGGCTGCCGGCAGCAACCGTGGCCGTGAATGTGTCTGCGATGGAATTTCGTGACGAGAATTTTCTGGAGAACGTGTTCTCGACGCTGCGCGAGACCCGCCTGGAGCCACATCGCCTTGAGCTGGAGCTGACCGAAAGCGTGCTTATGAAGCGCGCCGATGCGACGGCACCTATACTACAGGCCTTGAGAGCAAAGGGAGTGCGGATCGCGATCGACGATTTCGGTACAGGCTATTCGAGCTTAAGCTATCTGCAGAAATTTCAAGTCGATGCCCTTAAAATCGATCAATCTTTTATTAGGCAGATAAGTACGTCCGGCGACGATATGGCCATCGTCACCGCGGTGATCGCGATGGCCAGAAGTTTGAAGCTTCGCGTGGTCGCGGAGGGCGTGGAAGAACTCGAGGAACTCGAATTTCTGGAAGCCCACGACTGTGATGAAGCGCAAGGGTATCTGGTCGGCCGGCCCATGCTTCCTGAGCAATTCGCGAAGTTACTCGAAACCGGAATTCCAAAAATGGGCGGCCTTGCTCGCGTTATAACTACGGAGACGGCATTGCCAGCAGTTTCATTGGCTCGTTCGGGTGAACTCCTATGATCAGCACAGCGATTAATTCTGCTCTTCTTGTCGAGGATAATTCCGGCGATGCTCGGCTCCTGCGGGAAATGTTCAACGAGCAAGGATCGCACAAGGTCGAACTGACCCACGTGGGTTATCTGGCTGACGCCGAAAGACATCTCCTCGAAAATACTCCCAGTATTATCTTATTAGATCTGGGATTGCCCGACGCAAATGGACTGGAAGCGATACGGCGCATTCGAGCGGTCGCTCCTGACGTTCCTCTCGTGGTACTGACCGGATTAGACGACGAGGTGTTGGCAACGCAAGCTTTGCAGGAAGGTGCGCAGGATTACCTGATTAAAGGTCAGATCGATACACGTGGGCTCATGCGGGCCTTGCGCTATGCAACCGAGCGTAAGCGCGTTGACAGAATGAAGGACGAGTTTGTTTCTTCAGTGAGCCACGAGTTGCGGACACCCTTAACCTCGATCTCCGGCTCTCTCGGGCTTCTGGCCGCCTTGTGGTCCAGTAAAGTGCCCGAACCTGTCGCGCGACTATTGGCGATCGCTCATACAAATAGTCTGCGTCTCGTTCGTCTGGTCAACGACATTCTCGATATCGAAAAGATGGAGTCCGGCCGCGCTACCTTTACGCTGAGTCAGGTCGATACGCGGACGGTAGTCGAGCAGGCGGTCGAAAGTATACGCGCCTTCGCCCAGAGCCATGGCGTACTTATCCGGATTGAAGGAAACGCGACCGCCGATGTACGGGCGGATCCTGACAGACTAATCCAGGTTCTCACCAACTTGCTATCGAATGCCGTCAAGTATTCTCCCAAAGATCGTGAAGTTGTGGTGACAATCGAGAAGGGCATAGAGACCATTTGCATTTCTGTGCGGGACTATGGCGAAGGTATTTCCGCCAGTTTCGAGCCGCGAGTGTTCGAAAGATTTGCGCAGGCTGATGCGACCAACTCCATGCGGAAAGGCGGCACTGGTCTGGGACTTAGCATCGTCAAGCAAATCGTCAGCCGGCTGAACGGTAAGGTCGGGTTTGAGAATGCGCCCGGGGGTGGGGCGCTTTTCTATATCGAGCTCCCCGTTTGGGACGACATTGCCAACTGGCAGGTGGACTTGGATACCGATGACAGCACCGCGCGCATTCTTATTTGCGAGGACGACAAAGAGACTGCGGCTGTTATGCGCGAACGCCTGCATCAGGCTGGCTTTTCTGTAGATATCGCCTATACAGCGAGTGCGTCGCGGAGGCGCGCAAGCGAATCCGTTTATGCCGCCATACTTGTCGATCTTCGATTCCCGGATGGCGATGGAATAGATTTGATACTCAGTTTGCGCGCTCAAGCGCGTTATCTCGATACGCCAATAATCGTAATTTCGTCGGATCCGAGCCGCGGGTCCAGCGACGTTCGGTCATCGAAGCTGAATGTGCGGGGCTGGCTCAGTAAGCCGGTTGATTTTGAAATTCTTGTTCAGGCGCTCAGGTCATCGGCTGTGCCGGTACCGAATTTGCGTCCGCGCGTTTTACATATTGACGATGACAAAGACATGCTTGCCATTGTTGCCGATACGCTCCGTGCGACAGTGGATGTGGTGTCGGTCAGCTCAGTGGAGGCGGCACGTGCTGCCCTCTCACAGAGCCGCATCGATCTCGTGGTGTTGGATGTGGCGTTAGGCAATGAGTCAGGTTTAGATTTGATGCCGCATTTTCGCGACGGCGCCGGCAACGCAATTCCTGTGATTGTGTTTTCGGCGCAAGATGCAGGGATGCCATTTAGTGAGCAGGTTCAAGCGGCTCTCGCGAAGTCCGATGCTTCACTGAAGCGTCTCGTAAGCATGGTTCGCGATCACATCTCACTCCCGCCCGCACATCTAGGTAAGGAGGTCGCATGAACGCCGTCCGTGTTCTTCATGTTGAGGACGAGCCTGATATCCGCGAGGTTGTGGAGATTTCTCTGGGTCTAGACCCTGATTTCGAAATCAGAAGCTGTAGTTCAGGGGAGGAAGCGCTTGCCTTCGTCGTGAACTGGATTCCCGATATTATTCTTCTTGATGTAATGATGCCGTTCATGGATGGCCCAGCAACGCTTGCGCGCCTTCGTGCGGAAACAAAAACTGCAGCTATTCCGGTGGTCTTTATGACCGCCCGAGCCCAATCGCGGGAGATCGAGCACTTCCGATCATTGGGCGCCTTGGGCGTCATCCCGAAGCCGTTTGATCCCCTGACACTCGCGGCGGCCGTACGCGCCTTCGTGCCTTCGGTGAGCAGTAAGCTGGACACACTGCGAGATGCGTTTCTTCAGCGTATGAACGACAATGCCTCAACATTGGTGAAGCATCGTTCCCTACTTATGGCCGGAGAAACGCCAACAGCGTCGCTTACCGAAATGAACGATATCGCTCATAGTCTGGCCGGCGCGGCGGGTATTTTTGGCTATGAAGAGATCAGCAATTTAGCCACGAAACTCGAGGAATCCACGGCCAAACTTAATGGCATTGGCTCGGTCGAGCTCATTGTGTCGTCAATGAATAATTTGCTGCAATCAATAGAAACGGGATGCCGGCAACCGTCGGAGACACCCTAACGCGGCCTTTCTATTTCAGAATTCTTTCGGTCTCATTTCATTGCTGGCCGTTAGCCGTAGAAGCTGAAGGGTGCTTTTTAACTTATCCAATTCGCCAAGCGAGAGTCCGCGCCGCGCGCGAAACGGTGCTGAAAGAATAGCGTCGATCGTGCGCGCTACCCGGCAGGTTACGTCAAGGCCGGCGGTTGAACTGATGCCGCATAAATCGTGAAATCGCCGGTAGGCATCTTCCACGGCACAGATCGAGTATGTATCGCCGATCGCCAGGTGCGGAAAAGCTTCTTCTGTCTCCCGGATTTTCTCCGCCAGTATGGATAGAAAATGCACGCGGGTATCCGCAACACTTTCCAGGTAGTCTAAATCATCCATCGTATACTCCCTGGAGCGCGGCGGATTGAGTGCGCTTAATGGAAAGGCCGCTCATTGTGCGCGAACGATCTCGAAACCGCAGTGTTGCTGGAGCGCGCCGAACAGTTGTTCTGTTTCAAAAGATTTTCTGAAAATATTTGTAGCGCCCGGTCGCCCGCAGATTTCCCGTCTCAAGTTCTGCGAAGAAACGTCGTCGATCTGTCGTCCGCTTATTACAAAGACAGGAATGTTCGCCGTAACCGCTGTCGTGCGTAATCTCCACAATAAATAGAACGCATCTCCATTTGGCATGAAGTAATCGCTGACAATGGCACTCGGTTCTTCTTTGCAAGCAATTCGATATCCCTGAACCGCATTCGGCGCGTACATCGTATCCACCCCATATTTGCGAAGTCGGGTGGCGAAAAAAGCTTCCATGTCTGGGTCATCGTCTACCACGAGTATGCGCGAGTGAAGATGTATGTCTGCTTCGGATTGTTGTGACGAGAACCGCTCTATCTGCTCCGACATCGCCGGATAGATTTCAGCCAGCGCCACTTCAACTTCTGCGATAAACCGTGGTCCTTTGCGCGCATAAAACAGACCTAAACTTTCGCATCGCTCGATCGTTTCAGGATCCGCGCTACCGGTAATGACGATCACATCGAAAGGCTTTCCATTCGGGTTTAGTAAGCGCTTACAGACTGACAGACCGTTCAAGCCGGGCATGTTAACGTCAACAATCAGTACGTCTGGCGCGTTTCGGCGCGCCTTCATAAGTAGCTGAATCCCATTATTCGCTGTCTCGACGTCAAAACCGATTTTGATGCATCGGTCGGCGAGAAACCTCACGATTGCAGGATCATCGTCAGCGATTATCATTTTCACCGCTTTATTCGCGGTTGCCGATGGATCATTTGTTGCCAAAAGTGCGCCTGTCATTTCTTGCTCCCGTCGCCCGTTCTAAGGGCGTTTTGCCGCCTGTGACGCTCTCAATCGTAGTATCGCGCCGTCATGCGCGCTCAATGCACTGAAGAAGTGCATCAAGGTTTAGCTTGATATGTTTTTCGGAACCGCGACCGGTACGTCTTGCAATAACGGATTCTTCGAGGGCCGAAGCCTTCTCGCTCACCGCGAGAAAATTAAATACGCCGGCGGCACCTGCGAGTTTGTGCGCGCAAATTTGAAGACCTTCCGAGATGGTCTCCGAGTCCGGTTCGTCCGAGAATCGTAAACCCAACGCTTTTAGGGCGACCGCGTCCGCCAGCAAACGCTTCTCGAAATCATAGCCCACCGCTTTAAATCTGAAGGAACGCAGATCGCTTCGCAGCAGTTCGGGAAGGGCAAAAGGATCAAACGGCTTGGAAATTGTGCCATTTATTCCAAGGGCCTTCAAACGGTCGAGATTGATCAGCGCGAAATTTGTGGTTACCGCCACGATCGGAATACCTGCCGCAGCGGCGATATTGATCAGCTGTATCAGCAGGTGTTGACCCCCAGCCACGCTTTCCATTGCGTCGCAAAGCATGAGATCGGGGATAAAGTCGGCCGCGATCCGATCGACACCTTCAGCACTCGCGCAGCTTTTCAGAACGAAAGATGCGTCAAGCTCGATAGAATGCTGCACTGTACTGCGGGCGATGGGATCATTGTCCACATGAAGAACCCGTATTGACTTCATCGCGACACGGGGCGGCCGAGCAAAAGCACGCTCATTTCTGAAAATGAAATTTGACTCATCGAAAAGCCCCTTAAACGCGACGTGTAAGGTTGCATCGTCGGATTAATGGGCGCTGAATCAATTGTCGCTGTCTGCAATTAATACCGGCAATAATGTACGTACGTAATAATACCGAAATGGAAGAGGAGTGCGATGTCGTTACAGGCAAATACTGGAACTAATCGCGCCCATAAGCTGATCAGGCGTGAATGGTTTACGCAGGCAACAGTTGGCGCCGAGCGCGCTCGCCATGCGAAGGAAATCTGGTGCACCTGCAGCAGCGCCGCTAAACCTGAAGCCGGACATGACGACAATCGGCAATAACGGTGCGCGCTCGCGAAAGATTTTGAGCGCTTCCAGTCCGTCCATTCCAGGCATAACGATATCGAGGACAATCACGTCAAAATCGGATTTTTCGAAAGTTCTGGCAATTTCCCCGCTGTCCGCCAGAACTACGCTGCAGTCACGCTGAAGCAGCAGTACTTCGATTGCGCTGCGAACCGAATCGTCGTCATCGACAACAAGAACGCGCGTCATCCGCGCTCCTGGAAAAAACTATGGTGCAAGCGTAGGCCGGCATATTTCGGCCTGCTCAGCGCACAACGTCCATTCCTGGCTAAGCAAACGATACTGCTCCCGGACATCGAACGGGATCGCCGAAGCACCTGCGATCTTTGCGCATTCTTCGGCTTTTCCTCTGGAAACGATGCTTGCGAAGTTTACGCGGACGCTCATCGTCATCTTACCAAGCACTGCCTTTGCCGATTTACCAAGGTCGTTGTTGCCCGATGCGTAAAACCGCAAGCTCTTTCGAGCCATACTGAGCCGCGTTCTCAATTCGCGTAATTCGCGATCTGCCGCGTCGATTTCCTCTCTCAGTAGTTTGGCTCTCTGTCTGGTATCCTGGAGATGAAAACGCTTTAGCGCAGTCTCAACCACAGGCTCGCGTATTTCCGCCATGCCCGGGATCCACGGCATTGTTTCAAGTTCCAGCTTATGCCTTTTCAACGTCGTGCACTAACTGACAAGAGTACAGATACGCTGCCGCGGTTCATGATCGATAAGGCCATTTCGATTCTCCACGAAGTGTGCTCGGTCTGGTGAAATCGGAAACGCAGAACAAAAATGGCGGTGCACTATTCTTGCCGCGACAGGTATTGCGTGGGAGAGCTTCGTGAGAAGAATGCTCCAGCAAAGTCGGGACATGTCGCATGGTTCTGATTGTAGAATCAAAAATGCAGAATCACTTGCTCTCAGTCTGTACAGCAGTGATCATTCAGATTCTATCGCTTGTTTCGATGATCTCGTTGTCTGAATTTAATATTAGTATTTCTACGCAGTGAGTACTTATACGCAGTTAGCATTCGTAGACCACGTGATCAAAAGAATAGCTCACGCCAAGAGTGTTTGCGCGAAGCTGGAATGCATGAGTATCGTTCTTCGAGATATTCGTCATCATATCCAACATGCAGGCTCACAGTGAGATGCCAAACATTCCAAACCAGAAGACCAGCTGCTGCGTCATAGAGAAGTACGTAGTTGCTAAGAGCGTAAAATTGCAAGATTTGATAATCGTACCCGTCGGTCCGATTAGACCGACCATAAATTCAAGAAAGAGGCGGGATGCGGCGAGGTTGGCAATGCGGTTATTAAAGAAGGAAATCGCCGCCGTTCGGCGAAACGCGCGCCTTCAGTAAGGTGCTTCAGCATCGGACGGTTACATCTTCGCGCTGTACTAAAGAGTCGAAAATTCCAGTCGTGAACGAGCGTGTGCGACGCGCTCGACATTATTGTGCGCATTACTACGATACGTATAAATCCTTATGGACGCATAGCGAATTATTAGCGCGTTCCGGCCTTACTATTCGACCAGATCATAAATTAAGTCGCTCGACTGTTCGTGTTTCAGTCGATGACAAAAGTCCTTGGACACGAAGTAGAAGCGATGGCCGGTCATGAGTACGGAATTAAACGCAGAGCGAATGCTGAAAGCCGTGTTGGACGCGCTGCCAGTCGGCCTATTCTGGAAAGATCGAAACTCTGCGATTTTAGGCTGCAATCAGAAATTTGCCGACGATTCGGGCGCCGCCACACCTGCAGATCTGATCGGAAAAACGAATTTTCACGTCTATTCGCGTGCGCAGGCGGAAGCATATCGCGCCGATGACCTCGAAGTCATTAATACCGGAAATTCAAAGTTAGGCATCGAAGAAATGCTACCTCTGCCCGACGGCGCAACAAGTTGGGTTGAAACGAATAAAGTACCGCTGCGTAACGACAGCGGCGAAGTCATCGGCGTGCTGGCGACCTATCGGGACATCACAGAACGCCGCCGCGCAAACGAAGAGCGGACGATACTCGCGATGGAGCTTGCAGTTGCGAAACAGACCGCAACCCTTGCAATGCATGACTCGCTAACCGGGCTGCCTAATCGACGATTTCTTCAGGAAACATTGCGAGCGCGGCTTATCAACCTCCGGCCAAAGGAATGCATTGCGATCGTTGCGATGGATCTCGATCGCTTCAAGAGAATCAATGATCTTTATGGCCATGCCGCGGGCGACGAGTTACTGCAGAAGATGGCAGAGTTGCTTTCGCAGCAAATGGACCAGGACGATTTTATCGCGCGGGTGGGTGGCGACGAGTTTGTCTTGCTGCTTACGTTCAGGACACAGGTAGCATTGATCAAGCGGCTTTCCGCTATCGTGACCACATGCCAGAAGCCTATATCTCTCACCAATAGCGAAGCACTGGTCGGAGTCACGTTGGGCATCGCGAGAACGCCCGCCGATGGTACCGAGGCCGATCTCCTCTTAAGGCGGGCAGATATGGCACTCTACCAGGCGAAAGAGCACGACCACACACCCTTTGAATTTTTTACCGAAGGTATGGATATTCTCGTGCAGGAACGTGCGCGACTAGAGAGAGATCTCCGGATCGCCGTGAGGAACGACCAGATCGTCCCGCATTTTCAACCGTTGGTGCAACTGGAAACCGGAAAGGTGATTTGTTACGAGATTTTGGCCCGATGGCAACATCCGGAACTAGGGTTTCTTCTGCCGGCTCATTTTATCAAAGTCGCTGAGGACGCTGGCCTCATCGGTGAACTTACCTTGAACTTGTTGCGTAGCGCGTGCACCAAGACTTTGCATTGGCCGGACGCTCCGCGATTGGCTATCAATATTTCTCCTATTCAGTTGCGCGACGCGTCGTTGCCACAAAAGATCTTAAAGATTCTGGTGGAGTGTAAGTTTCCGCCCGACCGCCTGGAAATTGAAATTACCGAAGATGCACTGATAGCCGATATTGATACGGCTCAGCGGATTCTCTTATCGCTCAAAAATCTTGGCATACGGATCGCTCTGGACGATTTCGGCGCCGGTTATTCCAGCTTGCAACAGTTGTTGCAGCTGCCTTTCGACGATCTGAAAATTGACAGGTCTTTTGTGCATTCCATGAATGAAAGCAAAAACGCGCTCACAATAATCAAGGCGATAATTCACCTGGCAAAAAATCTCAGCCTCAGCGTGACAGCTGAAGGTATCGAATCTAGGCAACAGGCGCTGATGCTGCATGCGCTCGGATGTCAGCAAGGCCAGGGGTATTATTTGGGCCGCCCGTCTTCCGGTCTTGCTGAAAAGAGCAACCCGATTAAATCGGTTCGTGAGCGTACGAGCGGGGGCAGGTTGAGAGCATAGTTTACGCTACTCGCCGATCCAATACCGCCAAGGGGCCTTCGTCTGCAAAGACGGTCCGGCATTTACGTCGGTGCTGCGCGAATAGTACGCGCGACGCCGCGTAAATAGTGCAGTTCCGCCGGGCATCGAGCCCGGCGGAACCAGATCGTGTCGACTCTTATTAGTTTCAGAACAGGCCGAACGGGCCTCTGTTCGAGCGATAATATCCGTTATCGTAACCGCGATAACCGTGGTTGTAATAGCGGCCGCCGCGGTAGCGGTTCCGTGTATTGTAGCAACGTCCCCACTGATCGCAGACGATGCGCACATTTTGCGCATGAGCGTCTGCCTGTGCCGGGGCGGCGGTGAGAGGCATCGCAAATGCGCTACCGACCGAAGCCAGGCCGATAGCCGCGGAAGCGAGTAATAGAGGTCTGAAGTATTTCATAGGAATTACTCTAGTTCTGGAGAAATGCCGGTATCGCGAGAACGCTCGCCCGCTGCCGACATGACAGCAGTCGAGGAAGGCAATAGAAAAGTCGGGATCAATGGTTCAACGCGCAGGCGAGCGGCTATGTTCCTGTGCGTCATTGAGGATTAGCGTGCGGCCGGACTGCCCTCGGCAGGAGCGCCACAACAAACGAGTTCGATGGAGAGTTTGACGAGTGAGCAATATTGAACAGGTTCGCCAAGAACCCGGAACGGCGCGAGCACCATCAATCCATGTTCGTCGCAACATTGTCCGGCTGAAGGCGCATCTCGCTGTCAACACTATTGTTCGATACGCAGTGCCGAACAGGATAGTTCCACAAGATGCATATGAAGTACCGGCGGGAAATCGACGGCCTGCGCGCCGTTGCAATACTTGCGGTACTGGCATTTCATCTTGACGTAAAATCATTCGCCGGCGGGTTCGTAGGCGTCGATATTTTCTTCGTAATCAGCGGCTATCTCATAACCAGTGTGATCCGCAGCCACAGTATTGCCGGCACATTTCGCTTTTCAGAATTTTACCTACGCCGCATGCGCCGGCTGTTTCCGGCAATGTTCGTGACTGTGCTCGTCACGTTTGTGTTGGGCGCATTCTTGATGTCCCCGGTTGCGTTCGGGTATTTGTCGAGTTCTGCGCTCGCCGCGGTGCTTTCGGTATCCAATGTGACCTTCTGGCTGCAAAGCGGCTACTTCGATGAGTCAAGCTGGACGAAGCCGCTTTTGCATACATGGTCGCTCGGCATCGAGGAGCAGTTCTATCTGCTCTGGCCTGCGGCAATCGTACTTCTTCTGCGATGTCGAGAACATGTCGCGCCGATCGTGATCGGCGCAATCGGCATAGCGAGCGCGGTAATCGCCGAAGCATGGTTGCGGCTCAGCCCCGATGCCGTGTTTTTTCTGCTGCCGTTTCGGATATGCGAATTCGCGCTTGGCGCTCTCCTTGTATGGGCGCCCGCCAATTCCGGCCGAGCACCTTTGCTCACGGAAGCCGGTTTCGCTGCCGGGTTTTCCGCAATTGCAACTTCAATTCTTATTTTTGACAGCGATACGAAATTTCCCGGTGTTGCCAGTCTGCTGCCGTGTCTTGGCGCGGCGCTATGCATCTATTGTGGTCGAGCATTCATCGCGCGCGTAACACTCGCGAATTCCGCGGCAGTCGCAATTGGCCGCATAAGCTATTCACTTTATCTCGTCCACTGGCCTGTCGTGGTATTTTCCAAGTACTATCTGTTGCGCGACCTTACGAATACCGAGACAATTCTTGTTCTCTTTGCGATATTTGTTCTTGCCATTGCGCTCTTTCGATATGCGGAGCAGCCGTTTCGTTCCCGAGGCTCTATTATAAGTATCGCGAGTCCGCGGAAGAGTTGGATCGTTGCCACAGTCTGCGTTGCGTTGCTGGCGGTACCCACGATTTCTGCCCAGGTTGACGGCTGGCCATGGCGCGTTCGCGAAAACGGTTTTTCCGCAAAACCGTTCGATCTCGATAATACAATCTATGGCGGAGTAGATTGTAAGGAAGCTCGTTGCGAGAGCACCGGCAATCCTGCACATGTCAAAGTATACGTTGTTGGGGATTCGCACGCGCGCGGCTTGTATGCCGGGTTGGTTCATTCGTTCCCGAGCGTGAATTTTATATTCTTCGTCTCCGATGCCTGCGGCTTCTATTCGGCCGGCTTTTACGCAGCGTATAGCCGTACCGGCGTCGATTGTGCTGGTCTGAGACGGCGTGCGTTTGATGAAATTGCGCAAACGAGTTCGCCGGTAATTATTTTTCAGTTGTGGCGTTCCTATGCGCGCTTGCGGCATTTTCCTACGGATCATCGGGAAGCGGCTTTCCAAACAACCAAGACACCGTTGTTTGCCGCTTTTGCAGCCGCTCAAATCGAAGCGCTGAAGTCCCGGCTCCAGAGTCGTAGCGTTATGGTGGTCGGCGGTGTTCCGACCTTTGCAAATATAGGGTCTCCTGAAGACTGTTTTTCCAGGCCGCTGCAAAGTCCGATATGCGCGACGTCTCCGCGGCTTACGGTAGTCGATCGAGTGAATGCAGATTTCAACAGTGCAGTTGCTGCCATACCGAACAAGACATTCATATGGATCGATCCGTTTCGCTACCTGTGCGATTCAACCCATTGCCGGAATATGACGCCAGACGGAAAAACGATTTACGCCGACGAAGATCATTTATCGGTCTGGGGTTCGGAATATGTGGTTTCGCTCTTTAAGTCTGTTCTGGCCCGGGAAATAATGAACGAAGCAAATGTCGAATGAGCGCCCAGCAGAATTCTGTTACCTGCCGCCTAGGTCTAATCTAGGGACGTCTTGAAATTGCGTTCTGCTGTTGCGATGTCGGTCAAGGT